>Ga0325403_1002065_pt1 | contig 17464 bp, 3 predicted proteins | sample PopdelMetagenome_19_FD_205665 | JGI IMG/M metagenome (GOLD analysis project Ga0325403, IMG submission 205665) | Populus deltoides microbial communities from Bellville, Georgia, United States - Xylem-PdKOR-R4 | ecosystem: Host-associated > Plants > Phyllosphere > Stem > Wood/Secondary xylem...
GAGTGAGAGTGGCGAGGTGTTAGTGATGACGTTGAGAAGTGAGAGATGAAAATAGAATATAAAAATTGTGAAGAAGAGGGGGGTTTTGTAGTGAGTGAAAGGAGGGTTTTTGAAGAAAAGGGCTTTGGTATGATCATGATTTAGGGTTCTTTTAGGGTTTTGAGAAAGATTTGAAGTGGGGCCTGATTCATTTCATGGGAGTAGTGGGGGTTTTAAGGCTTGTAAGAAGGGAAACACTGGCAGACAGGAGGAGGAAGAGAAAGATGAGAAGTGTTAAACCCCTTTTAAAACCATAACTTATGTGCTTTGCACGTTGCACGTGAGCTGGTGCTGTTGGATTGGATGTATGGGCTGGATGAAATTTGGACAAAATGTTGGGCCTATTTGGATTGAGTTTCCATTTGTTTAGTTTTGAAATTTATAGGCCTATTTGGGTTTAGGGTTTGTTGATCACATCATTTTCTAGGGTTTGTTTGTTTGTTTATATTGTTTTGTAATTTGGGCCAATGTTGAGAAATTCATCCTTCAAAGCCTAATGACGAAATCTGATGAAGAATTCTTGGTTTGAATAATTTGAATTTTGACAAGTGCTACTTGATTTTTCACATGTTTATGATTTATATCTGAATTCGATGGATATCATTTGGTCAATTTTTTTTTAAATAGCTTTTTTAGACAATTTTTTTTATTAATGTTTTGATAAAATTAAAAAAGATATTTGTGATTTCTGTTGAAATCCAAACCATATCCAATTTGAAACACGCACGTTATGTTTATATATATATATATATATATATATATATATATATATAATGGCTTATAAATGCAAATATAAAGTAAAAAAATAAAAACAGGTCACTAAAAATCTACTTTTTGATTAAAAAAGTGTACTTTCTTTTTCATTTTTCTCTAAGCTTAGGGGTATTTATAAGGTTTTGTTAGGGTTTAAAAGGTTTTGAATCTATTTTTACCTCTTGATTTTGAAAAAAAATATTATAAACCTTTGATAAGAACCTATTAAAAAAGCTTTGTGTGTGAACATATAAAAAATATGCTAGTTTTTGCATGAAAGTTGCTCAGTCAATATTGACTAGGTTGCCCGCTACCTTTATGCATTTGAAATTTCCAGTTCGATTAATCAAAACTGTAAAAAACAGAGATCGGTCAGTCGAACGACATGTAACTCGCTTTCTCTTTTTTAAGTTTGAACGACACGTGATTTAGGATTTTTTATTTGGAAATGAAAAATTTTAATTAAACCCCTATTATTCCAATTGCTTTTAATTGCATTTATAATTATCTTTAAACTTTTAATTTTATACAATTTCACCCTGTCAAACTCAATTTTCAATTCCTAAGTTTAATATTGCTTTTTCATCATAAACAATTTCATGTACGTAAGCATTTTGTTTTTTTACAAGATATGTAAGTATATTATCTTAGGCAAATATTTTTTTATAAATGCTTTTTTAGTCAAATAAATAAAAAATTTCAAAGATATTACCTTGCGCATTCATCAGTTTTTTTTTTTCTTCCTTAATAAAGTAGATGTGACTTTTTTAGCAACATGCAAATTTTTCCATAACATCCAATGAGGTTGACTCTGAAAAAACTTCACAAGTCTTGTTCGGCTAAGCGATGATTGAATGAGGTCATACGGCTTGGAAGTATAACATCCAATCCATAAATAACAATACGTTACGATTGTTTTTTTAGTTTTTGATTATTTTCATGCAAAGCAATAAAAATATTTCATTTTAAGTTTTTGATTTGAATTAATTTTTTAAAATAATATAAAAATTTTAATTATCAAAATTGAATGAGTGTGGATTTTATTATCTTTATTTTTTAAAAATTAAATTAATAAAAATAAAAATAAGATAATGATAAACTTATATAAATTTTAGAAGTGTTAAAAAACTATTTAATCTAATAACTTAAACTGTTCGGTGAAGTTATATTATTCTCTAACAGGAAGTAAAAAGTTTTTATATGAAAAGATACATTAGAGAGACTTATAAAATATTAATTAGATTTTACCTAATAATTTAAAATTTTAAGATGAATTAATTTTTTAATACCATCATATAATATTTTCTTTTTAATTATGAAAAAATACACAGAAAAATAAAGTTCCTTTTATATATATATATATATATGTATATATTACTTTTAATCCATAATCCTGAAATTAAAGCATTCCAATAACTTCTTACTCTCATTCATTTTGTTTTAAATGTTCACGATTATTTTCAAATTAGTTTGTGTTTAATAAGGATTAAGGTTTTTTTTTTTAATTTTTCATATGAACTTTGTTCATTCTCTTAAATGCAAACTCTAAGATTCAAACTAAAAAATTAAGATTAAAAAAACCTCTTTAATCAACATATATACTTACCTTTTAAATTTTTTTAACTTGCAATCTTAAATTAGTAAGATAGATAGCTAAGTTCTCCATGCCATAGGGGCCCTCTATGGAATTAAATAATAATAATTTGTAATCGATAGTAGAAATTTTTTGTATTTGTTCATATTTCAACCGACAAATTTCAAGTCCTCAAGTCGTGGGAGGATCAAAGTCACATGTTTTCAAGGAATTCACAAGGCATTTCGTAATCAACAATTAAGGCGTTGTAGAAAAATTAAGGGAATCATGAATGATTAAAACAGCATAGCTTTAATAAAGGACTAGGTAGGTAGGTCGTTGAAGGGATTGTCACATTTATGTTACGCATGATAGGCTGTCACTTTGTGATGGTGAAATTTACCAATGCCTTCTTTTCTGGTAGACCGCCTTCATCGAAGTCTTTTCCTCTTTTCCAAGTTAAAAAACATGTCATAATTTGATGCGAGGAAGGGCTGATTCAGGATTCAGCCACAAATTTCGTCGGACTTTCCTTTGCATACATCAACATTAAAGAAAACCCATCACCTTTATGTTTTTTTTAATACGGATATCTAAATTCATTTACGTGTATTTTTATTTATTTTAATTCATTTACGTGTATCTTGATTAATTTTATGAATTTTAAAATTAACGGTTATATAAATCTTGATTAACTTTAAAGTTTGTAAAACTTAAACCAGTAATTTTTAAAAAATAAATCTAAAACCTAACTAGTTAAACTACGGCTGAAGATTAAGTATAGGATTGGTCTTCCTAGCTTTCATGCCTACAAAAGGAATATATGCGCTAGCTACACTATTGTTTCGTATGTTTGACGTGCTGCAAATTTATCAGTGGATATATGCTCCATTTGTAAGAGAATAAATTAAGAATTGCAGGACAATTTGATTTGTTGTCTTTGTGACTCTTTCATACAGAATTCATTCCGATACCTTGAAATTAATTAATCAATTTTCTCATTCAAAAGAATTCTTTCAAGAAAATATATAGTACTAGCTCCATTTATCAAGAACAAAACTCATTCACTTGATATTTTATAATGACCATATATATTGTATTGACGACGTTCAAACTAGATTTGGAACCGTAGGTACCAGTCCTGTGGACGAGAAAATGATGCCATATCTTGATTTAGCATGTGCTAAATCACGAGGATACTTGCATGCATAGACATATATAGGTCAATTTCATGGTCTCTTGAAAACGTGATTAAACTGCTTTGACATTTCAAAGAAGATTCATGGCAGACCATATGCAAATATTGTTTTACCACTAGAGGCTCTCGCTTTAACAAAAAGACGTATTATGTGGCTAATCTTGATTAAAGCTCGAGAGTCACGGGTGAATTAAGTCAATTTAGATTTTTTTTAAAAAAAAACTGAAACTTAACAACATCGTTTTTTTTAAGTCTTTATTCTTCTATTGACCTAGCCTAGTCATGAACCTGCATTGATAAGTCAGTGAATTATATTTTTGGATCTGGAATTATGGTAATAGTTACGGTTCAAAATGTTTTTTTATTTAGTAATGCATTTAAATGATATATATTTTTAATTTTTAAAAAATTATTTTTGAGATCAGCACATTAAAATGATCTAAAAACATAAAAAAATATTTTTTAGCCAATTTGTTTTTTGAAATTTGAGGGAACTTTAATGCTTTGTTGAAACAGTTGACACCTCAAAGAAAAAAAAAAGAAAAAAGAAAAACAAGAAGATCGAAGGAGAAAATTAAACATGATTCTGAATATTGCTGCATGAACTTAAGTGGGAAGAATAAAAATTAATTTGCTTTGGAAAAACCTATCAGGTTATAAAAATTTCAGCCTCTTTCCTCTTCCAATGAGAAGGAAAGAACACAGAAGTTATCTTGAAGTTGCTGAATCTCATTGTTGGTGTCATCAAGTAGATGCCACGTTTATTTAATTAAATGTATATGAGCCTTCGGTGTCGCCTTCTGGTCTCTTTATTTTAAATTACCCTTTGCTTTAAATTAGACAAAATCAACTATTTTACTTTCAATTAAAGTTGGTTCAAGTCCCTTTCATCCAATTATTTACTAATTAAACGGATAAGTAATTGTCGTATATTGTGATGGGACTGGGTATATGAGATCTCGAGAAATTTTACAGTACTTCACCGGAACTATTATATATTATCAATAGTTAATTATTCTAAATATATTTTCTGATGAAGAAAGAAATGTATACAAAGATGAAAGAAAAACAAAAATACTTTGAATATGCATATCAAAGTTCAAGAATTTAATTTTTACTCTGGTTTTTTTGTCTCTCTCTTTTTTGTAATATAGAATTTCTTTTGCGATCTTAATTTACTCGGAGTAGGGAATAATAAGATTGATTTGACCTAATTTGAAGTACATGACTTGATTTGACCTCATTATAAAGAAGAGGAACTATACATGATTTTCACCCACATGCATATGCAGATGTTTTATCTGTAAGAATGCACCTGTTCAACATCTCTATCATTTTAAAGTAGCTATTGGATCCTTAACATTTTCTATGTTTCCAAAAAAATCAAAATAATGTTAGAAATTTGAAATCTTTCTATGAAAACTACACATTTAACTCAATTCTCAACTATCTAGAAACCTGATGCTCTCTTTTAAATCGTAAAATTTAATGTGACAAAATTATTTTATTTTATTTTATTTTATTTTTTGATAATCATGGGTGTTTGGATTAATTTACGCGTATCTCAACTAATCTTCAAAGATCTTAAAGTTAACGACCATATAAACCTCCAGTAGCTCTAAGGTTTGTGGCACTCGAACTGGTAATTTCTGAAAAGTAAACTCAGAACCTGACCAGTTGAGCTATACCCTTTAAGCTTATAATAAAATTATTAATATATATATATATATATATATATATATATATATATAGGGATATGGGTATTTAAAAATTTGCCATATTTTATGAGAATGGTTGAAATTGGATGGTTATAATCGATTAAATTAATAGAAGGATGTTTCTTGTTCTTGAAGCCTTTGAAATAGCTAGGCATCATCGAATTCTTTATTCTTTGAGTAATACTAAAAAGCTCTTTATGTAATGTTTGCTGGCCATTACATAATTAAAAATAATAATTATCATGCTTTAGAAAAAGTAATCATATACAAATAAATAAACGGACGAAAAATGAGAACCAGGAATGTTAACCTTTACTTTATCAATCACGTACGTAACCACAAAATACGCATATCTATATCAAGGTCTACGCATATCTATAAAGCGGAACCGTTCACCTCAATGAAATCTTATTTATTAAATTTTTTTATAGGCAATAATTTGCATTAAAACACTAAAAAAAAGAGAGGAAAAAACAAAACAAAAACGAATCTACAAAATTTATGGATATGCAGATATGCCAAACCAAGAAAAGCTACATAACTAGAACACTACATAAACAAATAATGTAGCTTGGTGTCCATGCTATTCAACGATCCAAATTAAACAAAGAAAAAGAAAAAAAGAAAAAAAGAAAAAGGCTAGGGTTTCATATTTGATATTGCATAATCACTTTATTCTTAAGAAAAATTATCTTAAACTCCATTCAAAGAGATTATATAAAAGTTAAAATAAAAATAATATTCTACTATTAATAAATAAAACAAAATAAAATATATTTCTTAACATTTCCTCTTAAACTCACGATGTGACAACTACAAGCATCGATAATTTACCAACTAGAAAACGAAAATGAAAACGAGAAATAGAATGTGACTTGATAAGAAAATTTGTAATCTGCAAAGAAGAAGAAACAAAAGGCAAAGTAATAGAGTTATGCTTGAGATGATGATGAGTAAAATGACAATTGATCTCAATGTACTTAGTTCGTTCATGAAAAACCGAGTTGTGAATAATCTGAATAGAACTCTAGTTGTCACAATACATAAGAGTAGAATGAGAAAGAAAGACTTTCATATCTGCAAGTAACTAATATAATCAAACAATCTCTTTAGTAGTAGATATCATAGCATGATATTCTGTTTCGGTTGAAGATTGAAAAACAATAGATTATTTCTTATTCTTTCAAGAAATAAGAGAAACATCTAAAAAGATATAGAAACCAGTAATAGACTTGCGATATGTAGAATCACTATTATGATTAGTATGAGAGTAAGCACGCAGCTCCAAGGAAGAGGTAGATGATAATAAAAGATTCTAAAAGACTGTACTTCAAAGATATCACAAAATATAAAGAGCAACTGCCCAATGACTGGTAGCTAGTAAAAGAAGCAACAAAATGACTAACAACATTAACAACATATACAATATCTAGGCAAGAAATAATGAGATATACTAAGCTCCTAACAATAGTACGGTATAAAGTAGGATCTGACAAAGGTAAACCATCAAAAGAAGAATACCTTGCGTTAACCTTAATAAGAGTATCTACAGTCTGCTTATCAGTAAGTTTAACCAGCTCAAGAATATCTGCAACATATTTTAACTGAGAAAGAAGGTAACCTTTAGGTGAGTAAACTACCTCAATACCCAGGAAATGTCATAGATAACCCAAATCTTTCATTTCAAACTATCTAGCTAAATCTGTCTTTAAAACTGAAATACCATTAATGTCATCACCAATAATAATCATATCATCAACATATAAAGATAAAATGACACGATATGCATCAATGCACTTAACAAAAAGAGCAGAATCATGACTACTAGAAACAAATCCAAGAGAAGAGATCTCAACAGAAAATTTCTCAAACTAAGTACGAGGTGTTTGTTTAAGACCATGTAAAGCTTTCTTGAGCTTACAAACATGCCTAGAGTCATGTGAAACACTAGGAGGGGGCGCCATATAAACTTTTTCTTGAAGATCTCCATTTAGCATTTTTAATATCAAGTTGAGAGATATGTCACTGACGAACCAAAGCTACTGCAATAAGAGTATGAATAATAGTTATTTTTGTAACAGGGGCAAATATCTCCTCATAATCCATACAATACAGTTGAAAGTATTCTTTTGTAACCAACCTATCTTTGTATCGCTCAATAAATTCATCAGAATTAATCTTGATCTTATACACCCAATGACAACCAACAACACTCTTACTGGGAGGTAGAGGAACCAAATCCTAAGTATCTGTCTTATGCAAAGCAGAAAGTTTTTTATCCATAGCTTGCTATTAAAAAGAATCAAGAATTCCTCTTTATAAGAAGAAAGTTTAGAGAGACAATGAATAGAAGCTAAAAAAGAAGTAAATAATGAAGAATAAGAATAATCTAGTAACTTTATGGACTTACGAATGCGTATGGATTGATGTAGAGGTAGAACCACAATCTTATACAGAGTTGGAGGGGCCGTAGAGGAGAATGAAGCTTCAGGTGTGCTAGAGAGTAAAGAGTCAATACCGTGCAAAATGATCAGTATGAATTGGTCGAACATGAGGAGGGGTATTTGAGGTATTAGAAACCTGAGATGATAAACTACCAGAATCCTCAGAAAAAAAGATCTATACAAATAAAATTAGACTTAATCAAGTTATGAGTAGTGGATGAAATATAAAAGAAAGGTATATGCTCGAGAAAGATAACATGACGAGACACATAAAGTTTCTGAGTTATTGGATCAAAACAACGATACTCTTTTTTAGCTTCACCATAACCAAGAAAGACATAAATAACAGATTGAGAGGACAACTATTGTGTTCTACATGAGAACGAAGAATGAAACAAGTACAACAAAAAAATATAAAGGAGGAATAATCAGGGGCATACCTATACAACTTTTTAAAAGGATAAAAACTAGAAATATGAGAAGATAAAATTATATTAATCAAACTTACAATACTAAGAACAACTTTTCTTTAAAACTCACTAGGAACAGAAGCAGACAACAATAAAGAACGTGCAATTTTGACTGTTATAACCTATTTTTAGGTTATTCCTCAAATTCACATTTTTTCTTTCCAAAATAAAAATAAAGAAATAAAATAAAGAAAGTAAGAAGACTAGCGACTTGGAAAAGCAGGCTGGGGAGGATTTCAAACATATAGAAAGATTAAGTTGCAATTTTGGACAAATTATAAGCCTAAATATTAGACGACTCAAGGTCAAATTAAATCATCATTGGATGGATCTGCATAAAAATTAAGCCGTAGGATACAATTAGATTATTAATTGGCCAATTTGATTTAATCATGAGCTAAATTAAAGTTTAATTATGTTTAAGAATTAATTTGGATCTAATAAAAGGATTTAATTAGGTGCAAGGACTTAATTATACTTTAAATAGGTCAAATTAATTTTATTAGATGTTTAATTGGTGAAAAATTAAGTTTGAGAGCCCAATTTGAACTTAATTGAGAAGATTGGAATTTTAGGAGATCAAATTTAATTTTTACCAAGTCAATTGATTCAGAACATGGTAAAATTGCAAGAAAATTAAAGTTTTGGGGGTCAATTAAGGGCTAACTTGAAGAAATTCACAGTCAATGACCAAAATAAAAAAGGGTGTCGAACTCTAAGGACCCAATCGGCTAAAATCAAGGGTAAAATTAAAGAAATTTAAAAGTTTAATGGCCAATTAGGGGTTAAATTGAAGAAATTCGAGACAAATGATCAAAATAAAAAAGGCGTTGAATTATGGGACTTAAATCGAAGTTCATCAGGAGTGTAATTGCATAAAATTAAAAATTTAAAGCTAATCAGAGGTGTGATTAAGAGAAATCAGAAATCAAAAGACTAAAGTGAAAAACACCAAAACAACATTGTTTTGGAGTTGATGATTGTTCATGCTCTTCTCTAGAGAGGCTGCTTAAGTGACCTCATTTTCAAGGCATTTTATGCCTCATCCCCGTACTAAATTGAACAAAACTTACACAAAAATAATCAGATGGCATCTGACTACACGCCGGTGTAATCCCTTCTTACTAATGGACATCATAGTGGTTGTGGCACCGCTTCAAAGTAGTCAACTTGACCAGCTCTTTTCCTGCAACAAAACTGACAGCCTATGATAAGTTCTTGAAATCAATGGGTAGGATCTTTCTGGGTCGAACCAAGGGCCAAGATTTGGCATCAGTGGAGACAAAACGTCTCTCTTCCACCCCCTATAAATAGATATAGATTTCATGGTTGGAATGAGGAGAAAATTGGGTGAAAAAAAAAAATGAAAAAAACTAGTTTTCTCCCCCTAGTTTTTCTTCCATTTTTCTTTCCCTCTCTCTCTACCGTTTCAGCCACCAACCGTCATCACCACCAATTTTTCCACCACTAGCTCCACCATAAGTCACTAGTATAACCACTAGTTGACCACCTTATGTTAGAAGGAGCCACCACAAAGTTCTCTCTCTCCTCTATAAATTTCATCTTTTTCCTACTCTAGCAATTGATGCCAATCGTCGTTCTCTCCACCAGCCTCACGGTAGCCGCTTAGTCAGACCAGTAGTTGCACCGCCCTAACATCAAGTAATCTTTATTGCCCTCTCTTTTCTTCATCCACTACCTATGGTAGAGTCACTGCTTGCAGAACCATAATTCTTTCTGCATGTAGCATAAATTATAATTCACGAGGTAGCTGGGCTAGGCCAGCGACCATGTGGGCCTCGAGCTGAACCTGTTTCAACCTATACTAGAAAGCTGGGTCAGGTCCAGCATAAAACAAGAAAAAAAAAGGAGCGCAGATCTATTGGGCCTCTAGTCAGCCCAACCCGACTAGGTTCGAACCTGTTTGACGGGCCGGGACAAACCCATATATTTAATAATAATAATAATAATAATAATAATAATAATAATAATAATAATAATAATAATATAATATTATATTATATTTTAAAAAATGAAAAAAATCCAAAGTTCATTTAAAGAAATTATGATTTTCTCACATGTTTTTCCTACCAATTTTGTATAATATTATGCTGTATATTTGCACTGAAAGATATATATTTGGTATTAAAATACCCGGTTTTCTCTTAAATATTTTTCTAAAAAAATCTAAAAAATCTAAAAACTTTTAAATTAATTTCCCCTTAAAAAAAATAATATTTTGTTTTCATGCATACACTTAAATCCTAAAACGTTTTCCAAGCATGTTTTCATAAAAAAAAATTGCATCTTTCTCATGTTTTAATAAAAACAAAAAAATAGATATTGTAACCGATTTATGATTATTCAATAGGATTTAATCAAAATATCAAAAACCCGTTACTAATCATTTTGTTTATTTTTTATTAGGGTTTAGATGTAGACTTTAATATTTAGGGGTGTAAAACTACACAATAGAGGGCACCCTCAGGTATTAAAGATGCAAAGTAAAAAATAAATGCGATACTAAAATTTGAACTTTAGAATGACAATGATTTCACCTAATAAGATAGAGACTCTCTCATGAATGAAAATCTGTCTTAGACCTTAAAAGAAGACCAACAGATAGAAACTTGACTTAGAAAAATAATCAAACAACAATGCAACTTACTTTAAGTAGGATGTACTTGGGGTGATGCGTTTTTCTTTTGCACAATCAGTCCCTTACTCAGATTCTCACATATTATAGGTTTCTTAGTAACCTTAATACTATGTGGCGACTCCTGAAATTTAATCATAATTTTATGATTAAACCCAATACTATCTCATTTCCCAACAACATACCTCTCAAAAGGCTCACATCTTAAAGTGCGGCAACCCCGACATTACCCTAACGATAATAACTACATTTTCCTAATAACTGTTTTACTTTAAAAACTTTTATAACAGCTACACCTCTTTCATTTCCTGATTTATTTTGCTCATTAACTGTTACAAACTAACAACTTATATATACCATGCACTTCTCTTACACTTTTTAAACCTTTTTGGGTTTTTCCTTATGATTTTTATCTTGTTGTTTATACATCCCTTGTTTTGGAGGAAGAACATTTTGAATCACAAGGGATAATATTGTATGGAGAAAATATCTTTAAAGATAGTGTTTGTATATGTCTCAGGTTTTGTTTGCTGTTATTTCTTTATTTATTCTTCATCATATTATTACCATCATAATGGTCCCTCAAATTTAAAATTCACTAACTTTTTTAGTATTAAAACCTAATCCTTAAATCCAACATTAATTGTAGTGGTTGCTGTTTTTTTATTTGAAATCCAAAAAATAAGTTTTCTATTTTTATTTCCAAAAATTTAAAAATTAAAAAAAAATTGCAAAGGATACAAACCCCCTAAAGAAGTTCTTCACAGCTAGCAAAAACTTTTGTATTTCTTTATTTTATGTGAAAACAAAGGAGAAGTCCTGACCTCTTGGAAAAAAAAAAAAATACAAAGGCAGAGTGGTTGAAAATTCCATTTTGGGAACGTATATACTCACATGATAAGAAACTAAATATGATAGTTGGATATACCACCAAAGTCCCTCTCATGGAAAAAGGGTTACAAATGAAAAATGAATGACTGCATGAGTAGTGAATAGAGACACCATTATAAGAAAACCTTTTGGTGGTCCCTTATTATAGTAGTAAAGTAGCCTCCTATCTTGGCCACACACATCCCAATAGAAGAGGCCAGTAGTTTTCATTGGATATTCTCATCATTGCCCTTTGAATGTTGAACTTATATAAACCTTGATGATCATAACCAAACATGTAAGCTAGCTTTCACCGTATATTTATTGTTTCTAGCTTTAAACATTACTGAAGTTCTAGCTACCATAATCTTAGAAAAAAAACTTGTAGTTCTCATATATACCTATCTTATTTGAGTAATGGGTGAAAAGAAGCCTTATTTGGCTGTGCTTTTAGTGCAATCAATCTATGGTGGTATGTTCATGCTATCCAAGGCTGCTTTCAATGGTGGCATGAACAACTATGTGTTTGTCTTCTATAGACAGGCAGCAGCAACTCTTTTCTTAGCCCCTTTTGCTTTCTATTTCGAATGGTATAATTCAATTCAATTCTCATGCTGTTTATCATTTTTTCCCCTCCTGTATGAACTAATTCTTGATCTTTATTAGTTAATCATAATGTTGAAATTAAGCTGACCCTTACTTTTATCTTGAATTCTATAGGAAAAATAGACCAACCCTATCCTTCGTGACCTTCTGCAAAATTTTCTTCCTCTCTCTATTTGGGTATGTATTCAAATTCAATTTACAACTACTTTCTTCCTTCTCCAGGATACATGTACTGTCTTCATGCTATGTAGCATGAGCACGTGCATGATCTTTACTTTCTTCCGGCTAAAGAATTAAGAAAAAATATATTCATTCTGAGTGTTTATGATCAACTAATTAGTCTCTATAGAGTTCGAGAATTTTCTTTAATTTTGTGGTTTCCATTTTAGGATTAGTTTGTGCTTGGATATATTTGGTATTGGCATCGTCTATGCATCTGCAACTTTGGCTGCTGCAATTTCAAACTGCCTTCCTGTCGTCACTTTCTTCTTGGCACTCCTACTTAGGTAAGTGGCAAACTCCCATTATTAAGTACAAGCAAGTTGATGTTCAACACTAAAGTATTTGTAGTTTAGAGATATTATTGCAAAAGCAAGAAGGGTGAGGCTCTAGGTTTTGTGTCTCCCCTTTGATGTTCACAGCTGTAGCGTGACACAATATTAATTCTTTTTTTCCAAATACATCTACTAAAATTGAATATATTTTCACACATAGATACCTACTTAATAACATAGAATTTTGCTTGTGTTTGGAAGATTTATGATCTCCTAGTGCTTCCTCAAACAATTATTAGACTAGTCACATCATTGCTTTTCATGCATCTAAAATGAGCAATGACATCATCGATCCCAATTTGGTTCGAGTTCTTTGCTGTGTTTTATTCGAATTTATCCCTACCACTAAACTTGATGGGTATAAATTCTGTAGGAATACCTTAGAACATATATTAAATAAATAATGGCTAATAATTAGTACAATATACTCATTAAACTAATGGATATTATAAGCACTTTTTCATACGAATATATACAGTGGAATCTGATTCAAATGTTTGCTGATAAATTAGTGATTTGAACGATAATTAATAAAGTGATTTGATTCAAATGTTTCTTAAATTTGATTCAAAATCTTAACTTTATCTTTTTTTTTATGATATCAATTAATTATCAAAATTCGTCTTCATTAATATGTTAATCACCAGCTATTCTCGTCAATTTTGCTTTTATCCATTTTAAATATAGGATATTTATACTATAGCCCACCAATAAAAATAGCTTTACTACTCATTTTCCCTCCCTCTAAAACTCAAGTAATCTCTTAAGAATCATTCATTATTCATGGCATTGACAATGAACACCTGATTAACAGGCTAACACTTAATTAATTATGGTGACCTTGGTAACGTAATGTATATAGCGTGGATGGACTAAGGAACCTTATACATTAATTAACACACACACACACTATAGTTTAAAATTAACAAAAAATATAAATTACGATTTTATATATTTGTAAATTAGTTGAAACGTTTTGTTTGTGATTAAAATTAAAGTTTCTTTGGATTAAACTTAACTATGAAATTTTGATTATAGAATGGAGGTGTTGAAATTGAGGTCAGTCTCAGGGATTGCGAAGATTGTTGGGATAATAGCATGTATTGCCGGTGCAATAACCCTTGCCTTATACAAGGGTCCCCACTTTAATCTTCTGTGTATTCATCACCTCTTTGAGAGCCATAACAGCCATGGAATTGTAAGTCATGTTCCTTCTAGCCAAACCAGGATAAAGGGTTGTTTCCTCTTGTTCGTGTCCAACATCTTATGGGGCTTATGGCTCGTGTTGCAGGTAGCTCTATCTAGTCTAGCCACTTCTATGTGTCTATGATTCTATAATTGAATAAACTATTCTAACCCTTGTAAATTCTAACACCAAGACCACCTTTTGAATTTCTGTTTATCAATGTTTTAGAATACTCTAACATGTATGAGGTTTTAGTAATGATGACCTAATTTGCTACTGTTTTGAGACAGGGACGGGTTCTGAAAGATTACCCATCAAAGCTTCTATTCATAACTCTTCAGTGCTTTCTAAGCACAATTCAATTATTTGCCATTGCCATTGGCTTTGAAAGAGATCCTCGTGAGTGGGAGCTGGGCTGGAATGTTAGACTTCTTGCTGTGGCTTACTGTGTAAGTTCTCTTTTCTGTTCTTTATACTTCTTTGCCTCTCATTATTAATTTAGTTGCCAAAATGACTTTTCATATTTAATTTCTATAATATTATGAACCATTAATTCGTTGTTATTACGGCATAGTTATTAAATATAATTTACATATTAACTCAGGTAAATGCTTAGGTTATGAATTAAGTAAGTTAATTTAGATTAATTTGAATTAATCTTTTTAAAATCAAAACAATATTATTTTTTTTTAAATCAATAAATTTTAATTGAATTAATCAGGTTACTGATTAATCTAAATTTTTTATTTTATCAATTTCTTTTTATTTTTTATAAAATCTAGTCCAACCCAAATCCCAAATCAACCCACTAGGCTGAAACACAATGATCAAGAAGTTTAAATTCTTGATTGGTGATCTCTATGTTATTGTTTAGCCATTTAGAAAAAATATCTTTGAAGATCAAATATCATTATCCAAACATGTTGTAGAAAATGCCTATATATTATTAATTCAGATAATTTCAATTTGTGATAGGGAATTGTGGTGACTGGTGTTACATTCTACTTGCAAGCATGGATTATAGAGAAGAAAGGGCCAGTGTTTTTAGCCATGTCTACACCAGTCACTTTGGTCTTTACAATGTTCTTTTCTGCTATTCTACTATGCGAGATCATCACTTTGGGAAGGTACTTTAATTCTTTGTTCAAACCTTATACAAGTCTTCCAAGTTATACACTAATTCTCAATTGGATTTCCATATGAATTTTGTTTCTCAATCAGATCCTCGATATATTGAAAATTCTCAATTGGGTGCTCTCATCTATATCTATTAATATAACATTTTCATTTTGTCTAGATTTTAAAATTTATGCATTCAAAAGAAATTTTCTTGAAGAGAACTTGATGATTTGTATTAAAAAAATTACTTTTTTTAGATAGGAAATAAATTGAGATTTTCTAATAAATTAAGGTCCCAATTGAGGAAACAAATAGCTTGAGAATCTAAATTTTGGGCTATAAAGGTATAAAATTAGTTGGGTTACACTAATTTTATAAATTTAATGATCACTATTTCATTGTTTAATTTCTTTTGTCCACTTCTTGTGCTGTAGTGTTTTGGGTGGGCTCATGTTGGTCGCAGGTCTTTATAGTGTTTTATGGGGAAAAAGCAAAGAAGAGAAAATGAATGATGCGAAGTGTTTAAAAGCTGAAGTTGACAAAGAACGCTCAGAGTTGAAACAAGTAGTGCCAGTGGAAACTAAGGGCCCGTCTTTAGTTTAACATTTATGTTCTTGCTTTCCATGCTAGCACTAGCTAGTGGCTACTGCCTTCAAGGGCTTTAATTAACTTCCAAAGTAGATAGGAAGTCATTGCATGCCTTTTCCCCCATTGGACAAGCTAGAGAAAGGGGACTTTTACATGTAATATCCTTTTCTAAAAGAAGTGTGGCGATTGATCAATCTACACTTCAGTCACCATTATAGCACAAGGAGTTGTCAAAAAAGGAATTGAAAAAAAAAAAAAAAACAAAGAAATAAGGAGAAAGTTGAATCCATGTTGATGAAAAAAATCCATGTTAAGCTGAAGAAAATGATAGAGGCAAAGGTAACACAAAGAGCTCCAGAGATAAGTTGAATCCATCTTCGTTGTGTTTTGTAGATTCGGATGAAGAATGATGTAACTACTTCACATATACAACTCTACAATACTATATGAAAGGCTAGAAGTCTCGAGTCTCGCCTGCATGCATACTATTGAATGAGAATTACTTTTCAATTTGCTCTATTATTTCAGATTTAAGTGCTAACAAGTGTTAGAAGAACATCTCATTCATAGGTTGACTTAAATCTCATAGATGGAATCTATACTTTGTTATAAAATTCAATAATTATCTACTATATAATCAAGCTATTAAATATAATAATTTTATATTATTTTCTAATTCATTACCAAAATAAAAACTTAGCAATACTTGGTCAAAGTGATGTTCAGCCCAGATGCCAAAGCCCAATAAAAAAAACTTACATGTGCGGGGGTAACTCATTCTCAATTTTTTATGTTGTTTTTTTGTTAAGTATTTACTAGAGGCAATATTGTCATGCAACATAATCTCATTATAGTCCTTTTGGACATAATGTAAGAATAGGGATAATAATTTCATACTATCATCAAGTATTCATCATCATAAAATCTAGTTGGATTTACTTATATTTTGATCAAAAAAAAAAAAAAAATCTAGTTGGATCAAGTTTTTCATTCGATCCACTTTAACCCACTTTAACCTTTGTTAAATTGAGCGAGAATCTTACTCATCAGGTTAAGTATATTTTAAGTACATGATGTAAACAAAAAAAAAAGCACATAAATCAATAATATATACATCAGGTTAATGTCTTTTCATAGATATGTTCTTTACATAAGGGCATATATTTAACATTTTATTTATTTATTTATTTTCCTTTACCTCATAGATGGAAAAGCTTTTAATTTTAATCAAATGGAAAGGAAAAACCATAGTAACGAAAGCAGAACCGACTAAAAAAACAGAGAACATTTTATTTTCTGCATAATACGAGCATAGTACAAGGAACAAAACCAGACCACATTTTATGCCGCTAAGTCTTATTTCTTTCTCCGTAGTGATTCATACATAAAGCCGTTTGCAATTGCATAGATGCAATCTTAATCCCTTTCATATTTTGATTGACGGGATGCACTAAGAACACTAACTTCATCCCTGTTATTCTTAAGCCTCCTGGCATCTTCCCTTGAGATCTGGAATGAGTTTGCTACCACTTCGTCAGGCAAGGCCCGGATGGTAGAGACTCGTCCTGCCAATTGACTGATTTGTGCATTGTCATTAGTCTTGAATGATACCCACTCGAGCCCTTGGCTTCCAGCCTTCTTCACCACTGCAAAGTTTTGTGGTGCTGTTACTACTTGACCCTTACGAACT
>Ga0325403_1002066_pt1 | contig 17461 bp, 9 predicted proteins | sample PopdelMetagenome_19_FD_205665 | JGI IMG/M metagenome (GOLD analysis project Ga0325403, IMG submission 205665) | Populus deltoides microbial communities from Bellville, Georgia, United States - Xylem-PdKOR-R4 | ecosystem: Host-associated > Plants > Phyllosphere > Stem > Wood/Secondary xylem...
AAAAAAAAATTAAGTGATTGTTGGAATTTCTTTGCCATGGTTATTAAGCGTTGAATTCCAGTGACAAACACTGATATATAATATGCTTGTAGTTTTTTAAATTGAATTCAATTCGTAAATTTCCCACATCGAAATTCTAAATGGAATTCCATGTTTTTTAGTGTCAGTAATTAAATTTTAAATGAAATTCACTCTTTAAAAATAACACAAAAGAAAATCAGACTTTAACCCTTCTAGTTCACTGCACTAGAAGGAATAAATTAATATTAAAAACTAGATTTTTCAAAATACCTATCTACCTTTATTTTTGTCCAGAGAAACAGGTGAAGGAATAAGATGAAAGTGATGAGATAATATAAAAAATAAAATTATATTTTTTTAAAAAATACATGAAATCAACTTTATTTATTAATTAAATTTAAATTAAACAATATGGCTGAAAGCTCAATTATATAATAGAAGACGTTCTTAATTAATTATCAACCTATCTTGGAGCTTCTGGGGATATTCAAATCTGTCCTGATTATTCTTCATCATGAAGTGCTTGGAATTCTTTGCTCTAACAGTAGCATGATATTTTATAACTACTTAAAGGCATGCCAGGGCTGATTTCTTTTTTTCAACCTTATTAAAAGATATACATCGACGAAAATAAAAAATAAAAAATTAAACAAAAATAAATTTCCACCTCAACGTGTCTAGATAAGCATAGCCAAGCCACAAAATAAATAATAAAATAAATAATAGTATTGTTGGATCGATCCTAGCTAGAAGCTCCATTTGCTCGAGTTAAATTCATTGGTGGACTTCAATGGTTATTCCAATTCAATATATTAATCTGGCCTTCCAAAATATCCTTGTTATTAATTAGCATAATAAACAATTCAAGAAACCAAGAGCAAACTAACCTTTATTTTATCCACCGTTTCAAGGCTGCAAAGGTTAATTTATCGAGAAATTCATAATTTAAAATTTATTCAGGGATCAAGTTTTATTTTAAATTAAAAATATATTGATTCGAACATGATTAGATTAATATTAAAATTAACAATATCATCGTGATAAAAAAATAATATAAACCTGATACATAGATTAATCCAATAATCCACCTTACTGTGGAAAGGGAATGATTAAATTCATCGGTGGACTTCAATGGTTATTCCAATTCAATTTATTAATTTGGCCTCCCAAAATATCCTTGTTATTATATATCATAAACAATCTAAAAAAATATAATTTAATTAATTCTCTGCAGTTGGCCCGAATAAAAAGTGAAAAAATAGTTTGAATGCGTGAAATATAGTTAAAAAAATATTAATAAGATAATAAAATCCATATTCATTGTACCTCAAAAGAGAATTAAATATCATAAACAATTAAAATAATAAAAAATATATATATATTGTAAGGTCGGTGGTAATGAATTGTGAAATTCAGGATCTCTTGCCATCGAAACCTGGGAGTGTTTTGACTTTGGGAGTGGAGGGCAGAAATAAAATTGTAATTTAAAATTGAGAACATGGAATTATGGGAAGAGCATCAGCATGATATATTAATTAATTAAATTTAGGACTTTATAAAATAAGAAACCCGATAAAGAAGAGATATTATATATGACATAGCACGTGATATTAACCGTTAGATCTTAAAGAAATCAATGAACGAGAATGTTGTGTAAACGGATTCATCCTCATATATATATATATATATATATATATATATATATATATATATATATATATATAATAAGATAAATTCTGAAAAATCAGTCACCGCCCTTACAATATAAAACACTGTTCATTTTGTTGGGTTGAGCACCACAATTCAAAATTTATTTTAATTTTTTTATTTCAAAAAACATTAAAGTTAAATCGAGTCTCCCAATTAAGAGAGTTTTTGACACTGTAGTTGCGGTTTTTTTAAATAACTTTTCATGCCGAAATACATGTCAATGATTTTTTTTATTTTTTAAAAATTATTTTTGACATCAGTATATCAAAACGATCCAAAACATACAAAATATATTAAATTTTAGCAAAACAAATTTGAATTTTTTGAGAACGCGGTGCTAAATTGAGAGTTAACTCGATACAACTAGATTAATTTGCCCCTCGTTTGACATAAAACATGTTTCTAGTTGACGGATGAATCTACTAGGATAATGTTTGTTTTTATAGTTCATCTTATTTTAAGGTGTTTTTTAAATTATTTTTTAATATGAAAAAACATTAAACTTATATTTTTATGTGTTTTTTAAATGATTTTGATATGTTGATAAAACAAATATTATAAAAAAAATTATTTTAATATATTATAAATTAAAAAAATATTGGTGGCGTCAACTTTTTTTTTATTAATGTGGATATCTGGGTTAACTTGCATGTATTTTAACTAATCTCATATACTCTAAAATTAACGATTATACAAGCATTTAATAATTTTGAAGATTGTAAAATTTGAATTAATAATTTTTAAAAACCAACTTTAATAACATGGCTTGTAGCTGTCCTTGTTTGCTGGAATTCTCGCTGTCGGTTTTTTATTTATATGTATATAGAGAATTTATTGTTAAAATTTAAAAATGATAGGATTGCAAATTAATTACTGTTGAGCCACGATGATGGGCCGTGGACGGATTGAAGAAACAAATCAATCTTTTTCATGACCATCGATATATCCCCAGTTGAAAAGGTCAAAGACATGAATAACGGGCGAGTGTCAAAAGCTGAGCTTGCCAAGCTCTGCAACTGCAAAAGAGCAGCCTGGAATGCCAAGACATGTATTGTTAATGCATTTCAAGCCTAGGGAATATGCAAATGAAGCTGAGCAAAAGAAAGCATAAAAGTCGAGCAAGAATAAAAGTTAATTTATGAATGAAAAACATGTCAAAATATGACGGCAGTGCAAAAGCATAAAAGTTGAGCAAGAACACCCAAAGAAGTTAAAGCAGCAATATAGAACAACCTCAATTAATATGACCGTGCAAGACAAAGAATCACTGGCAAGAATGTGGGGGCATACGCTAAAAGAACAGATATCATCCTTGAAAACAACAAAGCATGGCAGCAAAAGCATGGAAACAATGTTAAAGGCCTCACCAAAACAACAACAAAAGCAAGGACGTCAAAGAGGAAAGAAAAACAGAAAACAAAGCATGGAAGAAAGAACCAAAGCCAGAAATTAAGAAACATGAATGGAGAATAAAAAAATGTCAGTGCTAGGAGATTGTCTGCGGTAACAGGATCACTTTATGATTAAGCTTCCCTCACTTAATCACTTTATGATTAAGCTTCCCTAACTGCGGTAAAAAAGGTGATGAGCACCCTCATTAACACGTCATAAACTAATTCCACCATTATCAATCAACAGACCCTCCAGCAGCAGCAATGCAAGAACAACCTAGCAAAGACCACACCTGCAATCAGTTGCAGGGAAGGAGAAACAGGAAGCGGGTAGAAAAACAGCAGGAAACAACAACAAACTAACTTAATTGATTTATTTAGGAAATTTAGAATCTAGAACTTAACTCAAACTGAGTTTTTAGTTGAACTAAAACAAATATTGATGTAGTAAAATTTGATTTATCCTGTCAAAGTTTTAATGATCCACACTGAGAAAAATATGAGAAAGATCGAAATGATGTCGTTATTACAAAGATGGTTAATCCATGTTAAATTAATAGCCTAATAATTAATATCTTTTTCCTCGCTCATCATCTAATAAAATCTGATAGCAATCAATTATCCTAATTAAATCTAAGTGGATCTATTAGTTCTGCATACATGACACGACTACCACATGCTTTCCATATTATAATGATTTTGGCCCATAATTAGGCTCCTTAAATACATATAATTAACCTTTTAAACACGGCTGGGATTAAATCTTTTTGGATATTCTGTAACTCCCATGTACCGCATGTATAATATTTACTGCTAAGAGATCTCCATTAATAAGTTCTCGTAGCATTAACATGTTTTAGGAATAAAACTGCTAAAATTGAAAGCTACTGCAAGTCAATGGAGACCTTGTCACCTTTCAATTGCAGGTAACAGCAGGGATGTTAGGCTACCACCTCTCAATGGATGAGGGACTCAATCGGGATAATCAATTTGTGGGGTCTCAATTGAATAAAGTAAAGTTGTAGAAGTAAACATTAACAATTGGTGGTAACTTCTCAACTAAGCCCCCGGACATAGTCAATGAGTTGACTCGGTGCAAGGCATGAGTCATAAATCAGGTTAGTTAGCTTGGATTAATTTGAGTGAATAATATCTTTTTAAAATCAAAATAATATTGCTATTAATTTTTTTAAAATCAATAGGTTATGATCAAATTGACAAGGTGGGGAGTTAATATGGGTTTTTCATCGGGTTACACTAGATCAAATCCGGCATGGCTCAAGTCTCGGGTTGATATGGCTGGACGGACAAGGTTTAATAACAATGCTACAGGGTCGATTTGACTGGAAGCAAAAGTCTGAGGACTAAAATAGAGTTGGTTCTTTCTATCTAAATAGTGGAGTAACTGGTTATTTTAATTTATATTTCCGCTTGGTAATTGAAGATTCTGGAAATCACATGAAACCGGAAAATTAACCCCGGCGACGATTCTCATTCCGGTAAATCAGAAGTCTTATTGCGTTAATCCCTTCTTCTTCTCTCAGGGTTCTTGATCTAAACCTGAAAAAAATTAAAATTTTCAATGAATTAGGGTTTTGTTTAGGATAATCTCGGTGTCTTTGCTTTTGATTATTCTATTAGGGTTTTGTGGTCTAATGATCATGAATGTAACTGTACTGTATACTGATGCAGCCCTAAATGTACATTGTTTATATCTTGTGAGCCCTTGATTTTTATTTTTTCTTTATGAAAGTATCCTGTTTGGAAATTCTAAGAATTTGGGAGAGTTTTCTTTTGTTTTTTTGTATTTTTCTCGTACTGTTGCAAGGGATGAGTGAGGCATCGTAAAAGGTTCCACTCTATTGGAGTGAAACGAGATATTGTGGTTAAGAGGTGTGCTGCCTGTTGTAAGATTGCTTGAATTTCTAGTATATTCTTGGCGGGGTTGGATATACCTAGAAAAGAGGGGGATTTATTAGCCATGTAGGGTTGCTTGACTGTTGTTTGCTCGATTACTCATAAAACATCATCGATAAGCCTCGCCTGATTGATTCAGTGGGATCTTATGTCATGTTTTGTAGTTTACAGCTTACAGTATGGGAAATGATACTAAAGCTAGTCGCAAAGCTAAGGCTGAGGAAAGCAAAAACAATGGTGTAAAAGGGAGAAACATCGCTAGCAGGTCATCAACTGATAAGTCTGGTCTAAGAAGGTCGGTGAGAGAAGCATCATCAAAGAAAAATGTGACTCCAAGCCCTTCAAGCACTCGGAAGTCTGAACGTCTTGAGAAGCAGACCCCTACGGCTCCTCCAGCTACGAGGAAATCTGAGAGATTAGTTGAGAAGCAAAGCTTGTCGAGTCCTCTGAGAAGGTCTGAGAGGGGTAAGAATCAATCTTCATCTAGTTCTTCTGGTTCAAAGAAGTCTGGCAAAAAATCAAGCTCTTCAGTTATGAAGAAAAAGCAGAAGAAAGAGAAGAGTGTGAAACAGCTTGAAACTAAAGATGTTGGAAATGATAAGAAACATGTGATCAAAGCTGTCCTGGTTGAAACAAAGAGAATGGATGCTCGTGCTTACAAGGCATTGTTCAAACGACAACAAAAGAAAGCTAATCTGGAAGGTAGCCAAGTCATTTTTCTTTATTCTTTCTTAATATCCGTCTGTTAATTGTTTCGAATCTTTCTTCATGACTAGTAAATGTATTGCAAAATCTGCAGCATTGCAGGACGTGATCATTCTTATACTTTTCTGCTTGACTTGGTAGGTCGTTGTGAGGAGATGAAGAACAAGAATGCTGATGGCAATGATTGCAGAGATGGTGCTTCCGAGAATGTTAATGGGGGCAGTGAATGCAGTCAAAGGAAGGTGGAAGAATTGATAGATAGGTGTGTTTTGAGAGATTCTGAAAAAAATTTGGAAGGAAATTCCATTGCAAGTGAACCTGTAAAAGAGGTGTTGGAAAATAATGGTGGACCAAAATCTCCACTTAAAAGCCAGAAGCTCACATTCTTAGAAAAAGACCATCAATTTAAAGAAGGGGACAGCAGGGAAGATCTGAAGAGTGATGATAGTGTGCTGCTGTCAGCTCAAAGAACTTTATCTGAGCCGGTGAATGATGTTGCTCAAATGGAACAAGAACAATTGCCAGCAGAGTTGGTAGATTTGACAGTTAATAGGACACCCAGGGTTGATACTGAGGTGGAGAGTGGTTACAAGGAGATGCCTTTTAAACGAAAAAGAAGCATTGAGGACTTGAATTCTGATGCTACAACAATGGTTTCAAATAAAGTTGCCGATGCAGCTCCATATGAGAACGGCAGAACTGATTCCGTGGCGAAGTGCGCTACATCTTCCAAAAGGCAAAGGTTTGACTTGCACAAATTCATTAACTTGTTTTTATTGCTTGGGGTGTTGATTATTTTGATGATGGACTACCAAGGAAGATAAAGGGTATAATTAATTTTCTTGGGTGCAAAATACATATCTTCTAAGAAATATGCTTTAATTTCAAGGATATAATTAAAAAAATTCAAATTAAAATATAAAGTTTGGCGAAGTATGGGTGCAAAGCAGATATTTTCTAAGAAATAAGCCTTAACTGTGAGGGTTTAATTAAAAGAATTTAAAATTTTAGTAATAAACTTAAACTTTCTTAAAGTTTGAGGGGTGCCAAGGCTCCCAGGCCTCTACTGTAGAAGTAATTCCATCCCTGTCTAACAACTTATTTCTGTGTTGGCATTTGAGTCCCTGCTAAAAAATAATTGCCTCTTTACCTGGTGGGGTCTACTGTATTATGCTATGTTTAAATGATGCCATGACAAATTGGCTGGTAAGGGCAAAAAGGCTTGCTAAGCACGGGAGTGAAATAGTGGTTAAGTAGTAGAAGTGCAATATTAATTTGGAGTTGAGTATTGACCTTGGAGCCTTTTTTTTGTTTGGTTTTATATCTCAGTGATGATTTTCTGGTATTTGTTGGAATCTGCATTCCATTTTACAGTCCAAAAAGTGTCGTCCACTTCCTTTCATGCTCAGTTTCCTTTTTCACTCTCATCTGCACGTCATGTGTACTGCATTACCCTTTCTTTCCGGCCTTTACTGCTAATAGTTTTGAATTCAAGGTTTAGAGGATTACATAATTAATTTGATAAAAAAGATTCATGATCTGTGCTGATAATTGATGAGCTGTGGCTTAATTTTCTTACTGTTTCTCTTCATGATTTATTATTGTCTTTTGTGAAGACTGTTGCCCCCCCCTCTCTCTCTTCAGATCCAGCTGTTTCTCTAAGATCATTTGATTTCTTATCTTATTTGTGATTTTTCATGCATCCCATGCAAGTAGGCAATTCATGAAAAGTTGTGAATAATTATTTATTTTATCCCATGACTCAACATTTCCCCTTATCTATATTGTAATCATTTTGATGTGTTGAATTAGGATAGAGGGGGAATTGAAGCCAATGTCACTGCAGGACCTGCAGAACCATGCATCATGGACTTGCATCTTAGAAAGTCTTCTCTATATTCTCAGCTCGATGGCGACCCAAATACATGTGTCATCTGCAAGCTTGGTGGAAAGCTCTTGTGCGTAACAGTTAGACCTCACCCTTGAACTCCTTCTTGCTCTATATCACCATGTGACTGGTCTCTGTTGCCTTGTGCTAAATTTAACCCTTGAATGTTTCAGTTTTTCATAATAATTAAGTATCCCCCTGCCCCTCCCCCGAAAAAAAAAAAGAAGAGAAAAAAGGAAAAAGAAAAGATCATATTTTCACCTTTGTGCTTCTAAGTTTACTCATTTTGAAACTCATCCTAGTTGTGTTCTTTTATTTTGGCTCTCTCTTTGATGAAACCCTGATTCTGCCCCTTAATTGAAGATTCTCAGATAGTGTTAAGTTTCCTTGGACAAATTCTTGAAAAGATTAGGTTTCCACTAAACTCTAGAATATACAGAATTTAGAATCAAAATAACATAATTCAGTAACTTCTTTCTCTTTGGCGGTGTCAGTGTAGACTCCTAATTCTTTTTGCTGTTTGCATACCAACCCAAAGTTTTGCTTTAGTTGTTGCATCTTTGTTTTCTTCCTTTTCTCAGCACGCCCAATTTTTAATCTGAAACCTCTTTTAAACCAACCTAGTTTATGCTATCGTTTATTCTGTATGGAGGAAGCTGCTATTCATATTAGATATTTTTCCAGTAACAGTTCCTGGAGGTCCTAAACAATTGATTTAGGCATTGGAGTCCTAGGTAACATCTCAAAATATTTTTATCTACTGAGCTTCATGTTTTTCTATAATTCCATTTTACTATTAGGTTGCCTAGGGCTAGGTCAGGTATCTCAACTGTTTATCAAACTTGCAGCCTCCATTGCTCGTGAACATAAGTTTACATGTTTTTTTACTTTGAAGCTCAGTGTTTATAGGATGAATTTTGTTATATTGTTTTGCCATGTCCAATTTCAGGTGTTGTGACGGACAAGGTTGTAAAAGAAGCTACCATCTTTCTTGTCTAGATCCTCCTTTAGGGGATGTTCCCCTTGGAGTTTGGCACTGTCTTGCATGTGTTAGGAAGAAGATCGAGTTTGGTATGCATTCAGTTTCAAAGGGAATAGAGTCAATCTGGGATGCCAGTGAAGTGGAGGTGGCAGATGACAATGGTATGTGAAATGTTATTATAACTTTTCAGTTTTATTTTGAACCATTTGAATAAGTTTATAAATTTCCTGCAATTGTGGTATTCATTCTCCATTGCAAATTATTTTCTAAAGTTGTTGGCTTTCTGAGCATTTTTGATAGTAGCTTTGAGAAGATTGTGCAACTCATGGTATGAATTTCTTGTATGATGATATTTATGTTAGGAGTGCAAAGGCAGAAGCAATTTTATGTTAAATACAAAGGTCTTGCTCATGTTCATAATCGCTGGTTGCCGGAGAATCAATTGATCCTTGAAGCTCCTTCACTTCTAGCAAAATTCAACAAAAAAAACCAGGTTCTGATATTAATTGTTGTGCTTGTATTTTTGTGTCTATGTTGGATCATTAATTTTATGATGAATGGACACAAAGTAGCAATCATTTCATTTCCTTTATGCATGCCAGTATTTCCTCTTATGAGAAGTTTAATGTTCAGGTCAGAAAGTGGAAGCAAGAATGGATTGTGCCACATCACATGCTTCAAAAGCGATCAGTAATGTTTCCCAACCAGCACGTAGATAATTTCAGTCACCATGCTAGCAATATTCTAGCATGCCAATTTGAGTGGCTTGTTAAATGGCGTGGCCTGGATTATGAGCATGCAACCTGGGAGTTGGAGATTGCTCCTTTCATGAATTCACCTGAAGCTCAGAGCCTCATAAGAGATTATGAAAATCGTCTTGTTAAGGCAAAAGGAGCTGAGTATTTATCTATAATAGATAAGGTGTGCATGGTTGAATATGAGAACTCATATATTTTATTTTATGAAGTCTTTTTTTTCAAACTCATGCAGTATTCATAACTATAGATGCATATTTATCTGGATAAAAGCTTTAAAGTTTTTATTGGCAGATTCCACACTTGAAATGCAAAACTATAAAAAAAGGTGGCAATTGTAAAATTATGACTATTGTGGCATGTTCCTTCAAAAGATTGTTACTAGTCAACCACTTTGCCTGCAGGGTAAATTCATGCAAAACGAGTCTTCATATGAAATACAAACAATAATAGAATCTTTTCCTGCTAATTAAAGGTAAGTGATGTCGATGTTATGGAGAATATCCTTAGTCTTGTGAGGGAAAAAACCAAAAGAGATATCTTATTGATCTTGCTTCTTGTGATTTTATGCACTTGTATGCATTCATTAATGTGGTTAGTTTTTGTTTCGTTCCCAGTTTTAGATTGTGGCACATGTTAGCTTTCTTCTATGTCATATAAATCCTGGCCTGTTGGTTTGCGGTTAATTACCTGCAGAAACTCACGATGAAAAAGCGTTGATTGGTTAAATTGTTGCAGTTGTCAGCTGGAGGTTCACCTGAATTTGATTATAACCATCTGGACTTTGTCAACTATCTTCGTGACTACTGGCTCAAGGGAGAGAATGCTGTTCTTATCGATGATCAGGTATGTGATAAGTTATTCTTTGATCCAGGCTTGTCGGTGAATCTAATACTTAATTTCTGAAAAAGACTAGCAAATAGATGATGCAAGCTTGAGGATGGTCAAATGATGGTCTGTTAGTTAAAAGATCGGATTTAGGTCATTTTGAAATGCAATCAAATGATATTTTTGTCTATACTATTTATGTTCTTATATAAAACCTACTGTGCATGTTTCTTTTTTATGATTTACACCTACCCCCTCCTCTTGGAAACATTCAATTTATCATGCTATAGTGGTTCGACACTCTACCACGGTAGTTGAGAAAGATTGTTGACAAGGTTCAGATGATCATTAGTTTTTGTGATTATCTTAATTGCATGTGGATAGTTATGATGAGTTTATTGCAGGAACAAATCACAAAGGTGATTTCTTTTATTTTGTCATTGTCATCCAATGCCTCTTGGCCTTTTCTCATCATCACAACTTCTGCTTCACTTCATTCATGGGAAGAAGAGTTATTTCGTCTGGCACCATCTCTATATGCTGTGGTTTATCATGGAAACAAAGACATACGGAAAAGTATTAGGAAGTTGGAGTTTTACAGTGAAGGCGGTTGCATTATGTTTCAAATACTTGTAACATCACCAGAAGTTATTATTGAGGTCAGCATTCATGATTATTTGAGAGATCAGTTCTCATGTTAATTTGATTGCTTATTAAGTTCTCCTTGGGATAATATACCCTACTGATCATGCTGGGAGGCTGTTCATGCTGCTTCTGTAGTGTGACATGCATGATGATTTTCATGCAATTTATTGTGATAGAAAAAGAAAAGAGAAGAGAAAGAAAGAGAGGTCTATGCTACTGTACTTGCTAATAAAAAAATTTATTGCCAATTATGGAGACTCTTATTGGTTGATTTACTATGGCATTTATCATCGACCTCTATATTGTTCTGCAGGATCTAAATGTGCTTGAATCAATGAAATGGGAAGCTGTAATAGTGGATGAGTGCCAGAGCTCTAGAATATTTTCACATTTTAAACAAATTAAGATGCTAAGGACTGCTATGCGGCTTCTCCTTGTAAATGGTCAGCTTAAGGTGTGTGCACATGTGTTTCTTTTTGTCCATCGGGTGCCTTATTCTTGGCCTCCACAGCCCTTTTATAGGTGCCTTATTCAATGTACTGGATTTGTAGGATGGCATCACTGAGCACCTGCTGTCTCTGCTTGTTCATCAGAGTGATCTAAATGGCAGTGAAGACTTGGTAACTAATTTAAGCCCTAAGACTGGCAATTTGAAGGACCAGTTGTCAAAATACATTGCAAACGGTCCCAGACCAGACCCCTCAAGGTTTAAAGAATATTGGGTTCCTGTACAATTATCCCCCATGCAGCTTGAGCAGTATTGTGCCACTTTACTTTCAAAATCTTTATCACTTTGCTCGTCCTCAAGGAATGATCCTGTTGGTGCCCTCCGCGATATTCTTATCTCTTGTCGCAAGGTTGGGCTAATTCACCTATAAAATTAATCTATATCATTGGGTATTTTTTGACTCTGGAAACTCTTAAACCCCTGCACATGATTACACAAGCTTTAGAAATTCTCTTTTTATTTCTGTTTTCAGTTATTCATAATCTGGGATAGCCAATTTCTTGTTTTAGAATTATCAGAAAACCATGATTTATTGATCATAGTTTTGGTTAACTATGGGATTAAAATTCTCAACAGTTTCTTCAATCATGGAGATGTCACCCATTGATTTGGTTTACATGATTTTTGTATCTGCTACAATTATGATTTATTTACAATTGCCAATGAGATAGATAGAAACTAGATTGTACCTGTGCATTTACAATAGCAATTAATGCATGCATAGTGATTGTGGACAGTGTTGCGATCATCCCTACATCATGAATCCATCACTACAAATTTCATTAACGAAAGACAGAAAAGAAGCTGACATTTTAGATATTGGAATAAAAGCAAGTGGCAAGCTGCAACTCCTGGGTGAGATGCTTTTCAGCTTAAAAGAGAGAGGATTAAGAGTGCTGGTCCTTTTTCAGGTACACGGTTTACCATCTACTGATATCATTTTTGTTTTTAAAAAGTTCTGCTGCATGTGATACTTTTTGTTTCAAAGTCTTGATTACGTGCATTTGAAAGTATTGTTAGCTACTATATGACGATTGTTTTGAATATTTATGTCCATCGGTTCAGCACCATAGTCCTATTAGTATTGGAGTAATAGACAAAGTTCTTACATTGACTTTCATCCAAGAAACAGGCCAGTAGTTTTTGCACTATGTTCTGCAATCTTCTGAGGAAAAGTAAGCTAATAATTATGTTGATTTGCTTTATAGAAATTACTTGAACAACTGGTCCTTTGAAATGGATAATCAATCATGGAATTAAAACAGGATAGTTTACATATCTGAATCTGATTCAGGCAAACTGTTACTGTTTCACAACCGGCTTTTCAACTCCTTTTATTTTTCATTCCACTCCATTACAACTGCTATGACTTGTTGCATAATGGAAACAGCTGTTATGCTATAAAAACCTAGGTTTTGGCCATTTTTTTCCGCCAACAACCTTCTTTAACCATTCTTCACGTTTCCATTTATTTTTCTGAAGTGTTTTCAACAAGATGAAGCTTCATTCTTCAAATTTTCCTTCTGATATTAAGATCCTACTGTTTATTTGAAGATTTATGGTAATAAATTTCTCAGCTTTTTTACGTTGTTGTATTCTGTTAGATTGGTGTATGTGTACTCCTGGGTTTAAGATATTTAATAATATTTTTTTTGTGATAGCTGTTTTCAGATCAATATTCTTGCCAATCCTTTTATTAGTCATGGGTCATGTAATCTTCATCTGATTTGTTGAAATTTTTATTTATTTATTTTTAGAATTAATTCATCAGAAGCTTTATGAAAAATATTTTCAAATTTATGTTGAATGAAGTTTCATTTTCCTTTTTTTTTTTTTAGTATTATCAATAAATATCATCTATTCTCATGAATGTTAATGTAGCATGTTTATTGCAAACTTGTCAACCGTGTCTAATGTGAAGTTTTCAATGGTGTGTTAACCTTTTAGATTGAGTAGCAAAGATAATTAGTGGCTAACTGACTGAATTATGTGTGGTTTTGGAGATTATATATGTGTAGAGGAGTATGATTTGGGTCATAGTTAAAGCTCGAAGTGATGAAGTTAAGGTTTTTGGATTCTGATGCATTAGCCTTGTTGACTAGAGTATTGGATTTGCTTTTTGCTATATTTCTTTTGTTTTTTTTTTCCTGGAGGGGGGCGTGGGGGATTTTTATTTGTTGATGCCTCTTCTGATTGGAGATTCTTAATGTTGAATTTAAATATTAATTGTTATTAGATTAATGAAAGCCATTAAACAACACCAGAGGGTACAGGCCAATAGGTATATTATAATGCATATGAGCTGCCCTAAAACACTGTTTAGCTTTTTCAAACAGCAAAATAGTTTTCCGTCTCCCCTTATAAGATCAGAATAACTTAGCTGGAGTGGACATTATTGTGCCCTTCCAATATGAGGTAAGCATTAAAATCCTTGACATAAAGAACGAGGATGCAACTCTAATATTTACACCGAGTCTTCTGTATAGACCCTTTTTCACTGATTCCTATCTCAAACTCTCGAGCATAGTTTAACTTTAACCAAAAAAGTCATGTTAGAGGGGTCCATTTTCTCTGCTTTCACTCTCAATTTGATCATATGCATTTGTGAAGATACTTCATATTTAATATGAAATTGTTGCTCACGTTTTTTTTATATCAAGAATGCTTTCTACATCATTGCTTATGATCATTATGATACTTTAAAAAGATTCTGTCTGATTTGTCATCTTGATGACCTTTGCAAACAGACCAGATATTTGTTTTACTATTCCTTGCACTTATCCATATGTTTGTTCTTACCTTGGTACATTTTTTCTTACTCCTATTTTTCTGAGCATATTTTTCACACCTCACACATTGGTTTTGATTTGCAGTCTAGTGGAGGTTCTGGAAAGGATAATATTGGTGATATATTGGATGACTTTGTGCGTCAAAGATTTGGCCAGGGTTCTTATGAACGTGTTGATGAGCATGTACTCCCTTCAAGGAAGCAATCTGCTTTGAAGTTCTTCAATAATCATCAGGAAGGGAGGTTTGTGTTCTTATTAGAAACCCGTGCTTGTAGTTCCAGCATCAAACTTTCATCTGTGGATACTGTCATCATATTTGCTAGTGATTGGAACCCGATGACTGATATAAGGAGCCTGCAAAAAATAACACTACATTCACAGTTTGACCAGATAAATATATTTCGTCTATACTCTTCTTGCACTGTGGAAGAAAAAGTTCTAATCATTGCAAGGCAAGATAAGACACTCGAGAGTAGTTTACACGGTATAAGCCGGGTTGCTAGTCACATGCTGCTTATGTGGGGGGCTTCGTATCTCTTTGAAAAATTATCAGAGTTCCATTGTGGCAATGACACTGCCTCGAGTGGAAATACATTGTTTGAGCAATCACATTTGAAAGATGTTATCCAAGAGTTCTTAACCATAATAATTCAGAAGGGAAAAGATAATACTCCAAGTAACTCAATAATTTTGAAAGTTAAACAAAATCAAGGAATATATACTACTAATTTTCCATTGCATGGTGAGCGAAAAATTCAATTGTTGGATGAAGAGCTGCCTCATATATTTTGGAAAAAACTGCTTGAGGCAAAACAGCCACAGTGGAAATATAGTTCTGGTTTGTCTCAGAGGAACAGAAAAAGGGTTCAATATGCTGACGATATACAGAAGAATACTGTAGTTGAGGGTGATGAAGTTGTAAAGAAGCGCCATAAAGTGGCCAACAATAGCACTAATTCACCTTCTCTAAAAGCTGCTCTAATAGGTAAATGGTTAATTTCACTGTTGATTAACTGTTTTGATTTGTTTCTTATCCTGTACATGCAGATGGTTCTCTTGTCAGAGTATCGGGTGGCAATCATTGTGGGATTTCCTCAATTTTTTCTTAATTTACTTTCATAAACTGTCTCTATTTCTGCAGGAACTTCTGGAGCCCCAGTGCATGATATGTCTCAATTCCTGCCAAGTTCAACTGGCCGTCTTAACACTACTGCTACAAATCATGTTTCCAACTTCAGACATTCGAATAGTAATTCATCAGAAGTACTAAAAGCTAATAAGGTTGAGTATAATGAAAGAATGAATTTGCATGATTCCGAGAAGAGTCTCCATCTCATTCTGAAGCCAGAGATAACAAAACTTTGTGAAATTTTGCAACTCCCAGTATGTATCTCATCTCTCTGAAGAAGTTAGTTTCTCTAATATATTTTCATAATGCTGCAGTATGATCTTTGATATGGTATATTCGGTCTGCCTATCCAGTGCTATTCTTGATGGTTTCAGAATTGATTTTTGTAGACAGAAATAAAGAAGAATAAAAATCCTGCAAATACATTACCTTTTTTTGTGCGTGCAAGTTATCATCCTTGCAATGTTCCCTACGATTGCCAAACTATTGAATAAGCGTTTGAGGTCTTAATAAGATAAACATACTATGAATTTCTAAGCCTAGAGAGCATTGCATCGTTACACTGTTGAATTTTGATTTAATTAAATTACTACTTGAAATTGAATATCATCACCATCAAATATTTTTATTTTTTGTTAATTTGCTCTTTTCTAAATGGCATCATAATTTTTCTTCCTTGTCCTCTATTGAAGTAGGAAAATTTGTATGTTATTTTTTGTTTTTAAGCATTCTGATAATGATGATCTGCCATCTTTGCTCTGTCTCCTCAAGTGTTTACTTCGATTGTGAGAGGCAAATTTCATGGGCCACAAAGTAACACTGCTTCCTTTTTTTGATTGACTCTTGTAATGCAAAGAAACACTTCTGAAGGAACGAGGAAAACTTTAAAAATAAAGGGAAACCCTCTCTGGCTTTAGTTTGCATACCTTGCCAATACTTAACTAACCAGATTTTATCTGCACTCTGCCAAAAGTGAGGGAAATAATATGGTTACTGCATTTGATGGGTTCTTTTACTTTAATAAATGCTTACATTTCTTCGGCTACTCTGCAGTTATGAATTTGTTGGAGGTTTCTGGGTCATGGATCAGCAAACATCAATATTTTCATAAATGATCTCAAGCTTATGCAGCAGTCTTTCATCTAAGATGTCATTATGTTGATATGTTTCACTGTTGTTTCAGGAAAATGTCAAGGTCATGGTGGAACGATTTCTGGAATATGTGCTGAATAATCACCATATCAGTAGAGAACCAGCTAGCATATTACAGGCATTTCTGATATCCTTGGTTAGAACCTTCTTTTTTGTATATTTCCCTGCTTTTTGATCTTTTTATTTACTTGTGATGCAAATATTTCACCCTCTGATTAAAATATAATCAGTTAGTCACCACTATAAAACTGTGCCTTATGATGGTTTAACATGCCTGTCCTGTTAAGGAGAATTCGCAAATGTCCATTCCATTTGCAATAGTTTCAATATCTTCTTGGTTGGTTTTGAATTTGAAAGATCTTTAAATGTATGGCTGTGTTATCTGCCTTTGCCAAATCAGTTCACTCCTGTTTTTTCAATGTGACTGTTTTCTCTTTAACAATCTCACAATGATCGAGTTTCAAAAATTGACAAGCTGGTTTCAAGTATCCTTTGCTGTGGTCAGTTTTTCACCTTAGATCTAAAACAATAGCACATAATAACTAAAAAGAGGATGGATTGCTAGAGATACAAGTATATGACCTGAAATATTGAGGTAACATATGGGAGGTTTTTTTTTGAAAAAATAATCTAACCAAACATGCTAGTATGCTTTTTGTTGAATGCACCTTTTATTCTCTTTGTGAATAAGGTGGTTGTTTTAGTGCAGTGAAGGAATATATAGAGTGGACTTTTCATCTGAATTGAGGTTAGAAGTTATGATATCTGATTATTTTGGAGAAAAAAAATGTTTTTCATATTCTACTACATCCTCTATTTGTTTCATAGGAAGGATATAACAGTGTCAATGAATTATTTTCTTTTTTATCCCCTACCAATTGGATTTAAGAAATTTGGTGCTGCCATTCAACCACACCCCCCCCCCCCCCGGCGCCGTTTTCTCCTCATGCCTACCTTTCTGGTGCTTCTGCATTCATTTATGTGTACGTGCCTGAGCATTTCTATATCTGTGTTCGCTACCTTTTGCTGACAGCCTGCTTT
>Ga0325403_1002068_pt1 | contig 17459 bp, 7 predicted proteins | sample PopdelMetagenome_19_FD_205665 | JGI IMG/M metagenome (GOLD analysis project Ga0325403, IMG submission 205665) | Populus deltoides microbial communities from Bellville, Georgia, United States - Xylem-PdKOR-R4 | ecosystem: Host-associated > Plants > Phyllosphere > Stem > Wood/Secondary xylem...
TTGGTCGACCGTTTCATCTTAAAAGGATTCAAATTTCAAATGTCTTTGCAACGCATTCAACTTTTAACATATCATTTTCAAAATCTTTGATTGTTTTTATTGAGTCGACATTGATATTGCTCTTTTTAAAAAAAAATCAAAATACAAATGTTGGACCAAGCAATTAGGGGAGGAGAAAAAATTCTCTACCTATAATAATAAAAAAAGAACATAAAAAAACCCTAGATATAGTTTTCTAAACCTAGTCGCCACCCAACAACCTCCCTCCTTTTGCTAAACCACAGCTCTCAATATTTTTTCTAACTTTCCCCATGATCTCTCTCTCAATACATGCCTCCACCTCCATCATCCTCACCAGATTATCTTCTCTATAAACACACAGGAGCCACCAACCTTACTTCCAAACTCTCCTCTCCGAGCTTATCACAACTATACCCATAACCCTTCATAGTCCAGCCATGACAGCTAAAATAAAAGTAACCCAGACCAACAACCTGCCTACCATTCCTGAGTTTCAAGAATGGAAAGGGAACGTATGCACAACCTCCTATGAAAACACCGTCAATTTACGTCTCTCACATATCTCATAACTTAGGGGCAAACTCGGTAACTGGGCAACATTTTATCCTTTTTACCCCCATCTATCCAACTCAAGCTCGGATCAACATGAAACTAACAACATAAAGACCTTTGAATGATAGGTCTACTAGTCCTATATACCATGATAAATCACTTGCTATAAAAGAGAGATTGAGAGCATTTAAATGAAATAATTTGACTAAACTTGTTTTAACAACTGAAGTTTGTTTGGTTCCAAACATTGAGGTGTCGAAGGAGTTTAGAGTGCTAGACTTTGTCAAGTATAGCGGGCTAGAATGCATAAACACCCATTTCTAGTCATACTACAATAAGATGGCTGAAATGATCCATAACAATAAGATGTTGATATATTTTTTCCAAGGTAGTCTTACTAGATCTGTCTTGAGCTGGTACATGAGACTAGACAATACCAAGATCAATAAATGAAAAGACCTGACAGACGCCTTCTTGAAGCAGTATAAATTCAATATGAAAATTACTCTTGACAAAACCAGCCTAATGACCATGGAGAAGGGAAACAAAATGTTTGTGATGCAAAACAATAGTGAGATAAGGCAATACATGTCTAGCCTCCACTGATAGAGATATAAATGCTGATGTTCTTCGCCAACACCTTCCAATTGTAGTTCTGGTTGAAGAGGATTACTACAAAGACAGTGTTTTAGATCAACCGAACTAAAAGTTTTGAGAAGATTAATTTTGGAATAACGGTTTATTTGTCTTTACAAACTTGGTAGGCAAAGCACTTGAAAAGTCTTTACTCTGCAAGTATTGTTTAACGTGTGCGGCGTCGTAGCGATGCGTCCACTCTTGGATTGTATCTGGAAAATGGGTGAGACAAGGGTTTCTTAGATTTTATCATTGGAATGGAGGAATGAGAGTTGCCACCTAGTATTTTGGTTACTAGAAACCATAACTGGTCTCAGAGATTGGGCACAGAGACTGGTTGCATAAAGAGAAGGTATTAGCACCTTAAATACGTCATACCTAAGGTAAGCTGCATTGTTTGATTGTCTGATAAAAGCTAAGGTATGGTCGTATTTTCTAGTTGTTGGTCCATCTAAGGTTTAAGAAAAATCCTCCTTAGTAAGGAGATCCTTATCTTATTGGGTAAAACCTAACCATTCTAACATCAATAAAAAAGAACTACCTTTTTAATATCAAAAATACGCTTTACGTATAAATTCATAATCCCAAATAGTAAAAGAAAACAAAATATTTTTTGGGTATTTTTGAAATATTGGCCTAGTTCTCATGACTTTAATAAATTGGTTATTAAAGCCAAAATGCATGGTGACCATATATTTTTTTGAATTTTTTTGTATGAAAATATGATATGATTTTTTTTAATCTTTGAGAGACTTGGCCGTATGCATGAAAACAAGACATTTCTTTTTGTTTCATAATTTTTTGCAATGTTTCGATGAAAACCGAGTATTTTAATACCGGAGTTATATCTTTATGGCATAAAATTACGAACCAATATTAAGCAAATTTGATTGAGAAATACGCGGGAAAATCACAAAAGTTTTTAAAAGATTTTTTTTGTTTTTTTAAAATTTTTTGGACTTAGCCAAACTCAGCCTAGTGAACAGTGGAGAACTCTCCACTGTTCACGTGAACAATGGAGAGTGAATTAATTCACTCTGTACTTTTCAGTTGCAGAACAGTGAAGGTTGCATGCAGAGGAGGAAAAGAGGAAAATAAAAGTAGAAGAAGCTGACTTGCGGTGGCAGTGTAGTTGTTGACGGTGGGCGAAGAGCAAGACTGGAGATGGTTTGTGGAGGACGCTTCTAGTTGTTCTTCCTCTTTCTCTATATTTTCCTTCTGCCTTTCTCCTGTTATCTCTTCTCCTATTGTTCTCTGGCTGTGGCGGTGCTGCTGGTGATGAGATTGGTGGTGGCTGAAGGTCTCGCTGGAGAGAGAAAGAAAGAAAAAAAGGTGGTAGAGAAGAAAAGGTCGTGGGAAAAGGATGTTTTTTTGTTGAATTTGGACCCAATCTCCTCCCCCTTTAGACTATGAAAATCAAATATATTTAGAGAAGATGGAAGAGGGATACTTTTTCTCCGGTGGTGCCAAATCTTGGCCCTTGGTTCAACCCGAAAACATCCCAACCGTTGGTTCAAAGTAGCAATGATGAATTGTCAGTTTTGTGCAGGAAAATGGTTGGTCGAGATGGCCACTTTGGGGCGGTGCCACCGCTTCTCAAGCCTCGATCAACCCGAATGGATTACACTAGCATGTATTCAGGTGTCAGGGGATCGTTTCCATGTACGTTTCGTCAAATTTGGTTGAGAAACAAAGCTTTAAATCCCTCGAGAAGGTGGCCACTCAACTAGCCTTGCTGAAGAAGAAGATGAATAGTCATCTTCCAATAACGCCGTTTTGGCCAATTGTGATTTAGTCTTTTGATTTGTGATTTATTTCTATCTACATCCCTAGTTGGCTTCAAACTATTAATTTTGTTCAATTTTACCCTTGGAGAACTTCAATTCAAGCCCTAGATTTCAGAATCTTTTTCCCTTTGGTCCTTGATTTCAGATTAATGCAATTTGACCCTCAATTGATAATTAAACTTTAAATTTATTCAATTTAGCCCCTGATTCGGTCAATTTCAGTTCCTCTATTTACGCACCTTTTCCAATTTGGTCTTTGGTTATGAATTTATTCAATCAAGTCCCTAATTGGCCATCAAACTTCAATATTTATGCAATTAAACCCTTGATTTGACCAAATCAACTCTTAAAATTATATTGACCCCTAAACTTTAATATCTTCCTATTAAAGCCTAAAATGACTTAAAAAACAATGTTTCCTTGCAATCATACCCTCCATAAATTCAATTAAACGTTCAATAAAATTTAATTGAGTCCTTAAACATATGATTTTGGACTTTTCTTTCTCAAATTGAATTTTCTTTATCAATAGGGCCTTCATCGGTAAAACATATACCATCAAATTTTAATTTTTTTACTTTTGAACTTCCTCAACCAATTTTTGGCAATTTTCTGGGCGCTTTGGCATCCTCTTCTCACTGCTATTATTTTTTTTTGTTTTCTTCCGAATATAAATTTTTTTGTCTTTTTTTGTATTTTCTCCTTTTTTGTGGGACCTAAAAATGAGTAACAACAAGTATTGTATAGAAGGGGCTCATTAGTACTTAAAAGTGCATTTTTATCAAGGTTTTATATCATCATTTTGCACTTGAAGTATCAATAACTCCTTAACTAAAACATGTTTTATAATAACATATCTAATAATATAAGATACCTTTAATTTATGGTAAATGTTCATCTTAAATGCAGGCCTATTACATAAATGAAAGAATTGATTGATGAGTTGAAGTACTGAAATTGAAAGGACAAAGAGATGGTCAAACTTAGAAAAGAGATGTTGGTGCAGTTCAAACTGGAACATTGTTCGGTAATCGGGTCATATCTGGAGCTGTAGATCTTGGATTTAGGTCTACTTTATATGGATGGAAAGATAAGACATAGGCCTACAACTTTCATGAGGAGCCCAAGATTTAACAAGGCCGTATTCAAGTCCAAATTGTAGCAATAATGAAGAAGTCCGAATATATCCTGCAGTCCAGACACTGTTCAGCCCATATCTCGAGTTCTAGTAGTCCAAATAAGCTCAAAGTTTTACCCTGGAAAGATGAGACAATTTCCTAGAACTTTCATGATTGAAGTCTGTTCAAAGTATGACGTTATCAATGATGTTTTTGGCAGACAAGAAGATAAGAATTGTCACCAAGTCAAGATATGGCCACCCATTCATCAATTTGTCAACAAATCAATAGTTCTGAATTTTGGACTATAAAAGGAGGCATTTGCCATGTATTTAGGCATCTTGGTGTTCAGATCAAGATCATGCTCTTACTTTCTCTCTTTGTATTTTTGTAATGTTTAAGTTTTGCTTTCATTAATATCTAGTTTATGCCTTTTATTTCCTTTTCTTTACCTAGTTAACTTCTTTCTCATTTATGTTCTTATCTTTGTCGCACATGTGCGGCGTCGCGACGAAATAATATGATTCCCACTTTAAATCTAAAATGTAAACCTATCTATATCTATTTGACAAATATGGGGAGACAAGAAAATATTGTCTTTTGTTGGTGAAAAATGGAATGGGAGTCGCCACCTAGTATTTTGGTCACTAGGAACCCTAACTGGTCTTGGAGATCGGGTACGGGGACTGGTTGCGTAAAGGAAAGGTATTAGCACCCCAAATATGCCTTACCTAAGGTAAGCTGCATTGTTTGATTGTCTGATAAAAAGCTAAGGTGTTATTGTATTTCTAGTTGTTGGTCCGTCTATGGTTCAAGAAAAGTCCTTCTCAATAAGGAGGTCCTTATCTTATCGGGTAAAACCCTAACCGTTCTAACGTCTATATGAAAGATATATTTTTAATATCAGGAATATGTTTTACGTATAAATTTGTAATCCAGATACTAAAAGAAGACAAAACGATTTTTTTAGAATTTTTGAAATATTGGCCTAGTTCTCGTGGCTCTAACAAACTTGTTGTTACAGCCAAAGTGCATACTAATACATATATTTTTTTGAAATTTTCTTTGTTGTATGAAAATATGATGTGATGATTTTTTTATTTTATTTTGGAGAGACTAGGCCGTATGCATGAAAACAAAACACTTTTTTATATTTTTATATTTTTGATGTCTTGACGAAAACCGGGTATATTAATACTGGATTTGTATCTTTACGGTATAAAAATACAAACCAGTATTAAACAATTTTGATAAAAATATGCAGGAAAATCAGCAAATTTTTTAAGGATTTTTCAGAATTTTTTAATTTTTTTATATATCTATATATAAATAATATAAAAAACATTATAATAAATAATATATAATATTAGGTAGGCCGGGCTAGGCCGACCCAACTAACTGGGTCGGACTCAGCCCAAAATGGTTGGGCCGATCTCGGCCCAAAAAATCTCTTATTTTTGTCTGGGCCAGACCCGGCCTAGAAGGCATGGATGGGCCAGAATCAGCCTGGCCCAGAAAATAAACTGGCTGGGCCAGCACCAACCTAGCCCAGAGAAGAAAAGGAATATCACCGATGGGCCAGAATCAGACTAGCCTAGCAAACAAAACTGGCGGGGGGAATTATTTGCCCCCCACCCTACTGCATGCAGAACAATATTCGTTCTGCATGCAGGAGGGAAAACGGCCACCGAAAGCAAAAGCAAAGAGGGGGAGGAGGGTGTACCTGGCGTGGAGGAGGCGGTGCTGCTGGTCGGACTACTTCGCTGGTGGTGCTGTGGTGGAGGCCGGTGGCGGTGTCGTGGCTCACGGACGGCGGCTCCAAGCAGCGACGCTGCTGTTTCAAGCGGCGGAGAGAGAGATTCTTCCTCTTCCCTTCTCTCGCGTTTTCTTCCCTATTCTTTTGTTTTTTTAGTGGTTTCCCCTTTATCCTCCCGGTTTGTTTTCAAGTTCCCTACCCCGTTTCAAGCTTTTCCTTCCTCTCCGTTTGGGTTTATCAGTGGTTCTCTTTTTCCATTCGTTCTCTCTCCTCGGTTCGTTTTCTATTTCTCTCCGTTTCTTCCCTCTTTTTTTTCTTGCTCTGTTTTCGTTTTCTCTCCGCGTTTTCCTTTTTTTGTCCCCTTCTTTCTCTTCTCTATGTTCCCTGTTTTCTCTCCTCCTCCTTGTGTTGGCGTTGAGCCTCTATTTATAGAGCCAAAGGAGTGGGGCTCATTATTGTCGCGCATGGGGCAGGGCAGCGCCGGTCGGTTGGCCAGTGGGCGCCGCTGGCAAGGCGTGTTGCCCCTGGTTTCTCATCATCAAGGCTTGGGGTTTCGAGACTTCTGCAAGGCACGCGACTCGCAGGAATTAATGAAGAAAGAGGAAGAAAACTGTCTTCCTTCCCCTGCTGCATGTCCGGGGGAAGGAGAAAGAAGAACAGTGTCGCTCAAAACGACACTGTTCTGCCTCTTTTTTTTTTTAACATGAAACGGCGTCGTTTTATACAAAACGCGCCGTTTCATTTAAATGTGGCGCCAGCAAATGTTTTCCAAATCAGTCCTTAATTTATCCTTTGTTCTTTGAAGTCCTTACAATGTAATCTGGATTTTAAGCATTAATTCAATTGCATCCCTGCAAATTTCGGTATCCGCCCCTATAGTTGGCCGCGTTTTTCACTTTGATCCTTGGCCTCTGATTTATGCAATTTGACCCTCAATTGATCAATAAACTTTTAATTTCTTCAATTTGGCCCCTCATTTTGTTAATTACAGCCCCTATATTTACGCGCCTGTTCCAATTTGGTCCTTGGTTTCGGATTTTCTTAATTAAGTCCCTAATTGGCCATTAAACTTCAATATTTATGCAATTAAGCCCCTGATTTAACCAAATCAACTCTCAAAAATTATAATTTGACCCCAGAACTTTAATTTCTTCCAATTGAAGCTCAAATTGACTTAAAAATCAATTTTTCTTACAATCAAACCCCCTATAAATTCAATTAAACCTTCAACAAAATCCAATTAAGTCCATAAACATCCAATTTTGGACTTTTCTCTTCAAATTAAATTTTGTTTTCCCACAAGGCTCTCATCATTCAAGTATATACTGTAAAAATTTCAATCCTTGTATTTTTTAACCTCCTTAATCAATTTTTCTGATCCCTTTCTGAGCGCTCCAACCTCCTATTATTTTTCTAATTTCTTCCAGCTATATATTTATATATTTATTTTTATTTTTGTGTGGGGACCCAAAAATGGGTTACAACAGATGCCCCCTCTTTATAATACTTACGGAGCAGGGGTTTTGCGTAGTAAGTTTTATAAAGATAAACAAAACTAAACTTCCAAAACTTAGTCATCTTGAGATCCCAATCTGGCGATCTTCTGACTTCTAACTTTGATTAGACTAACTTGGAATTCCATCTGAGATCCCTTCTGGCGATCTCTTTTAACCAAATTTTTTTTATATATGTAGCTTGACCCACCTGAAATCCCATCTGGCGATTTCCTTTAGCCAGAGCTAATATCTATGTTGCGGTTGGGTTAACCTGAGATCCCTTATGGCGACCTCCTTTAACTAAAACCAAAAAAACTGTAATTGTAGCTTGCTCAACTTGGAATCCCATCTGGCGATTCCCTTCAACCAAAATGAAATATGAGGTCCCTTCTGGCGACCTCCTCAATATCGAAATACGAGATCTCTTCTGGCGATCACCTTTAACCAACAACCTATAATTATAACTCAATTAACTTGGAATCCCATCTGGCGATTCCCTTTAACCAAAACTTGGAATCCCATTTGGCGATTCCTTTTAACCAAAGCTGAAATATGAGGTCCCTTCTGGCGACCTCCTTTGACCAATATCAAAATGCGAGATCCCTTCTGGCGATCCCCTTTAACAAAAAATCTTGGAATCCCATCTGGCGATTCCTTTTAACCAAAGTTGAAATATGAGGTCCCTTCTGGCGACCTCCTTTGACGAATCTCAAAATACGAGATCCCTTCTGGCAATCTTCTTTATCAAAAAATCTTGGAATCCCATATGGCGATTCCTTTTAACCAAAGCTGAAATATGAGGTCCCTTCTGGCGACCTCCTTTGACCAATATCAAAATGCGAGATCCCTTCTGGCGATCTCAATCAACTTGGAATCCCATCTGGCGATTCCTTTTAACCAAAGCTGAAATATAAGGTCCCTTCTGGTGACCTCCTTTGACCAATATCGAAATACGAGATCCCTTCTGGCGATCTCAATCAACTTGGAATCCCATCTGGCGATTCCTTTTAACCAAAGCTGAAATATGAGGTCCCTTCTGGCGACCTCCTTTGACCAATATCGAAATACGAGATCCCTTCTGGCGATCTCAATCAACTTGGAATCCCATCTGGCGATTCCTTTTAACCAAAGCTGAAATATGAGGTCCCTTCTGGCGACCTCCTTTGACCAATATCGAAATACGAGATCCCTTCTGGCGATCTCAATCAACTTGGAATCCCATATGGCGATTCCTTTTAACCAAAGCTGAAATATAAGGTCCCTTCTGGCGACCTCCTTTGACCAATATCGAAATACGAGATCCCTTCTGGCGATCTCAATCAACTTGGAATCCCATCTGGCGATTCTTTTTAACCAAAGCTGAAATATAAGGTCCCTTCTGGCGACCCCCTTTGACCAATATCGAAATACGAGATCCCTTCTGGCGATCTCAATCAACTTGGAATCCCATCTGGCGATTCCTTTTAACCAAAGCTGAAATATAAGGTCCCTTCTGGCGACCTCCTTTGACCAATATCGAAATACGAGATCCCTTCTGGCGATCTCAATCAACTTGGAATCCCATCTGGCGATTCCTTTTAACCAAAGCTGAAATATAAGGTCCCTTCTGGCGACCTCCTTTGACCAATATCGAAATACGAGATCCCTTCTGGCGATCTCAATCAACTTGGAATCCCATCTGGCGATTCCTTTTAACCAAAACTGAAATATAAGGTCCCTTCTAGCAACCTCCTCTGACCAATATCGAAATACGAGATCCCTTCTGGCGATCTCAATCAACTTGGAATCCCATCTGGCGATTCCTTTTAACCAAAGCTGAAATATGAGGTCCCTTCTGGCAACCTCCTTTGATAAATATCGAAATACGAGATCCCTTCTGGCGATCTCCTTTAACCAATCAAAAAATCTATTTTGTAAATCGGTCAACCTGGAATCCCATCTGGCGATTCCCTTTTACCGAAGCTGATATCGATGTCGTTCTTCATGATGAAATTTATTTATTTATTTATTTTTAAGGTTCTTCTCATTATTCCAGAATCAAAACCGTGATTCTTTGCTATCATCAACTCAGTGATTCTTTCTTCGTCCACAATTTTGTTGGATTACATTAAGGATTTCTCCTGTATCGATTCAAAAAACATTCATGCAATGATTTATGATTAGATGTCATGCATGCATTCTTACCTGGTTTTGAAACATAGGTCCCATCATCTTCTTCTATTTCATGAAGCTCCCTGTTGACATGAGCGTGCTTTTGAAGTCGTATGCTGGATTCATTTCTCGCGCTGCCTCCTTTTTACCTATCATATCTTTGAGAAGAAGTCTTTGACTTTTTACAAGTAGCCTTTTTTTCCAAAATGTATGACTTGTCATTGCCTTCTTTGTCATGCTTTTATCAAATGCTTTAACATATCTTTTTCAAATCTACGGGCTCTCAAAACGTTTTTAAAAAAACATAAAACTTTTCATGAAATATCTTTTATTGCCCCCAGTGTGGGGTGTGATCCTAGTCCGAGTTTTTGATAAAGAAGAAATTCATTCTGGCTCAAACAGGACCACCAACGATAAACTCTTTAGAGAGTGAAAGGATAATGATCCTTTTTCTCATTTCAAAATGCACATTGTTAGGATTCATAAACTCTATTTTTATCTTGAAAGAAATTTACAGGTGTTTTATCAATTCATTATGCTATCCAGAGGTAAGGTTGTACTTCAAGGGTAGCTTTTCTTAAATTTCATCTTTGACCGATTTATGATATTTTCTTTGTAACCTCTCAACCTTGTTTAAAAATTGCATAATCTCATCATTTATTTAAAGAAAAGGTGGGCTCAAAGACAAACACAAAATCTAGCTGACATCATGAGCCTTGATTGTCAACTAAAGAAAATAAAAGCAAATAAAAGCAATGACAAAAGCATGCTAAGGCAAATAAAGTTGGTTTACATTTTGAAACACTACGGGAGCTTCTTGGGTCACCCCGTTCTGAAACTTCTCACCCTGAGCCAACTTGCGCACAAAGGTCTTGGCGGAGACTTTTTCTAGTGTGTGGAAAGTCAACCGTGGCAGAGCTTCATCTTCCTTCCCCACTTGTGTTTCCTTGTCATCTCCTTCAATCTCACCTTCTTCATTATTGATAATTTTTTACCAAGGTTTTCCAACCCTTTATCCACTTGTGTCATGACTAGGCAATGGTTTTGAATTGATGTTGGGTGTGTCTTCAAATGACATCCATCCTATCTTGATGAGCTCCAACAACTTTTTCTTTAAAGCGTAGCACGTTTCAAGACCATGCCCGAGGATACCAGCATGGTACTCGCAAGTCAACTCAGGCTTGTACCAGATGGGGAATGGTGGTTGTAGTGGTAATGTGGGGATAGGAGCTATTTGTCCAATGCTCAATAGTTTGGCATACATGTCCTTCAAAGGCATGGGTAATGGTGGTAGTTGTTCTGAAATGTATCTTGTGTTTGGTCTGTGGTGGTTGTTTTGGTTGTTTGGTTGGTTATTTGCTCGATTAGGGGAAAAAGGTTTGTTAAAGTTTATGTGGGCAACATGAGAGGTAGGTATTTGTGGGTTATATGAATCCACTATCTTGCCATTGGACCCGCCTTCGAAGTTGTTAACGTGACTTTCTATTTTTCTTCCAATAAAACCCTTTGTCTCCAATGGCTCAGCTATACATCCAGCTTTAATCCCTTGCTCTATTCTTTCAGCTATGCGTACCGCATCGTAGAAATGCTGAGATAAGCTACCCATTAGGTGCTCATAATATGGTGCTTTGAAGGTATGGGCAAACAAGGTCACCATCTCCGTTTCTATCAAAGGGGGTTGGACATGCATTGCCTCATCCCTCCACCTTTGCGCATAGGCCCTTACCGACTCTTGGCTCCTTTTCTCCATTGACATTAGACTTGTTCAATCAGGAGCGATTTCCATGTTAAACTTGTACTGCTTAAGGAAAGCCTCCACCAAGTCTCTCCAGCTCCTAATTCTAACACTGTCTAACCTCATGTACCAGCTCAATGCAGACTCTGTGAGGCTATCTTGAAAGAAATAGATAAGTAATTTATCATCACGGATTACTTCTGCCATTTTGTTGCAGTAGGATCGAAGGTGAGTGTTTGGGCATTCCAAACCGGTGTACTTAATGAAATCTGGTATCCTAAAATCCTTTGGCACCACAATGTTTGGTACCAGACATACTTCGGCTGCTCGTATAGGGTCAAACCAGTCATTACCCTCAACTGCCCTTAATCTTTCTTCTAAAGCAAACAGTTTGTCCTGGTCTATCAAACTGGTAGACCTATTATCCGGGGTTCCCTTTGCTATTAAGTCAATAATGATTGGAGCAGAGGTTGGCTGGATAGGGGTGATAGGCACAAAATGTTGTTCATTGGCCGAGTTTGCCCCCTGGTTTTGAGATGCTTGAGGGATGTGAGCTGTTGGCGCTCCTTCAGGTTGTTGTGCTGATGTTCCCTCTCCATTCTTAGTTCTTAAAAGTTGCTCGAGTAGGTCGGTTAGCCGAGAAACTTCATTTTTTACAAATGCCAACTCGGTCTGATAATGTGACTCTAAATGAGCTCTTTCTTCGTTCTCCATCCTCGATCTGGACCGGGTGTGATGGACTTTGGATGTGGGACCTATGTTTCACGATCTGGAATGCGTATGATAAATTAAAAACAAAATGCGTGATGAAAATGTGGTGCACATGATGTAAATTTTTTTTTAGAGCTGATTCATGACTTTTGTAATCCTTTAGGCAAGATTTCTGAGTCGACCTGATTACTGTAAAGGAGGGTTTGCCAAGTTCTTATCATAGTAGCTTACCAAAACACATTAGAAAGAAAGATAGGTCATGGCCTTCTTATAAATAGAAGTCGCTCATACAAAATGATAACAGAAAAGGGCTTTATACATCACCTTCTCATACAAAATGATAGGTCATGGCCTTAAAAGGCATTTCCTCTATTAGCTAAGTCCCCAATAAAAGAGGTGATGACCCCCATGTATTCTCGATACTTTGAAGCGTTATTTCCAACTTGGGTGGCTTGTTGTTGCAACCTTTCCGCATAGCGGGCTGCTTGCTCGACCTGCTTTGTCATATGCCTTATCTTATCATGGAACACGGTGTTATCCGTAATTATCACTTTGTTGCTGGCCCCTAAGGATTCATTACTTCTTTCCAACACTCGAACCATATCCTCCGACCGTGCTAACTTATCCCTTACCCTCTGCAGTTCTTCCTTTTCTATATCTAGCTCGGCTATTTTGGAGTTAATTTGAACTGCAAAGCTGTCCATGTAGTCTTGACATTCTTGACGTTCTTGCTTAGCCTTACTTAGTTCTTCTTCCATCTCGAAGTAATTGCTTCTCAACTCCCTCAACTCTCCTTCTCGTATCTCGATCTCAGATTGTAAAGCCATCATCCTTCCTTTCGAAGATTCAGCTCTCTTCTAGTAATCTCTCATATCAGACTCAGCGGCTTTTCTTGCGCTTCTCTCTTCCTCAAATTGCACCATATATTGAGCTCCAATCCTTCTTTCCTCTTCTATGTCAAGCTGGGCTAGCCGATTCTTCTCCTTTTCAACTTCTACTTTTCTTAAAAGAATGCTCTTTCCCTTCTTCAAGGAATCCATCATCTCTTTGTCAACATTCATTTTGCCTTTTGTTGATCTCTTAACCTTTGCCAACTCTTTTTCTGTAAGCCCATTCTTCTTAACCAGCTCATCATATTCGGTCATTCGATTCTTTAACTCAGCCTAGACCCCTTTTGCTATTTCTTCAGCTACCTCGACCCTTTTCTACCATTCCTTTAAAGACGTTAACTGCTTATCCTATTTTTCCAACCGCTGATTCAAGTAAACCCTCATCGTATTTTCTTCCTCTAACTAACTTTCTAATATTTGTTGCTGCCCTTTACTTTTGCTGAGATCAATTATACATCGTTCTAGCTGCTTTCTTAACTCTTCCTCATTATCAGTTCTTTTCCTTTTTGGCTGCTCCATCGCTGATTCTGGATGTTCTTGTGTTGAGAAATCCCTCACTTTAGAAAGCGCTTCATTCCTCCAAACTGCATAATTCTGGCTGAATGATGTTTCAAAATTGCTCCCTTCTTCCCTTTTTACCATTAGGGGTCTTTCCCAATCTTGTCGGATAAGCTCTATCTCTTCGAGGAACAGTTGGCGCTTGAATAAACTGATGAAATCAGCTAAACCTAGAGTTCTTGGTGCATACTGCATTCCACCCAACTACCTTGTTACAAGGGCGGGGGCGTAACTGATGTACCCGGTTACACCAATCAAAGGAACCCATATCTTGCTTCCACAGCTCATTGTGCAGATGGCGTTGTTCATCCATGGTGCTTTCCATTTGAAGTTGCTCCTTGGCAATGCTGCATATTTATCTATCCATGCTTTCTCATCCCAATTCTTCCAAGTCTCATCCATGGTAACCTTTAACGGTCGCAGGTCAAACCACCAAAAGTTGTTAAAAATGTCCCTTGGTGTTTCGATATGACTGATAATCCATAAATACAACATAGGGATGCAACATCTCATGGCTCCTTTTCCATGCATTCTGCAGTGGTTGAGTGATAACATGGTTTCTCCCAAAATGGCTGACGAGGGATTGATCCGGTCACGCTCGTATTCTATGAAGACACTTGCTGCTTCCAAACTGATGACTCCGATTTCGGAAGGGAACAATACTAGTCCAAAAATGGCGAAGGCCACCAACCTGTATCGTTCCTCTCCCAACTTGCCTTCTTCAGCATTTTTCTTCATTCGGGCTTCAATGACCTTCCATTTGAAACCCCCCTCGGCGACTCTACATTGGCTGATCTTTCCCAAGCCTAATAAACTGACTACCTCCGAAGCTGTGTCTTCAAATCTTCGCCTTAGGTAGATCTTGTGGTTGTTGTTTGAAAAATCTAGAATCCTTTCATATTCCTCCAAATTCAGTGTCATATCAATGTACCCAAAGGTAAAACTCCGATAACTAGGATCCCAAAAATTTAGTAGGGCTTTGATTGTTGCTGCTTGTACGGGTAACCTCATTAGTTGTGCAATTCTCCCATATCGCCTTTCAAAAATAGTCTCATCAATATATTCCATAATAAACACACAAAAACAAAAACAAATCAGATAAAAACAAAACTTAGTCTACAAGGTCCCCAGTGGAGTCGCCATTCTGTCGCACATGTGCGGCGTCGCGGCGAAATAATATGATTCCCACTTTAAATCTAAAATGTAAACCTATCTATATCTATTTGACAAATATGGGGAGACAAGAAAATATTGTCTTTTGTTGGTGAAAAATGGAATGGGAGTCGCCACCTAGTATTTTGGTCACTAGGAACCCTAACTGGTCTTGGAGATCGGGTACGGGGACTGGTTGCGTAAAGGAAAGGTATTAGCACCCCAAATATGCCTTACCTAAGGTAAGCTGCATTGTTTGATTGTCTGATAAAAAGCTAAGGTGTTATTGTATTTCTAGTTGTTGGTCCGTCTATGGTTCAAGAAAAGTCCTTCTCAATAAGGAGGTCCTTATCTTATCGGGTAAAACCCTAACCGTTCTAACGTCTATATGAAAGATATATTTTTAATATCAGGAATATGTTTTACGTATAAATTTGTAATCCAGATACTAAAAGAAGACAAAACGATTTTTTTAGAATTTTTGAAATATTGGCCTAGTTCTCGTGGCTCTAACAAACTTGTTGTTACAGCCAAAGTGCATACTAATACATATATTTTTTTGAAATTTTCTTTGTTGTATGAAAATATGATGTGATGATTTTTTTATTTTATTTTGGAGAGACTAGGCCGTATGCATGAAAACAAAACACTTTTTTATATTTTTATATTTTTGATGTCTTGACGAAAACCGGGTATATTAATACTGGATTTGTATCTTTACGGTATAAAAATACAAACCAGTATTAAACAATTTTGATAAAAATATGCAGGAAAATCAGCAAATTTTTTAAGGATTTTTCAGAATTTTTTAATTTTTTTATATATCTATATATAAATAATATAAAAAACATTATAATAAATAATATATAATATTAGGTAGGCCGGGCTAGGCCGACCCAACTAACTGGGTCGGACTCAGCCCAAAATGGTTGGGCCGATCTCGGCCCAAAAAATCTCTTATTTTTGTCTGGGCCAGACCCGGCCTAGAAGGCATGGATGGGCCAGAATCAGCCTGGCCCAGAAAATAAACTGGCTGGGCCAGCACCAACCTAGCCCAGAGAAGAAAAGGAATATCACCGATGGGCCAGAATCAGACTAGCCTAGCAAACAAAACTGGCGGGGGGAATTATTTGCCCCCCACCCTACTGCATGCAGAACAATATTCGTTCTGCATGCAGGAGGGAAAACGGCCACCGAAAGCAAAAGCAAAGAGGGGGAGGAGGGTGTACCTGGCGTGGAGGAGGCGGTGCTGCTGGTCGGACTACTTCGCTGGTGGTGCTGTGGTGGAGGCCGGTGGCGGTGTCGTGGCTCACGGACGGCGGCTCCAAGCAGCGACGCTGCTGTTTCAAGCGGCGGAGAGAGAGATTCTTCCTCTTCCCTTCTCTCGCGTTTTCTTCCCTATTCTTTTGTTTTTTTAGTGGTTTCCCCTTTATCCTCCCGGTTTGTTTTCAAGTTCCCTACCCCGTTTCAAGCTTTTCCTTCCTCTCCGTTTGGGTTTATCAGTGGTTCTCTTTTTCCATTCGTTCTCTCTCCTCGGTTCGTTTTCTATTTCTCTCCGTTTCTTCCCTCTTTTTTTTCTTGCTCTGTTTTCGTTTTCTCTCCGCGTTTTCCTTTTTTTGTCCCCTTCTTTCTCTTCTCTATGTTCCCTGTTTTCTCTCCTCCTCCTTGTGTTGGCGTTGAGCCTCTATTTATAGAGCCAAAGGAGTGGGGCTCATTATTGTCGCGCATGGGGCAGGGCAGCGCCGGTCGGTTGGCCAGTGGGCGCCGCTGGCAAGGCGTGTTGCCCCTGGTTTCTCATCATCAAGGCTTGGGGTTTCGAGACTTCTGCAAGGCACGCGACTCGCAGGAATTAATGAAGAAAGAGGAAGAAAACTGTCTTCCTTCCCCTGCTGCATGTCCGGGGGAAGGAGAAAGAAGAACAGTGTCGCTCAAAACGACACTGTTCTGCCTCTTTTTTTTTTTAACATGAAACGGCGTCGTTTTATACAAAACGCGCCGTTTCATTTAAATGTGGCGCCAGCAAATGTTTTCCAAATCAGTCCTTAATTTATCCTTTGTTCTTTGAAGTCCTTACAATGTAATCTGGATTTTAAGCATTAATTCAATTGCATCCCTGCAAATTTCGGTATCCGCCCCTATAGTTGGCCGCGTTTTTCACTTTGATCCTTGGCCTCTGATTTATGCAATTTGACCCTCAATTGATCAATAAACTTTTAATTTCTTCAATTTGGCCCCTCATTTTGTTAATTACAGCCCCTATATTTACGCGCCTGTTCCAATTTGGTCCTTGGTTTCGGATTTTCTTAATTAAGTCCCTAATTGGCCATTAAACTTCAATATTTATGCAATTAAGCCCCTGATTTAACCAAATCAACTCTCAAAAATTATAATTTGACCCCAGAACTTTAATTTCTTCCAATTGAAGCTCAAATTGACTTAAAAATCAATTTTTCTTACAATCAAACCCCCTATAAATTCAATTAAACCTTCAACAAAATCCAATTAAGTCCATAAACATCCAATTTTGGACTTTTCTCTTCAAATTAAATTTTGTTTTCCCACAAGGCTCTCATCATTCAAGTATATACTGTAAAAATTTCAATCCTTGTATTTTTTAACCTCCTTAATCAATTTTTCTGATCCCTTTCTGAGCGCTCCAACCTCCTATTATTTTTCTAATTTCTTCCAGCTATATATTTATATATTTATTTTTATTTTTGTGTGGGGACCCAAAAATGGGTTACAACAATTTTGTTTATTTTTGTTTCGTTCTTTCATTATGTTTAACTAAGTTAATTATGTCAAGGTGAAAAGGGTATACTAATGGTGTAAGAATAAGTATAATATAAACTTAACATGGACCTTAATGTTGGATACTAACATGCTTTATATTTGT
>Ga0325403_1002070_pt1 | contig 17447 bp, 11 predicted proteins | sample PopdelMetagenome_19_FD_205665 | JGI IMG/M metagenome (GOLD analysis project Ga0325403, IMG submission 205665) | Populus deltoides microbial communities from Bellville, Georgia, United States - Xylem-PdKOR-R4 | ecosystem: Host-associated > Plants > Phyllosphere > Stem > Wood/Secondary xylem...
TAATATCAATTTTATACCTAATAATATTTTATTTAATTTTATTACACGCTCACAAAATTATAAAAACTATAGTTTTTATCGGCTGAATTTTACACGTAATGGAATTATAAACAGTTTAATGAAACAATAAAAAATATTTTATATAAAGTATTATTTGTTTCATGATGTAATAGGAGTAGTTAATTCTATAATATTTAAATTTAAAACCATTAATATTAATATATATTTTAAAATTATTTTATAACCTTAATTTCAAAAATATTCTTAATCAAATATATTAAATTATTTTTTAAATTTTAATTTTAATTATAATTTTAACCAAAAACCTATAAAAAAAAATTTATCTGCTGCTGTACAATATCTGCTGCAGGGAAGTAGAGGATGCCGTTGGTTTGCTTAGAATCCATGTAGCCTTTTTGTCTATGTAAATTCTCAGTTTTGACGTTTCATAATGGTGTACTAAACTACTGTGGTGACCTAAACTTGACATATATCCATGCTCTATGCCAACTTATCTAAATTTCTGATTTCACATGATTATTTTTTTTAAAAAAATGTCAACGCTTTAAAATCCGTGTCATCAACGGAGAGTAAACTTTGTGGTATAAATTATTTTTTATTTTAAAATATATTAAAATAATATATATTTTTATTTTTTCAATTTATTTTTAACCTTAACATGTTAAAATGATTTAAAAATATAAAAAATAATAATTTAAAAATAAAAAAATTTAACTTTTTTTTATAAAAAATATAATTGAATCACAATTCCAACTATCATCTTAGTTGTAAAAATAATGCAGCAAAAGAAGAAGATCTATAAATTAGAAAGACAATTTAGATATTAGAAAAAATAATCTATAATATTTTAAATTTATTTTATTAATAAGTATAAATTAATTAATAAAAAAAGTCTTAAAATAGGGTTGATTAGCGTTTAAAAGATAGGAAGTTTTAGTAAAACAAATCTTGAAAATAAAAAGAAAGAAACAAAGTACGAAACAAGTGCAAGTAAAAAAGTGGCAATGATTCCCTACAAACGGAAGTACCAAGTGGCCACCTCTCCATGGACCTTTCTTAACATAAACGCGAGTAGGAGGGAGAGGAGAGGAGAGGAGAAGTAAAGGAATCCATGGACCTTAGCATTTCTTGCCACTCCTTCACCTCATTTTACCGGCAAATTACATCTCCAAACTCCAGTTCTCTTAAATTCCGCTGTGTTAAAACGACATCGGAGCTACAAACTTCAGTAGGAGTGAACGATCGAACGGGCAACTCTCCGTCGATTCCACCTCATAAAGTCACTGTTCATGATCGGCAACGATGAGTGGTTCACGAGTTCCTTGTTCCAGAGGTACGGAATTTAGACTCTGTTTGTTTCCCGGGAAAAAAATACTACTAATATAGATAGCTTGCAAGTGAATCGAATTGCTGTTATAATAGAATCAGGAGATTAAATGCTATGTTGTTTGTGCTTTGGGTGGGAATGCAGAACCAGTATATATTGCACACAGCGGAATCACAGAACATCACGCTTCCATTTGCTTGCAGGCACGGTAATATTGTTCTCTGATATCACACTATTGTATAGAATTGCTCGACTTTTTGATGTTTTTGTCACACCCACACTGTGTATACATATAAGAAAGTAGATTTTAGAGGATAGAGTTATTGCTTCACTAAAACCAGATGGCTATGGTCCAATAATATAACAATTAAACTGTGCCTGCCTATTATCAGGAAATGTTTTCATGTGACTGCATGCTGCTTCCAGTGTTTTTTTTTTAATGAGCTGCTTCTGCATTCATTTACGGTGATCAGCCAGTAAAAGCTCTCAAACTTGAGGGCCTGTACCTTGTATCTTCTTCTTCCTGGCAAATAAGCTTCATCGTATAGCAGTGAGGCCAATTATTGTCACCTTTGGACCTGTTTCCATTTGGCATAAATGTGTGTCCTAAGGTTCAATCCAGAGGATTAATGAAGTTTTAAATTTTATCGTTACGAGTTTGCCATGGAATGATTTGAAAGACTCATGATCAAATAAGATTTGGGCATTTAAAGTTTTTCTGGTCAGATATGATGTACTGTCTCCCTTGGTATGGTCTTTAATTTTAGCTTATTATGAAATCGAGTGGGGAGGGAGAAAAGAAAAGGAAAGAAGCACATTCACACCTTTTATCCAGTAATCATCTTCTCCAACGAATAATTTCCCTTTCGCTCTCTGTTTGTTTGTTTGTTTATTTATCAATTCTTTCTTAGCTTTGTTTTGGTGTATTAAGTAACTTATAGCTCACTGCAGTATGGCGTTTTCAGTGTCAATTAAACCTAGAACTTAAGTTTATACAGAAGAAAGTGCTAGTTTTATTAGATCTCTTGCATGAGTGTTAAACCCTAGCAAATCAATATAAAAACTTACTTTACACTTTCTGATAGGCCATTTGGTGATAATTTTTTTATGATTTCTTTCTGGAAACAGGGTTGCCTGTGTATTTACCCTGCAGCCTATGGCTCTTGCTATTTTCTGGTTAAAATTGTTCGAGATAAAATGCTATGTGCTTGCAGGTTGTTGCACTAGTTGTGCTGTAAGTGTAGAATCAGGACAACTTAGACAGCCAGAAGCTCTAGGGATCTCTGTTGAGTTGAAGTCGAAGGTCTGTGCCCTTTATTTTGGATTCTTTTATTGCAGTAACAAAAAGATTCTAAACATGACCTTTAATTTAGGACGCATGATATAGATGTAATCTTGATATATCTCATGTCTAGATCACGGATTTCATGTTCTAACCTAGCTTTACTTGGGATAATTTTTTTATTTTTGTTGTTGCCTCATTTTTAGCTACACTACATAAACTTAATCAACATATGTTTTCTATTGAATAACCACATATAAGAATAAAACTTTAACAGTTAAAAAATGCTCATTAGAAAAAAAAACTTGAGATGGAAAGAAACATAATAAATACAGTGAACACTCACCATATTTGCAAGACAATCAAATTAAAAAAAAATAATCTCCAAATAACCTAACAATTATGTAGTTGAAACAAATTTTAAATTGTCAATGTATTTCCTATGTGATAACAAACTCCTCATATTCCATAAAATTCATAATAAAAAAAAAAACCCGAAAACGACTTAAAAGCGTAAACGCTATTAGTTTCCTTAACCATATAACAGTCAAGGGGTACATCGGAAAGTTTCACAAATTCGAGACTTAACATTCAGGAGTCTTAAACTACAAGTACTAGAGTGGAAAATCACGAAAATATATGGACTTACCTATAATCTAACCTGCTACGGCAAAGAAAAGAAAGAAGAGTTGACAGACACGTGCCAGTGGACAGTGGCTCAGTATATATTTAAAATATTATTTTATCCAAAATCTTAGAATTCCCCCCCTTCTGCTTTCACATGTATCTGCAACTGCCAAGAGCCAACCTGGAAAAATATGTAAAAGCCGGTCCCCTTTTTTGTCTATTCACCAGCGGAGATTTTGACGCATCAGCTTCACCTTTGTTTTAGACAGAGAAAGAAGGGAAAAATGGAGAAAGCAATCAACAGGCAACGTGTCCTTCTCGATCACCTCCGTCCTTCTTCTCCATCCCCTCACAATTTTGAATCTACTCTTTCTGTAAGTTTAATCGTTTGGTCGATATTTAAGCTGATATTTTGAGTGTTTCCGGTTTAGTTTAGATCATGAAAGTTGAAGGATCGATTTGAAATTTTGAAAGTTATGAAACATGTTGCTTTATATTGTTTTTATCAATATGTTGAGAGATGTGTTTGACTTTAAGGTGTTTTTTTTTTCTTAATACAAGTTGGATTTTCATGACTAAATTAATTTATTGATATAAACTAGAGTGTTTTTAATAATTGGATTTCGATTGTTTGTGAATTCAGGCATCTGCTTGTTTAGCTGGAGATAGCGCAGCGTATCAAAGGACTTCGGCTTTTGGAGATGACGTTGTGATTGTTGCGTAAGTAGTTCGTAGTCGAAATGAGATGGTCCTGCTGATTTGAGCTTGATTTCTTATGCATTTTAATTCATTTGTATTTTTGGTTATAAAGAGCATATCGAACTCCTCTTTGCAAATCGAAGCGTGGTGGTTTCAAGGATACCCACGCCGATGATTTACTTGCACCTGTTTTGAAGGTTTGTTTTGAAGGTTTAATTTTGAATTTGGTTTTAGTTTAGGTTATTATTTGATTTTGATTGTAATTTTTCCATTTTGGATAATAAGAATTGTGTTTGTTGTTGTTGTTGTTGTGGATATTGGTTGGTGTAGGCATTGATAGAGAAGACGAATGTGGATCCAAGAGAAGTTGGGGATATTGTTGTGGGTTCGGTGTTGGCCCCAGGATCTCAAAGAGCAAGTGAATGCAGGATGGCTGCATTCTATGCTGGTTTCCCTGGTATGTTTCTTGACTTGCATCTTTCAAGGGGCATTGGTTGCATTACTGCTTTATTGCTAACTTGATCGGGTTTTTGAATTCGGTCCAGAAACTGTGCCGATAAGGACTGTCAACAGGCAATGTTCGTCTGGGCTTCAGGCAGTTGCTGATGTGGTTGCTTCTATCAAAGCAGGGTTCTATGAAATTGGTAAGAGAAATCCCCTGAAATGCCTTTTATAGTGTAGTATTTCAATGTTCTGTTAATTATTAGGCTTCACAGTTTTTATCATTTCATCATAGGAATTGGAGCTGGGTTGGAATCCATGACAATTAATCCAATGACATGGGATGGAGATGTGAATCCAAAGGTATTTTTATACTTCTCTTTATATAATTAGTTTCAGAAGGTTTGTTGGTGAGCTTTTTTTTTGTTATTTATTGATCTGGATGGGATTCTAAAGGTTATGTTGATTATGGCAGGTAAAGGATTTCCAGAAGGCTCAAGATTGCCTTCTGCCCATGGGTGTTACTTCTGAGAATGTGGCACATTGTTTCGGTGTGACAAGGCAGGAGCAGGATCAGGCTGCAGTAAGTGCAATTGATTTGCTATGCAGTATACTTCAATATGATTTGCTGTATTAATATTCTTAAATGGTTGTTGATAGGTTGATTCTCATAGAAAGGCTGCTGCTGCTACTGCTTCTGGAAGATTCAAGGATGAAATCATCCCTGTCCCTACAAAGGTATATATTTAGTTGAATGGTTTGAGAAAAAAATCGATCCTGTTTATCCCATGTGCTTACATGTTATGGTCATTGTTGTCTCAAGAATTGAATATGTATTATCTGATTTTTGTTGGTATTTTTCTGTTTGAAGATCGTTGACCCTAAAACTGGTGATGAGAAGCCCATTGTAATCTCTGTTGATGATGGAATTCGCCCAAACACATCATTAACAGAACTGGGAAAATTAAAGCCCTTGTTTAAGAAAGATGGGACCACCACTGCTGGTATGCATCCTGTGCGCTTTCTCATTTTCATTTGTTTTCAGTTTGTTTTGAACCACTTGATCATGTGGTAGTTCTTCTCCAGGGAATTCTAGCCAAGTCAGTGATGGTGCTGGGGCGGTGTTGCTCATGAAAAGAAGTGTCGCTATGCGTAAAGGGCTACCAATTCTTGGTGTATTCAGGTATGTAAGTCCTAGAAACTTATTGTTTATCTCTATCATAAAGTGCAATAAACCGAAGGTAGTGGCAGATGGATGTGGTGGGCGACAAGATTATAAATCTAACACATCGAAGCACCAAGTCTAGAAACATTTCTTTTACTTTGCTTTGGTTATAATATTTTTCTTGAATTTACAGAACACCCCCCCACCCCCCCCCCCCCTCCAAAAAAAAAAAAAAGGGTCATGCGCCCACGCAACTGTGGTATCAATGACTTGCTCAACTCCTAACTTTCTATGAAATGGTCTAATGTTCCTAATTTGTTGGGTTAGCTACCAGATTGCATTTCTTCACTGGAGAGGGGGGAGGTTGCACTATCATCATCATGCTGACCAGAGAATGTGGTTGTTGGATGAATTTGCTTCATGTTTCCTACAATAATCATTTTATAGAGGAAATGCTGTCCAACATACCTGTTGGCATGTGATCTTTTGTGTTCTTTGATCGTTTTATTTTAGTTCAGAACTTTTAGTACTGAAATAAGGTGTCTTGAGCTTTTGGGTTCAAGGTATACAACCTCATTCAGGGCCAATAATTTCTTGCTCCAGCAATTCCCCTGCAGCACATTTGTTATGTAGTTTAGGAAGATAGCCCTCTGCAAATGCATATCCCATTGTTTTACTTGAGAAAAAAATGTTTAGATGTCACTTGCCATCTACTTTGTCAGTTTTCATGCCCAACAATTAATGATGAGAATAACTAATGGATTCTCCTCATTTTTCCATTTAAATTATTTTGGCCATGCAGGACATTTACTGCTGTTGGTGTAGATCCTGCCATCATGGGTGTAGGCCCAGCTGTTGCAATCCCGGCTGCAGTGAAGGCTGCTGGTCTAGAACTTGAGGATATTGATCTTTTTGAGATAAATGAGGTAAAAAGAAAAATGAATACTTCACAGTTATACTTCAGAATCAAACACTGCTTCAGGGTCTAACTAAATTTTGTTGTTCCTCATCAAGGCATTCGCTTCCCAGTTTGTTTATTGCCGTAAGAAGCTGGAGCTTGATTCACAGAAGATCAATGTCAATGGGGGTGCGATGGCCTTTGGACATCCTCTGGGTGCAACAGGTACATTATTGTGGATAATTGAAGTTAAAATGAATTCCACTCTAATGTCTGGTGATAGTTATTCGAACCATCTTTCTATTCTTCAAAAGCACTATTAATAAGCTGGTAGGCTGGTAATAGCTAATAGATTGGAGTCAATGTTGTTTTGGGGAGAAAGAAGGGAATATACACATCCAGTTAGGTGTTTTAATTTTGCAGGAACACAGTATCATTGTATCCACGGTGAAAACAGTTTCTTGCTGCATGTAAATCTGCTTAAGAGTTGCATAGAGCATCAAAAGTTTTGATTTTGTTAATGGATCGTTGTGATTTTCAATTTACACACGGAAATGAGGTGGATCAATTGTTAATCATTTGATCAGAGACTAATTAATTGCCTGTTAGCTGTTACAGGTGCCAGATGTGTGGCTACTTTACTGCATGAGATGAAGCGCCGTGGTAGGGACTGTCGCTTCGGGGTGTTGTCAATGTGCATAGGTATTCATCCTCTCCATCTCTATGCGTGCAGTGTTGCTGGAACTTACGCTTATATGATCAGCTGTTGTGACTAAATGCAGGCACAGGAATGGGAGCTGCTGCCGTTTTTGAAAGGGGGGATGGTTGTGATGAGCTCTGCAATGGTCGGAAAGTCGAAAGCAACAGCCTCTTATCCAAGGATTCACGATAGACACACTGGATACAGCATAGATGTACGATGATGGCATATTGCAGAAGCTTCGATAATGCAGTTTAGGGCCACTATATTATTCATAATAAAAGTGTAATGAGGTAGTTCTATACTCGCTTAAACAAAACTAGAAAGGTAGATGGCATGTATTTTTAAATTCCCATGCCATGAACCACTCCTCACACTCGCTAGCCTTTACTTTTTATATGAATTCAAGTATGCATTGCACCTCCTTTGGCAACTCTACCCCTCCTTAACTATAGCGACCAAATTCGACCTCAAAAAATGTCAGCTCGGAGTACGTTGTTGGGACGGTTGGTCGCCGTAAAGCATGTTTGAACTCGTCAGGGAATGCCCAGAAGTTTCTTGGGTTAATCACAGAGGTGAATGATGATGGGGGCGGTGTCTAACGCTGGTGCCTTGGATCACTACACAGGCCCACCATCCCAAGTTACTCATCTGATACATATGCCATATAAGAGGCAATGGCAAAATGCAAAATTTCAAGGTCAGGATGTAGCCCTTCTGGGTGTAGACATAATTCAGACTATTCTTTCGATTCTTTCAATCTGGACACAATTGCAGAACCACGTAAGACGATAAATTCTGTCGATTTACAGCTCAGTAAACAGATTAAGCTATTGGCGACAATCTGGTCGAAAATGGGATTAATCTGTCTGCCAACTTCTAAGTGCTCGCCAGATGGTTTGTTCTTAGTATCCTAGTACTTGTTTTTACATGCCGTGATGAAAAGCATATTTGGATTTTTAAAAATACATTAAAAAATTATTTTTTAAAAAAATTATTTTTCAATATCAACAAATTAAAATAATATAAAAACATAAAAAAAATAATTTGTAACAAAGAAACAATAATTTTTTTTTAAAAAATATACTTTGAAATACAAAAATGCAAAAACAGAAGTTCTTCTCAGGTCGGATTTTGGCAAACCATCCACACACTAGCTACCATTCAAGAGACTGCAGTCTTACACTTGAACTGGAACTCGAGACGATAACGTTGAGAACCCTATTGCTATTATATATATATATATATAAACAGAGACGTATTAAAAAAATAGGGTCAAAACAGATAGGAGTCGTTAAACCCTAGAGATTTTTACGCCAGGAAATCTAAACCCTAAATTACTCACAGAAGATTAAACCCTATTCTTTTCTTTTTACAGAAATGGGTGTACAGATGAAAGCATTGCTCATCTACTTGACAAAGAACATTGCGTATTTTCATTTACAAATCCAGAAAAGCCTCTACAGCAAGTTGAAATTTAGGGTATCCACACAAGTTGAACTTATCTCACTAAGAAGTCAATGGCAAGACTTGAACGGATGACCTCAAGTTAAACCATTTTCCTTGTCACTTAACCGAGCCCTTCGAGGACTTGAAGATTGAATCTAAAACGAGCTAGAATGAAGGTCTAATCTTAAAAAATTTTATGTTCCGATACATCTTGTGGCAGTTCATGAGCATCACATTTGCTCTTACTCCTCACAGCAATCAAACAGGACATGAAAACTTTGGATTTCATCTGTTTGTCCATTGATGCTCCAGGTTATCTTTTCAAACTCCTTAAGAGTGCAGGATGTTATTTCCCTTTGCGATAACTTCGTCAAAAATTTTGGTCAAGGACTCCACCCCTAAATCACAAGGGTTTGGTTTGGTTCAACCCCAGTCTACAAGCTAGCCCAACTGGTAGCCACAAATCAATTTCAAAATAACAGAAGGAAGCCTCCTGAAGACCATCTATATTAAAAATACCATCTACATTAAAATTCCAATGACTCCCCAACATATCAACATGCGATCCAATATAAAATGCATCATAAAAGAAAGAACGCACAGGTTTTCTCCAGAATTCAAGTGCACCGATTTCTGTTAGAATAGCAAAAACAGACACGTATAATCATTACCTTTCCTAAAGGCCAATAGCATATCGACCTAAAATGGGGCATCATCATAATTGAAGCACCAAAACTCAATAGTGCAAAATCAAGAAGTTATAGACGATTTGCAAATCGGGCATGATGTTTTTCTGCTGAGCCAAGGATCAATACACTGCACCAACAGAATGAATAAAGCAATCAAATGCTTGTGGTTTATGATAAAACATACAACAAAATGCTTCTTAAGTTGTAAAGAAAGAGATTCATACATCTTTGTGAAATTTGTGTAAACAAGGGAGATGACGTATTTTTTCTCCAATAGTTGGGGCTTCGAGGCAGACAGCACAGGTCTCTCCAAAGTTATCAGTCTGCATGATATGCATAGCAGAAGACAAAAAAGGTGAGCAAATGAACATGCAGAAAGCAGTACATGGTGCAAGCTAAATGCTTTCTTGACTTGAAGCATACATGACATGGATACGTGCTTGGATGCTGATCAGCATACCTGTACCACAGACTCTGGCAAGCAGTTAATTTGATTGGCAGATGCACCATGTTGAGAATTGTTCTCATCAAGGGCCAACAGCATTTCATAATCATTCCTGCCAGAGAAAAAAAAAGGAGTAAAGTAAGAAGCATAATATATATCTTAAACCTATACCCACTATGAACATTTTACTCAAAAAGCTGTCACCGAGGAGTCAAGGGAAAGGAGATGCAGAAATAGCATGCACCATTAAACATTAATAAAGAGAGTACAATAAAATAGCAGATATAAAGATCTAGATCACTATCAGATAGTACAATTTAGGAGAAAAATGTCATAAATGGGGCAGCACTTTAGAGGATTGACTCTCAAAAACTTGTTCTGTTGAAGGGGATTGAAGTTTCAAACACGACAAAATTATTGACTGAAACCCAAATTGGACACGCACAACCTGTTCACAGAATTCCAAAGCTTCTTTACATTGTAAATAAAAAGTTTAACATAGAATGGCGGCATTTCATCGAACACTTAAAACCCATCCACACACAAAATATACAGTTGAACCCAGGAATCCTAATTCATCACTGAAACTTCAACAAAATAGTTCAAATCAGTAGAGTGTGTTATCTATAAATCCTAACTTTGTCAGATGTACTCCATGTTCACCCAACAATTTAAAAGTGAAAACCACCTAGAAAGGTTAGAGAAAAGAGAATAATAATCTCAACAGATGAAGTCACACCAAAGTAACCATTAGTTTCCATGAAGATATATCTGAACTGGACATATCATCAAGCTTCATACTACTACATAGTTTAACTTGCCTGCCTAACCACCAAACTATTTTTCACAAAGTAACTACTTTTCTAAACCATGCTTCTTAGTTACTTTAAGAATACAAAGCAACTGCTACTACACACACATACACCCATAGGTAGCAAAGCAACAAAATGTTCTGATTGTGAAAGAAATTCCGAATAATAGTCCAGGAATTTATGAAAAGAACACTTGTGAGTGATGACTGTTACACACGAGAAGCTCAAATTAATAATTTCACACAGAGATTTAGCAATGAAGCAAGTAAATCAATACTAAGGACCACTTAAAAGAATCACCTCTTATACTGACAATCTATTCAACTAACGTTATCTGCTTGAAGGCATCAATGAAATTTGCTGCCACCACAAGCAATTTCAATTTGTCACTGGGTTTCAGGTCGAAAGGCAAATACTAAGCAATTTCAATTTCAATCACATGATGGCTGTAGTCTCACTCACATCAATAAGTTCAAGAGATGGACAGGATTTAAATCAGATATCTTTACGGTCTGATTTTTCAAGCATACAGAAACCACACATAAAGAGATCTCAACGACACACTTGCTCAACTTATGTCTCCCAATGGTAAAATTTTTCAGCTCAAAAAAGTGAGTCTATCAAACCATTTTCTTCCAACCAAATTACAGGCGTATATGTGGTACGGTTTATTGCCAGCAACGACAGCTAGCTCTTTTAAGCTGAATAGGTATAAAATACAGGGCATAGAGTCGTCTTTCCAAATGCTCAAGACAATCATATATAATAAATCAGTGAGCAGAGTACACAACTTGGCAAACATAAAAACATCTTACTCATTAAAATCACGCTGAACATGAAGCATGCGAGTAGCTGTCATTGAAGCCTCTAAATTTTCCAATATATTAAGTCTCTGCATTGAGAAGCAAGCAATCAATGTTACACATGCCAACCATTCACAGGATAAGATTTCTCAATGACAATAATTACAAATTATGGAGTTACATGAACAGCAAACCAGATGTAATTTGCTATGCAGGAAAAAAGTCATCTTACTTTTTTCTCATACAACCACAAGAAAGATATATGATTATACAACAGACAAGAGAAAAGAACTGCATGGAATAAATATTAACTTGAGATACTTTCTCATCCTAAACTAATGCAGTAATAACTCCTGAATCAGTGCAGGTGATTGAATATGGTTGAAGCTTTGAAGATTTGTATGCGGTCCATGAGTGCCCAGATGATATTCTCTCTATCTCTCTCTTTTTGATAGATTCTTTGCTTGCCGCCAATTAACCAAATTAAATTGCACCAGACTAAACAATCAATTCAGCCCCCAAAATCCTGATTCTTACTCCCAAACCCTTTTTAATAAACACTCATTCTCCTCTAAAATAATCATCTAGCGTCCCACCATTGTTTCCCTTGCAGTCAATCATAAAACAACGCTCTCTTGCTTCTGCACCAGTCAATCAGTCAATCATGCTCTCACATCAAGGCCATCAGATCACGATGAAGCCTTGGTGACAGATGAGATATTAATGATGCTTGGCGGAGAGAGGTGCTCAAATTGCATATTGAGAAGACTTATGATTATGCTAGCGCTTTCTCAAAAATGTGACTGGTAAGGCTTTTGGTACTAGGTAGAGAAATTGAATTAAGGTATGTTTATCCTATGTTATTTCTTCTGAAAGTTAAAATGCAGGTGACCTCCAGGCTTTCATATAAAGATGTATAATCAGATGACTAAACAACATATAGTCGGTCACAATCCTCATCAATCAAAGCTTGGTGCCAGTGGCATGCAGTGGTAGAGCTAGAAGATTTTTGCATGAGTGTCTGAAGCAAAGGGAGATAATTCAATAGGGGCATCATGGGGCAGCCATGACTCTCAAACCCATCCTCAGACAGAGGCTCCACCAGTAGTGGCATACAAAGTAAAAAACTGCGGAAGAAAAGGCGGATAATAATAATATGAAAAAAATGAAGGACAAAACACGAGAAAAACATACCATCTCTAAATCCATTCCCGAAGGAAATTGGAAATTCAACCCTCCAGGGAATACTGCGGGAAAGGGGTTCCTCTCTCTTGATATTCTTACAGGAGTCCGGTTGGACAAGCGACTCCTCAAGCCCGATGCTCGGGTAGTAGTAACTTGAACCTGGTTTCCTCTCCTATTTGAAGGGTTCTGAGAGGACCGAGGCAAGCGCTGTCTTGATGAATGTGCTACTAATGAGTTTCTCTACACAAAGTGAAAAACAGATGAAGTTGTGGACAACTTATAGCATAAATCTAAGCAGGACCAAACAGCTTAACTGGAAAAAAAGGGAAGTCAAAGGAAAGCATCACAACCACCTAATTAACAGCATTAAGCAAACACTAGTGGATATAAGTATGTGCAGTAGAACATTCAGGGGGTGGCATATGCTTCAAATTGCATGAGGACTGTTTGATTTAAAACATGTTGAAGTTAGCAAACTTTAATGCTATTTATTAAGACAATATAACCCAACTCAGGCCTTCATCGGTTTACCACATAGTAACACTCACTCCTCCAAGGTTCAGGCCGTTTAAGGCATTCCACCTTAAATAGAGAGAACATAGTTGATTTTAAGATCATAATTGAAGGGAGAAAGATGTGTGCCTTGAACCATCCAACCCGGTAGTCAGACCATCAGGATAAGAGCAGGTAGAACCATTGTTGCAGTTAACAGAGAATCAGTATTTTCTTTTTCTTGTTTAATTGCAATTCCCCACTACCCTAAAATATAAGCTAGAATCCTTACATATTAAGCATTTCTTTTTCATCCAAATATGAGCTTGAACTTCTTAATCATTCCAGTCCAACTTTCATGGTTGCCTGAGTTTACTAATCATCTTCTGATTCTGCACGCCAAGGGATTGAACTTTGAAGTTCAATTTTACCCAACTAACAGTGAAGTAAAAGTTAAAACCCATATGTGCAAATGCATGTACCGGTTTTAATAATAGAATAAAGCCCCAAGCAGAAGAATAGCAATATCACACTTTCCCAACCCAGCCACTCATAAAAGAAACTAAAAATAACATAATGGAGGAATTAAAATGGAAGCTGCAGAACTATTCCTTGAGATTTTAAAAATAAAGCTGGTCCTAGGTCCCTAAATTTGTTTGAACAAGAATACCCCATCAATAGCTTTTCTTATTCTCTTAAAAAATAAACTCTGAGTGACGTGCAAATTATTGTCATAGATAATTATGAGATGCTATCATTGTTATCAAAAACAAATCGTAGATACCGTCATTGATAAGCATTTACTAGAGCTTTCATGCTCAGCAACCCACTGAAATTAAACCAGCGCACTTACAAGATGTCGAACAGGATGATTGTGACCAGATGTAGCAGGGAGTGCATCTTCCTCCTGCTGCAGGACCCATGCTATATTTTCATCAATCTGTTGTCAATAAACATGAAAAGCTGACAAATAGAGTCTCTAACTAATTAGGTGATGTCAAGGAGGGAGAGTGGGAATACAATTGAAGAGAACAAACCTCGCCACCTCCAAATATTGGTTCCTCATGATATAATCGTTCTTGCAGTTCCCGAGCCAACATCTCATCAGCTTCCACTTGCCTTGCCGTAACATCTGAGTCCTCATTACTTCTGGAATCTACTAATTGAGGATCATTGTTTCTCACTTCAGTCAACAACTCATCAATTTCATAAATTGGTTCTAGATTGCCATCATGTTGATGATTGTGGACTCTAGATGACCTTGAGCTAGATGATTCCCGAGATGAACCAAGAAACAAAACTTCTGTGTCATCAGGAACCATTGTAGAGCATTCACCTTTATTTCTTGAAGTTAATCCATGCGTAGCAACTAGATTCCCAACATGATGTAGTTTTCCACCGCTGCTACTATCTCTTTCCACTAATCTGTCATCATGTTGTTCATTTGTAGAGCATCTGGCATGATCATCTCTTCCCAAAATACCCTGTTCCATATAAGACAGTGGCTGATCTTGTGTCTTGGATCTTTTGTGTGTAATTCTCCAGCCACCAAATAACGCATCTCTACGGCCATCCCTGGATTCACGGGATGCTTCATTATTAGTCGCAGAACTTCTGCATACACATAATATGCTGTCAGGCATGAGAGATAGAGTACCCATAAGAAACTAACAGGAGAGGAATCATTGTCCAACTTATTAATTATACAAGGAGATGGAAGGATTAAACTGAAGAGTTTGAACAGAAAAATGGAAAAGAAACCGAAAATAGAAACTCAACCAGCAGATAACTCTCCAGCACTTACGTGAAGGTAGAGCTCAATTATGATTCCATCAAATCCCGGGAGGGAGAGTTTAGGGAAAATCCTATCCTTCAGCATTTTTGCATGAAGTGGGAATGAAGGCGATCCAACCAGAAATGTGTGCAAGATAGATGAAATTACCTGGTCATGTTGGCATCATGCTCCTTTGATGCAGAAGGATGGACTATTGCCTTTTTTCCTTTAGCTCTATAACAATCATTGTCTTCAGCAACTATTTCCCTAAGATCTGTGTTAGGTGGACCATCAGACAACTTGTTCCTGGCATGATTTCTTTCGTCACCTGGGGAGCCATCCTGGGAACTTTCAGCTAATTTTTGGGCTCTAGTGGCTATATTATGTGGAGAAATACATCCATTTCGCACTAATCTCTTTATCCCACCAACTCTTGGTGAGGTAACAGATAGATGACAAGCAGGAAGCTGCTTTTCGATTTTGTGTTGATGACCACTAGCACGATCAATCTCTTTCACATTATTTGAAGCTGAACCAGAACCATTACATGTATTCACATCTATTTTTTCCTTTCCCTTAGAGGTGCTGCCAGATATTCTTGAAGGAAGAGGAGCCAGCTGTACAGAAGAGCCACCATTAGATGATAATTGACCTTCTCTTGTCTCTTTAGCTTGGAGATCTTTTGATGCACTGTGAGGAAAAACAATGTCGAGTAATTTGTCAGGCTCACTCAGCTCAGTTAAATCAAAAAGATCATCACCTTCCATGCAAAATGGTTTTTTAGAGGAATTTGTAGCACGGCCAGCTTTTGATTTTTCCATATACTGTGCTCCTTTAGAATGCCTATTCTCAGGCCTGGAGTTATTAACTATTGCTGGCCTTCTAAATAAAGGCGCATTCTGGTGGGGATGGGAATCCAAAGCAGAATTACTTGGAGAATCATATTCATCAACATTAATGGGACTCTTTTGAGGATGCAAATGAAGTCTTCTGTTGAGCCCATTTTCACTAAGAATCCTACCCCTGCTTGTCCGCGGCGGATTAAAACTCTTTTCATCCACAAAGCCAGACTTTCTTAGACGACCAGGAACTGACGAAATACTTTCTTTTCTGAATTGTGCACCATTTATACTCCTTGCAGCTGCTCTCTCGGGAGTGTCAGGTATTTCAAATACCTGATCAGAATTCATATCTTCCATACTCTATCACCTAAAAGAGACCACAAAAAAAATGCAAGCAATCCAGTCTGTCAATATCAATTCATCAAAGAGCAATTTCCAGTAACAATCAACTTTGTCATCACCCAAATACTGAAGCAACAAAAGAACATAGACAAATGCACTTCAAAATACCTAAAAAAAGAAATTCAACAATTAAATGACTAGAAAATCACAGAAGGCGTAAAATATCCTGACATGTAGGAGGTAAACTAATGAATGATTGGCTGCAGCATCCAGCAGAAGCAAAACAGAAGCTAGCAGGTTACAGGTAGACTTGCCAAACATACGTGATGCCAAACTTCAACACTACCACAAAGGGAACTCCTGTACATGAGCTTTTATATTTTAGGGTTTAGAATTTAGAATTCCCGAATTAGCACATAATGAGATGCAATCATCAAAGCATAAAAAGTATAATATAGCGGTAAACAAGGAAATTACTCAAAGTAGAAAAGAATGACCTGAAAGAAACTATAGCTATAAATGATAAAAGATTCAAACTTTCATATTCAATTCACTAAATAACAAATACCCAGCTAAAATTATTGACACCAAAACCTATGTATAAATTAACAAAAAAAAATATTTTTAATCAAAACTACATAAAGAACTAATTCAATTGAAAAATTACACACAAAAATTTCCAATATATTTTCCAATATAAGAAAAATAAATCATCAATCCAAAAAGAAAGAAAAATAAGGTTAATTTAAAATATATATATATATATAATTCTTCAGAAAGAAACGAATATTTTCATCGAAAGAAAAAAACTCAAAGAATCGAAATCAGACAACACATAATGAGCGATTAATTGAAGACGTGTATTATTATTCTTACAAATATTTAAAAATAATAATAATCGAAACTTTAAACCAAAAGGGAAAATAAGACTTGCATTAAACGATCAATCAAAAAAATTGATTAATTTATTAATTACCTGATGATGCTATTAAAGAACTAAGAATCGAAAATTACACCAACAAAATAATTTCCATGCGCTTAACTGATCCTTCGATCTCTCTCTCTCTCTCTCTCTCTGTATTCAGGTTTAGGCTGCTGTCACCGGTATAATGGGCCGGGTTTAGGCTAGGTCCAAAACAAATTGAAAGATTAACCTGACCAGGACCAAGACCAGGCCCAAGCTCATCAGATTTAGGTCACCACGACACTAACTTTGTCCTTGTAGTTACTGAAACTAGTAACTTAGTCCTCGTGGTCTTAAGACTTATATCGTGCACCACTCAAGATTTTGAAATTCTTTATCACTTAGAAATATTTAATTTCTATTTTTTTTCAATTATTAGATTTTGGACAAAAACAAATGTGAGATCAGTCTTACAAACTCGACTCAAGTTAGTTAATCAATTAAATGGCCAATCAATCTAAAATCTTGCTCGAGTTTAATTTTATTTTTA
>Ga0325403_1002074_pt1 | contig 17439 bp, 13 predicted proteins | sample PopdelMetagenome_19_FD_205665 | JGI IMG/M metagenome (GOLD analysis project Ga0325403, IMG submission 205665) | Populus deltoides microbial communities from Bellville, Georgia, United States - Xylem-PdKOR-R4 | ecosystem: Host-associated > Plants > Phyllosphere > Stem > Wood/Secondary xylem...
TTTTTTTTTTTTTGGAGGGGGGATGCTGTTTGAGTTGCGTTCTCATTATAGTTTACTTGAATCTGGTGAAACCCTACCCCCTACCCCTATTCCTCAGTTTCAATATAGCAATGTTCTTTCTTAGAGCTTTATGCTGAGTTTTATTTTCTAAGACAAATGTCAAGTCTCTGCAATTTTTCCATGGCTTATACCCTTGGGTATTTTATTGTAGTATGGTGTGAAAATACTCGTTATGACTTCTTTCAAGGACACATGTTACATAGAGATTCTTCCTGTCAGCCAAAAGCCAAAAGGAGGTAAATTTGGGTTTGTTTCTGCTGTGCTGAAAAAATTAAGTTGCTTTTCCTTTATCTTAACCGTCACCCTTCCTTTTTAGGATCTTGTTTCCATGATCATATTTTTTTCAAGTTTCTATAATATATTGTTGATAATCAGTTATGGTAATAAATATTGATTGTTTGATTGCAAGCTTGATATTCTTACCACTGCCTGATAAAATGTAAAAAAAAAGGAGTTTTTTGTTTTGTTGAACCTTCTGTATCTGACATTTTTCCTCCATGCTTTTCATAACCTTCAACGATTAGTGAATTGCTTTTCCCGTGTACTACTATAAAGAGAGATTATTGTTAGGTGCTTCAAAAGCACTACTCTCCCACTCACTTGAAAGTAGGACCTACATTGATGACCTCTCATGGGTCCCACCTTTATTGTTCTCACTAATCCAGACTGCAGTTATTTGCTCTGGGGGTAGCTAATAATTCTTCATGCAGAAGAATAGAAGTGCAAACTCTCTCTCTCTCTTGTTATATGCAGAAGCACCAAAGTAGAAACACTGAAATTGATCACAATGTGTGTTGTGTTAAGTAATCCACATACAATGTAATTGATCTTAAATGATTGATGGCAACTGATATGGCATCTTCCCAGTCTGCAATTCTGACTATGTTCCCCTTCTTTTTCAAACAATAATAGTATCGCATTGATGTTAGTTTTAAGGTTGTGTTTTGATGAAGGATTTCTGGTTCCTTCTGCAGTCATTTTCTTGAGCTTTTGGGCTGAGGTACATTACAACTCCATCTATTTTCAAGGAGGTAATTGTTGTTTCTTTGTTATGCTTATCTTTTGTCGGGCAAAGGGTATGAGTTAAAAATTAAGAAATGGGATGCTTTTGGCCATATTTGATGATAAACAGAACTGAGCTTCTTGTGACAGATAGTTGAACCGAATTTTTGGCAAGCCTAACTTTGGGTTTTTATCATTTTCTCCTTCAATGACGTGACAATAATTATGGTTTTATGTGCAAAGTCTAATTTGGAACTTTGCATAACATGGCAGCGAGAATAATTCATCTCCTCTTGCGTTACAGATACATCTAGTGAATTCAGAAAGAAGAAGAGGTGGTGGAGTTTCGGAAATAAGCACTAGATAAATTGCTGGTAATCTTGAGGACGCTCCATAGTCTCTTAGACATGCACATGCAGCCTCCTCGGTGTGGACCTTGTATTTTCTTTTTCTATAATTCTTAAGCGAATGTTTGGATCGTTATTCTACAAGTGTATTTTATTTTTCTTGAAAAACTTTTATTCCTCTAAATTTTGCATGCTCTAAAATTGCATGCCAAATCTCTTAAATAACAGGGAAAATCAAAGAAGTACACCGTTTATTCTTTTGATGCATGGAGACAGCAAGATGGATATTTCGGTGGAGCTATAGATAAGTTGTTTGGTTGGGGCAGTTCACGTGTATCGATAGTGTGATTCTACTTTTCCTGAGAAGACTTCATGGTTCGTGACAGTCAAAATTCTAAAGTTGGTGTAAGAAATGCTCTGATACAGTGAAATAAGACATTATTATTGATTTGATTACGTTTTGTTCTCTTTATAATATATGATTGTAGATGATTAAGACTCAAGGGTGGCTTGATTTATCTTACGTCATAGAATTGTGATATATTTATGTAATCCAGCTCTGCCCTTACCAGGTGAAATGGATCTAGTTAGTGGCCCACTAGGATGGGGATGTTGAGTCTTGCATTTTTATGGGCGATAGGGTTTGAACTTTGAATATGTTTTCACAAGTTCTCTCTGTCAGGGAATCCCCATCAAATCATCTTGAATTTAGGAGAATGGACTTATAGTGCTCTTGCTCTCTTTTTTTCCTAATCAATCTCATCATGCCCACATCAACGAATTTGGAAATCACTACGAAGAGTCTCGCTCCAGCTAATCCCGTGGATTCACTTAGTTTTTAAAGCTCCAAATCCAGGGAATATTAGCAAAGAACATTTCTATTTTCTACACATTCGCAGATCAAAATCATATTGGAGAAGGAAACTTAAAGCAGGGTTGGTAGCGAACCTTTACCAGGTGAAAAACCTCAGAAAGAATCTATTAGTGTTGACAATGGGGTAGGAAAAGAGAGAACAGTCTACATTACAACCAACAAGGAAACAATGGTCCACTCCAGTCTACAAATCTAGAGCAGTCAACACACTTGTTATTGGATTCTAACAAGTACGACAAATAATTTACAGCTGCTTCTTCCTTTCCAGTTTCAAGTTCTAACCCCGCAAGAGAAACAGGAAAAAGAAGGCTGACTTGTGTTTTAATTAATTAAACACAAAAACAATAGGCCTCCCCACCCTAAAATTAGCCTTACTTAACGTTAGTAGTAGTACATAACCCTATCCATTGCTACTACCTGTGTGTGTTTTGATGCTAATTAGCCGTGACTTTGCACCCATTCTACATCTTATGCTCCCCAGTTAACTCCTGCTGACGACCCTCCTCCGCATCCACTGCCACAGTCGCCGCCATCGGCTGCAGCAACAAAGCAGTAAACGGCATGTGCCTGTAATCCAAGTCAAGCCGGCTGCTGGGTGCCGTCAACAGAGAGAACATCTCGGGCCCTATACAGTTGACAGGGTGGACCTTGCAGGAAGCAGAAGGAGAAGGAGAAGAGGAGGAAATCGGGGTGGACCCGATGGTGGTGGAGATGGGGATGGAGGGGATAGTGCCGGTTCCGGTGGAAGCGATGATGGATGCCTCAGCGTGGCGAAGGAGCCACTCGATGGTCTCGCCATCGGAGCGGTGGCCGAGCTCACGGGTGAGCTGGAAGACACGGGCCGCTGTTAAAGCGGGCATCCGGACCCGCCTGCCACGGCCATGGACTTTGGTGTGGCGGTCTTTGGATTGAGAGGTAGTTGATTTGCGAGGGTGGGTCAGCTTAGATTGGGACCCACCAGTTGTGGGTGAGGGGACCACAGTGTTGTTGTTGTTAGGGCTTGGCTGTTGGTGTTGGGTGTTTGAGGTGGAGGAGAAGTTGTAGAGAACCGTTTCAGAAGCCATGAGGGCAGGGGTGAATAATGGGTTTTTGTGGAGTGATTTGAGGAGAGATTGAAGCTAGGGTTTGTGCAAGCGAAAGAAGAAGGGAAACAAATTAACAAACAAAGGTTACTCTGAATATGTCTGTGGTTTGACTCTATTGACCCTCCAAAGGAGAAGGGAATTTGTTATAATGTGGGGTCATAGTTGGCGGAGCCCACAGACAAGTCACACCTTATCTGGGATGGGGACCACTTAGACATGTCTTAGATGTATGGGATAAGCACATAGAAATTCTCAAAATCTCACGTGAGAGAGACACGAATAAAGAAATATGTTCAAAGGAATAAAAGCACCCGCTGTTCGATTAAGATTTTTCAAAATATAAAAAACATTTATCTAGATTATGAATTTTTTTTATACTATCATTTTAAGCAAGTATAAAAACAACTTAAAATGATTGGTAAAAACGGTTTAATTTTTTAAAAAAATGGTTTGATCTTAAAAAAAATTATAATATGATATTTTTTATAGAAAAAATATTAAAAACAATATATTAGATTGATATAAACTTCACGGTTTAATATACAAAATCCATGACTAAGATCATGGGCTTTACTAATATTTTTTTATTTAATTATACGACCATAAAAATAGATATTTGTAAAATTAAGTACCAACTAAATATTGGATGTTTATTTAAGATCATGATAATTCTATAAAAAGTAAATTGAAATAAATTATAAAGATTAATTCAGAATTAATCAAATATTAAAGAATAAAATTTAAAAAATTCGACAAAATTTCTACTAAAAAAACCCGTTTGGGCACATGTTTCTTTTTAAGAAAGTTCATATGGGCTTGCATGTTGATGTTTTATAATTTTTTCTTTTTGTAATTGTAAACCTTTTTTTATTACCAATTGTTATTTGAATTATTTTATCTTTTTATTACTATTTAAGATCAGGATAATAATTATCACAGGTTGTAGAATCTCTAAAAAAACATTTCAAGAGATTGATGTTGATGCGAACCTCGTTATTATGCAACCCACAAGTAAAGACATTAATTCCCGGAAAGCCAAGTAAATCAGGTTTGATAGGAGTGTGATACAAAGATAACTTGTACATAGGCACCAGCACTATTGAAAATGGAAATCTTTACCCAACGAATATTGATTCGCGAATGAGAAGTATAAGGATGACACCACGAAGATAGTTGTTCTTCGATAAGTCATTTTTCAGTTCTTTAGAGAACCATGGAAGAGAGATTATCTTACCAACACACACACACACACACACACATACATAAAGTGCGGTAAACAAGAAGTTTTATTAATCTAATTTACATGTCTGGTTATGCCTTTATTTATACTAACTCTAGACTTAAATAAACCCTAATAGACCCCTCTTAGGTGGACTTATATGAAGCCCACTTACAATTGATCCAAATAAGTAATAATAACCCAAAAACTAAGAAGAAAATAATAAAAATCCAAAAATTACTATCCTAAATATGTTAGAATAAGATTTGTCATCATTAAGAAGTCCCAAATACACTACAAAATCTGAAATGAAGGTAGAATTAATTTTAAAGTCTTCTTTCCTTGTTGTAGCTAGGATGAATAAGAAATCCTTTTAAGAAAAGGCTTATGAAACATTTATGAATCCTTACAACACTTGGAAACTATGTTGCAGCCTATTATAGATCTTTGTAGAACTAGGAGATTCCTAAAATAAGCTGTTACATCTTTATAGAAAAAGGATCCTTGCCAAATAGGAAATCCATAAGTTAAAAGGAAGTAAATAACAAAATTCGTATAGCCTGTTCTGACTTATATTTCTTCCTGAACTCTGATTAATCAGAAACTTTACCCTACCTCTAAAACTTTCATGTTGAATTTTAGCTCTATCCAACAGCTGGATTTAGAGTTATGCTCAATAGCATAAAACTGGAAAATAGAAAATTTTACGCCAAAATCTGAATCTGACCTTACTTGAATCGTATCGGATGCTTTATTTTATTGCAAATATAAGTTATCTGAGTGATTTTATCTTTATCCTATAAAATTTTATTCATACAATTTATTTAATAAAGTAATATCCAACAGTTTTTTAATTTTTAATAATTTGTAAAACTTAAGAAGTGAGCCATTGAAAAAATTAACAGCATACATCAACTTAGTCATTTATGCCCAATTAATTAATAAAGTAATTATTATTTTTGAAACAAAAGGAGGCAAACAATGCATTGCCTTTTATGTCAAATGACGAGTTGTTTTCCGATACTAAATATGGCCACCGTGATTGTAGCTAGAAAATTAGTGCTATGGTTTTGTGATTTTAAAAATTATTTTTCAATTATTTCTTGATCGTAAAAAACTTTAGAAGTTCAAGTAAATCTATTTATGGCATTAATTAATCAAAAAATAGGTGAAAAAAATTAAAAAATTAACTCGAATTGAAAAAAGTTCACAAGCCTATATATATTTACCCTCTCATCCATGTTTATAGAAAAAACTCAACACCATTGAATTACTCTCATTAAATGGAACTTGTTGACACAAAAATTGATTTTTTTGTGGTCTAATTTGGTGTCAACCTACAATTTTCTCACTCTTCAACCAGAATACGATAACTTTCTCTTTTTTCTTTCATTTCAGGGATTGAAATGTTAAGAAAATGATTTTTTTGTATCAAAATTAAAATTATAAAAAAAATATAGGAATTGTATAGAAAGAAGACGGAAAGCTTCTGGATTAAAAATAACTTTTTCTTTGTTATAAAATCATGCATTGTATGTGGATGTCTAGATGTTTTCCTACACCCCTTCTTTATTATGTTTATTCATCATTATCAAGTTCATTTGAATCTCTCCATGTTTATTTGAATCTACATTTTCTTATGACCTTTAAGTTTACAAGTATTTATATACATATGCTTATAAATCAGAGCATTGTTAAGAGAATGGCAGACACATACATATAACTACAAATTTATATGAAATAAAAGTACTCCATCTTCATCCCCTCTAATCTCCATTGTTCTTATATATTCTATTTACTCTTTATTAATTATATTGTTTTTATTATTATATGCTTCTTAATATATAGTTTTACAACACGTTATCAGCACGAATTGCTCCTTACTTTCATCTTGAAGCAGACAATCATATTTGGTAAGAAGTAGAAGCATGGATTTCTCCTCACTTTCGTCTTGAAGTAGATAATCATATTTGGTTTGTTGATAAGAAGTATAAGATATGTTTTTCTATTGTTGTTGTATGTTATACATTCTGTTTTGAGATCAAGTATATAAAATGGAAACATGTGACAAAATCATCAGATTATTTTCAAGTGTAATAACGTCACATATTGATCTTCGTTTTATTTTATATTTTATAAATATTTTCTATGTTTTAAAATCTATCTTTATATTCCAAGATATATATAACCAAATTTCTAACAATATTGATATTTTTTTATGAAGTAACAATGACAAACCTTGCCAAACTTGAGTTTGTGGCAGTTGATGCTAAAATTCACCTGGATGCCAATAGGTCCTGGAGACACCATTAAAGATGATAATAAAGCATCTAGTCAAAACAAGGCAAAAGCCATGATTTTCTTGCAGTGTCATCTCCATGAGGAGTTGAAGTTAGAGTATCTCACAATCAAAGATCCCTTTATTCTTTTGCAAAATTTGAAAGAAAGATATAACCATCAAAAGACAGTTATTATTCAAAAAGCTTGTTATGATTGGATACATTTATGATTGCAGGATTTTAAATTAGTATGTGAATATAATTCTGAAATGTTTAATATCAGTTCTAAATTAAAACTATATGGAGACAATATCACCGATGATAATATGTTAGAAAAAAAAAATTCTCTACTTTTCATGCCTCGAATATGCTCCTACAACAACAATATAAAGAACAAGGTTTTAAAAAATATTTTGACTGATGTCATGTCTCCTTATGGCTGAACAAAATAATAAGCTTTTAATGAAAAATCATGAATCACAACCAATGGTTTCAGCTCTATTCCCCGAAGTGAATGCTACGATATATAATAATAATAATTATGGTTATGGTCGTAATAAAGGCCGAGGATATGGTCATAGGAGAAAACGGTTTAATTACCACAACTATAATGGTCGTAATTCATCAAATTCTTACAAACCCTCACAAAATGAGGAGAAACAAGAAAGGGTGAAGTATATACATAACAGAGATACCAAGAAGGTAGAAAATGCCTGTTATTGATGTGAAATGAAAGGACATTGGTCTCGTACCTATCATATGACCAAACATTTTATTAATTTATATCAATCCTCGTTAAAAGGAAATGAGAAGAACATATAAATAAATTTTTCTCACCTACATCAAGGTAATGATGATATTTTTCCTTTGGATATGACACATCTTGACATTGCAGATTTTTTTTGAGTAAACTGATGAGAAATTAATATTTCTTGGAATGATAATAATTAGTTAATATAATGATGTCAGAATTTAAAATTATGTTTATCTTTTCAGTGTTTTTCCTTTATGCTAGTATATTTCAATATATTTTGTTTTCTTCCTTTCATGTTGGCTTATTTAATGAACAAAAAATGTGTTATAATAATTATGTCTTATTATGAACTTATTATATATTTATTCATTTTCATGAAGAAACATGGATTCACATCATGCTGTAAATAAGTCCAATATCAATAGTGGAGATATATGCCTAGCAAATAGTGCAACAACACATACCATTCTCAGGCATATGCAATATTTTTCAAATATGAGAATGATGAAAGCAAAAGTGAATACAATATGAGGTTCAACATACTTTATTGAAGGCTCTAGAAGAGCTAATGTAATGCTTCATAATGAAACAAGATTTATTATTGATAATGCTTTGTTCTCTACTAAATCAAAGAGAAATCTACTAAGTTTCAAAGATATATGACTTAATGGGTACCATATTGAGACTGCCATTGACAATGATATAGAATATCTTTATATCGTATCAAATGTCTCCACTAGAGAACAAATATTGGAAAAATTATTCGTTTTATCTTCATGTTTGTATTACATAAGTATTAGACTATCCTAAATCAATAATGATGCGAAGAATTATCGAGAATTCACATGGTCATCCATTGAAGAATCAGAAAATTCTTCAATTTAAGGAATTCTTGTGTGCTGCTTGTTCTCAAGGCAAATTGGTCATTAAACCATCACTAGCTAAAGTTGGGACTGAATCCCCAAGATTTCTAGAATGTATTTTAAGGTGATATTTGTGGGCCCATTCACCCACATGTGGACCATTTAGATATTTTATTGTTTTAGTAGATACATCTACAAGATGGTCATGTATGTGTTTAGAATCAACTCGCAACCTGACATTTACGAGATTACTTGCTCAAATTATTAGATTACGAGCACAATTTCTAGATTATATAATCAAGACTATTTGTCTTGACAATGCTAGTGAATTCACATCCCAAGCATTTAATGATTATTGCATGTTACTTGGGATAAACATTGAACATCTTGTTGCTTATGTTCATACTCAGAATTTTCTTGCTGAATCACTTATTAAATGCCTCCAGTTAATTGCAAGACCATTACTTATGAGAACAAAACTTCTTGTCTATGCTTGGAGATACGTTGTTTTACATGCAACACTTATACACATTAGGTCAATAACGTATCACAAATTCTTCCCATTACAATTGGTTTTCGGTCACGAGCCAAACATTTTCCATCTAATAATATTTGGTTGTGCGGTATATGTTCCAATTTATATGCCACAACATACAAAGATAGATCCTCAAAGGAGACTGGGAATATATATTTGGTTTGAGTCCCCATCAATTATTAAATATTTTGAGCCCTTAACAAGTGATTCATTTATGGCATGATTTGTCGATTGTTATTTTGATGAGACTATGTTTCCAGTATTAGAGGGAGAAATTAAACAGCTGGATAAAAATATTATGTGGAATGCATTGTCATTATTGAATTTTGATCCTCATATAAAACAATATAAACAAGAAGTTCAAAAGATACTTCGTTTTGCAAGACATTGCAAAACAACTACCGAATGCATTCACTAACTCAGAAAGAGTAACCAAATCTCATATGCCAACTGTAAATGCTTTAGCCCGGATTGAAGTCCAAGCAGGACAATCCACTAAAATTATAGCAAATGAGTCTATAGCATGCCAGAAGCGTGGTGGAGCAACTGGTTTAAAAGACTAAATTCTTGAAAAAAAAAAGGAGCAAATGATCAAATTGGCATTATTGAGAAAGAAAATAAAGAGATAGACATAACTGATCATAAAACCCTAGAAGAGGTTCAAGTACTTGAAAATAGTAAAAATGAGGAGATCTCGATAAATTATGTCCCTACAAAAAAAGAAGACGGAATCGAATGAAATAATTATCGACAATATTTTTTCATATAATATATCGCTTGATATCATTAATGAAAAAGAGGATCTTGAGCCTAAATCTGTCGAAGAATGTCGACGCAAAAATGATTGGCCAAAATAGAAAGAAGCAATTTAAACATAATTAAATTTACTTGCAAGTTTTTGGACCTGTAGTTCATACACCTGAAGGTGTAAGGCTAGTTAGATACAAATGGGTATTTGTGTTAAAACAAAATGAGAAAAATGAAATCGTAAGATATAAAGCACGACTTGTGGCACAAGGGTTTTCACAAAAACTTGGCATTGATTATAATGAAACATATTCTCCTGTAGTAGATGCAACTAGTCACAACCTATTTATTTGGGACAATTGATAATGATGTTTATATGAAAATCCCTAAAGGATTTGAAATGCCCAAAGCATATAATTCAAATCCCTGAAAAGTTTGCTCAATCACGTTACAAAGGTCCTTATATGGGTTAAAGCAATCAGGACGCATGTGGTATAATCATCTTAGTGAATATTTATTGAGAGAAGAGTATAATAATGATCCTATATGCCCATGTGTTTTTATAAAGAAGTCAGAATCTAATTTTATTATTGTTGTTGTGTATGTTGATGATTTAAATATTATTGGAACTGATGAAGAGATACCAAAGACAATAAATTATTTGAAGAAAGAGTATGAGATGAAAGATTTGGGAAAACAAAATTTTATCTCGGCTTGCAGATCAAGCATTTAGCAAATGAAATTTTCATTCATCAGTCAACTTACACAAAGAATGTTCTTAAAAGATTTTATTTGGATAAAACACATCCGCTAAGTATATAAATAGTTGTTCGGTCACTTGATGTGAAAAAGGACCCTTGTAGACCTTATGAGGATAACGAAGAATTATTTGGTCCTGAAGTACCATACCTCATTGTAATTGGTGTGCTAATGTATCTTGCTAATAATATGCGACCTGATATAGCATTCTCTGTGAACTTGCTAGCAAGATATAGTTCTTCTCCTACCCGGAGATATTGGAATGAAATTAAACACATTTTTTTGTTATCTATGAGGTAATACGGATATGGGTTTATTTTATTCAAATAATGCTAATCATGAATTAGTTGGGTATAATGATGCATGATTTTTATCTAATCCAAATAAAGGTCAATCTCGAACAGGTTATCTTTTTATGTGTGGTAATCTTGCTATAACATGGAGATCTACAAAGCAAACATTAGTTATCACTTCATCTAATCATGCTGAATACTTGCAATCCATGAAGCCAGTTGTGAGTGTGTGTGGTTGAGATCAATGACTCAACATATTCGTGGAACATCTGGTTTATTGTCCAGTAGAGGAACTCCAACCATATTGTGTGAAGACAATACTGCATGCATAACATGGAGATCTACAAAGCAAACATTAGTTGTCACTTCATCTAATCATGCTAAAATACTTGCATTCCATGAACTCAATTAAAGGAAGGATACATCAAAGGAGATAGAATAAAACACATCTCACCAAAATTCTTCTTCACAAATGACCTTGAAAAGTGTGGTGGCATTGATGTTTAACAAATTTGCTCGAAAGATAATCTAGCAGATTTGTTTACTAAAGCATTACCAACTACAATGTTTTAAGGATTGCGGTGCAATATTGGAATTTGACAGCTTAAAGACTTGAGATGATATATTCATGAGGGGGAGTTAATATGCACTGCACTCTTTTTTCCTTGGCCTAGGTTTTGTCCCATTGGGTTTTCCTAGTAAGGTTTTTAAGAGGCAGTTTTCAATGCGTAAGGCTGTACAATAGACATCCAAGGAGGAGTATAAAATCTGGTATATGGATGTCTAGATGCCTTCATACACCCTTCTTTATAATGTTCATTCATCATCATAAAGCTCATTTGAATCTCTCCAAATTCATTTGAATCTACATCTTCTTATGACCTTTGAGTTTACAAGTATTTATGTACATGTGCCTATAAATAGGAGCATTGTTAAGAGAATGGTAGACACATACATATAACTACAAATTCGTATGAAATAAAAGTGTTCCCTCTTCATCCCCTTAATCTCTATTGTTCTTATATATTCTATTTACTCTTTATTAATTATATTATTTTATTATTGTATGCTTCTTGATACATATTTTTACAACATTCTTCAAATTTTATATTTTCAATAGGGTTTTGCTTTATTTTTCACTTTGGTACCTTTTCTTTTAATTTTTCTCATCCTTAATAAATTTTGACAAATTGGTTCTAAAATTGGGCATGGAAGGATGTAATTGAAAAATAAAATTTAGAGGTGAAAAACATAGTGCTATGGTAATTTACTGAGGTGTTTTTAGTATAGTATCTAATGAGAACAAGTTAAAAAATAAATTTCGTGTATGTGAAAATATGCTTATCATGTTTGAATTGATCAAATATGATTTTTTTTGTTATCTTTTTATTACAGTATCAAATATTCTCTATCGTGGGGGGCAATCTCAGCAAACTTAGTTATGTGAAAGGGATGAATATAAGAAAAATGAGTCACCACTTGGATTCATGATTAGTATGAACCTTAACTGGACATCAAAGACTTTTAGGTAAGAGGGTTGGTTATTCTAAAGGAAAAATAAAAATCACCCTAAAACATCTAAGGAAAAATACTTATTATACATACATGCTTTATTTCACCTAAACTAAATACATAGGTTTATTGGAGGTAAAACTTTCTAGAATAGTGATTTGGGATTTTGGCTTGACCACAAAGCCTAATCCTTTTTGTTTCTTTTTATTATGGAAACAATATTCAAAATAATAATTAACGAAGACTTGAGTTGATGCGAACGTCGTGATTACGTGGTAATGCAACCCACAATCAAGATTAACATCTGATCCTGGAAAGCTAAAATAGGTCTGATAAGAGTTTGACACAATGAAAACCTGCCCCAAGGCACCAACACTTTTAGAATGAAGTAGAATGACATCATAGAGCCATTTAGTTTGTTCAAGAATTGAAGAATGTAAGAATCACTCTCACATGTTAAAACTGAAAAATTAAGAAGTAATATTCATCAATGGCTCCTGAAATTTTGGTTACATGAGTTTCAATAGTTCTTGAAAAATTAACCCTAATGGATCTACCCTTGTGAGCTGAAGTGATCCACATACAAAACTGACCTAAAAACCCTAAACTGAAAAGCCCATAACCTTATCTAAACAAACCTTGGATTCCAGCTTAAAACAAAGTTTTAATTAAGCCCAAATTGAAAGAAAATAATAAAAATAATTAATCTGTCATTAAATAGCTCTAGTCCTTCTTTCCTTGTATAGCTAGGATGAATAAGGAATCCTTATAAAAAAAGGATTCTGGAACATTAATGAATCATTGACACTTTTGAAAATTATGTTTCAGCTCATTAAAGATTCTTGTGGAACTAGAAAATTTTCAAAACAAGAGCTGCCACATTCTTTTAGAAAAAGGATCCTTACTAAATAGAAAATCCACAGGTCAAAGGGAAGTAAATAACAAAATTCATATAGCTTGTTCTGACCTATATTTCAAGTCTTTTCCGAACTTCGATTCATCTAAAACTTTACCCCAACATAGAAAAATACCTTTTGAATCTTCTGGTAAATGTTGATCTAACGGTTGGATTTAGAATTATGATCAATAGCATAAAACTGGAGATAGAAAATTTTACGTCAAAATCCGAATATGACCTTGCTTGGGTCGTATCACAAGGTTGAACCATATCATAAGTTTTGATTTTTAATTATCCAATTTACATTAAACCACATTGAATTAATTATTAGTCAAAGTATATCCATTATAAAAAACCAAAAATATTTCACCCAACTCAATTAATATAAAAAAGCATAATCTAACATGAAAAGAACAAAAAAAATCATGAATACATTATGAATTTATTAAAAAAAAACATCAACACACATTTATGATTTGAAATTTAACAAACAAATCACAAAATTGTTTGATTAAATAAATAAATAAATCATATATAAGGATTGAAATTGACTGTTATGAGTTGTTAGAGTCAATTGAAATTGGACGAGAGAGGCTAGTACAAGAAAAAAAATAGTGATGGAAGGTAACAATGTCAACGTGTATATAGTACATGCGCAATAACAGTGTAATAACCCTGATTTTTTACATCGTTTTTTCACGATACATTAGAAATTTCAGTAAATTTGTTTTTTAAACAAGTTCCACTGAAATTTTTACTAAAATTTTGACGGAGTTTCCCCTGTATTGGGAGGTTCCAAGTTATTGAAAAAAATTATATTACACTTTCAATTTCATTTCACAACCCGATCCAATCATCTTAGATCTCAACTAAATTCATCACCATCAACACAACACATCTTATTCAATAACATCATACAATTCAAGTTCATAAAATAACAATGCATAATTCAATTTTTACATAATATCATCATCTAAACTATATCTTACATAATAACATCATATAATGTAATTTAAGTGAAGTATTCAATTTCAACTATAAACATGCATGGTTAAATAAGTACTTAGAATTACAAACATTAGATTAAAGTCATACATCCAAATTTACGAGTTAATATTAAATTTCAAGTTTTAGGAGATACGTCTCTTAATTTACAAATAATTACATGTCTGAAAGCAAAAGATAACTAAACTAAGATTACTCCTGACGCGACCCTGATAGACGTGGAAATAGAAGTTAATATTTATATATAAATATAAAAAGGTAGTAACAAACAATAACAATGACAAGCAATAATTTCCATGGAATTTCTTTTGATACATAAAATTAAGCATAGACCTCTTTTACAACATACATTTTCCATCTATTATCAATATCCATCTAATATCCTATCCCATTTGCTGAGAATAATTTCATCTTGGAAATCTCAACACATCTCAATAGTTTTGAACACTATCTACTTATGAATCAATTCTCATTTGATACCAAGATAATCCTCTCTTGGTATCATTAGCTTATCTCATTCTTTCAGAATAACTAACCAATACTTTCTCTCCTATTTTTCAAAAGGTAATGAATACAACCGATTGATATCATTAATTATTCCTACCCCGGAATAGTTAATCAATTCTTATCCATATATGGTTTACCTTCAAAGTTGTCGATGTCAAGAACCCTTGAAATCCTTAGCCTTCTTACTCGAAGTAGCTAATCACATTAGAAATAATTATCGATACCAATGTGAGCCATTGATATCATTATCTATTCCCGACTCGGAATATTTAATCAACTTATCTTTTTTTCCCTTAACTAGGAGTAACCATACTGATGTTAGAAATCTTTACTAACATCATTAGTTATCTTAACTCGAATAGCTAATCAATGCCTTCTCAACCTTGCATTTGTACCAATCCCCTTTCATTTTTCTTATTGACATCATATATATTGTAACCACGGTTGCCAAGTACCATTCACATACAACCTTAGTTACCGACACTACGGTCACCAAGCATCATTCATATAACCTTGGTCACCCTACTTAATTGATTTATACAGTTGAACGCAAGATACTCTAATTCATTCCAATAACATCATCACAAGTATGATACATATCAATGTATGTAAGGTACTCGTATTCATTCTAATTATTTTTTAACTAATTGATACACACCAATGTACGCAAGGTATTCATATTCATTTCAATATTATAAAAGCAATAAAATAATAAATTTTGAAATTTATCAATAAGTTTACATAAATTGAAAAGACAAGGTGCGATGTACCTACCTATTTCCCCAACCGACTGAGTCCCTTCAACTACTAATGACCCTGCTCCAAACATCTTTTCTGTTTGAAAATCAAGAGATATAATCAATACCCTCTTATAATTTTATCACAATGTGCGTTCTCATACTATTGCAATCTCATTCACATGAATTCATCGCTATGTTTTAATTTCATTTTCCGATTATTTTCTTCAACTATCTCATTACACTTTCTAGATCAGTTTTCATTGGAGAACATTTCTTACCATTTTATGCATAAGTAAAGTTATAGACTTCGGTTTTAAGTGTGGATTGACTCCATAGAAAGCTAAGACACGGTTCTGCAACTCTACTACGGGATAGAAAGCCCAATTTTACCCTTGACACCCCTGAAATTATCCGTTATAGTACTCAATATAATTTGTCCAATACCAAACAGTTCAACCCTTCTTCCATTTTCAGTCCATATCTAGAGTTCTATAACTCCAAATTATACGAGGTTAGTTTTGTTTGAAAGATAACATTCATACCTACAACCTTTGTGAAGAACCCAATCTGAAATTGTATCATTTGGGTGCCCTAGCCTCAGCTGAAAGTTGGGTGACCGAACTATTCAGTTTCAATACATAGATTGGACAACCAATATCTCCCTTTTCCTACTATCAATAATCTGGTCGAACATGCCTAAGAAAATACACCTAGGGTTTTCTTCAATTTAAATCATAATTAGCATTCTTTTGATGGTTAAACATAAATCAAGCCACCACTCTTTCCATTTGTTTCATTCTTGCTAACCTAATTTAAACAAACATTTCAGTAAGGTTAAAGTTTCTCCTAACTCAATCATAGCTAATAAAATCCAAATGGTGAAGTTAACAATCATTATGTCTGCACACATACCAAAATATCAGATCATGTTAACCGATAGATCTTCATAGATCGAAACCAAACCAAACTGACTTAAAAATTAACAATTTATTGTTAACTGATGAATAACTTGTTGGAATCTCTAATCCCGATCTTCACCGTTCAGAATGAAGAGCTCATTAATATGATCAACATATCCAAAATTGAGCAGGATCCAACGGTGGACGGAGGATGAAACAGCTAGCGACCGTGACTGACCTGTAGGAGGGTTTTCCTTGAAATGTTTTGAGGGCTATATCTATCAAACAAAACTAGAACCTTCAGATCCCAACGGTTAGATGTTAGAGGGTGGTGAGGAGTATAATATATCTAAAAGCCAGCCTAATTCAAAGATGAAATACAAAGATATGGTTGTTTGAGTTTCTACTCTTAAAGTACTCTCTCTCTCTCTCTCTCTCTCTCTCTCTCATTTGGCCATCATAGGTATTTTCTAAATAATTTTCTATTTATATAGAAAATCTATCTATGTTTACTAAAACACCCTTATATCAAGTTTGGGTACATTTTTTGTTCAACCAAATGCCTTTTCTCAATCCGCTTTTAAAATACAATGCGAAAAATCTATCTCTAAAATTGCTTTTCTAATAATTCAATACTTTTTCATTTTATTTTATTTTAACTAACCCATCTCATTTTTTGTTCTAAATTATCAATAATTTTATTAATATTATAAATTTGATTTAGGGTTTACAATTTACTACCATTTCTATTTTATTTCTTACTATTCAATTCATCATGGTAAAGTCTTTTGTTAGGGTTTTACATAGTTTGCACTGAGTCATCTGTATATTTAAATTATAAATTTATGGGGTTTCACAGACAATCTAGCTTTCGAAGCTATGTTTCACATGTTAGAGGGGCAGGGTGGCGTGTGGAAAAGATCGTGGTGAGCATGACTTCCTTTTCTTTTTATTCCGGTTGGTATGGGTGGCGTCAACCACCTCTCATTGTGCTAAGAGATCCAACATCAAGAAGGTCACTGTTGATGCTGGATTTTCTAGATTAATATTGTTTTTTTTTT
>Ga0325403_1002075_pt1 | contig 17439 bp, 8 predicted proteins | sample PopdelMetagenome_19_FD_205665 | JGI IMG/M metagenome (GOLD analysis project Ga0325403, IMG submission 205665) | Populus deltoides microbial communities from Bellville, Georgia, United States - Xylem-PdKOR-R4 | ecosystem: Host-associated > Plants > Phyllosphere > Stem > Wood/Secondary xylem...
AACTAACATATAACTTGAAAAATGCAAAGTTATGAAATAACTCATTGGTGGGTTATTATCATTAGAAAACAAACAACACAATAGTGCTTTCTTATCTAAAATGGTGCGTCGTAATTTAGTCAAGAAAAAACAGCATGGCTGCATGATCACAACCCTTGGATTACTTCTTAATTATTTCCTCGTCGTATTATTGCAGGTGTGGTGGTTCTTTATTGCTGGAAACCCAATTATTTGAAAGATTAGGAGGTAATAATCGAATTATTTAAGCGTGAAATTTTAACACATAAAAACTTGTATCGATTTAGCTTCTATAGTATTTACTAACATCAAGATAATCCCTGCCTCACGTTGCTAAAATAAAAATAAGGGAAAAATATAAAAAAAAATAAAAAAAAAGAAAGAATTATGTTGCCTTGTACCTACCCCACTACATTATTTTAAATGGCAATGATTTAGATATTAAATATAATACTACCAATCATATCTTTGTTTCTCAATAACGTCATAATACAACATATTTCCATTTCGTTTCTCCTTAAAATAATCAAGCATATGCTTAAGCTTGATTGCCTTATTTATATATATATATATATATGGAAAATCTCTCTCTCTCTCTCTCGTGTGAACCGTTGTGTATTTATATAGATTCACGTGTGTATGTCAACCTGGATTTGTCGGTCAATCTTTATACCCACAAGGCAAAAGAAATATAAAGGCACAAGGTTTGGAGAGGGAGATCTGTCATTCTGTGTTCGTTTTCCTTTCAGAAGCGCATTTGATTGTTTTTTTACTTCCTTCTTTGAAAACCGTTGCAACCCCATCTGTGTTCCAAGATATGGAGCTAGCTTTGAGTTTAGGTGATACTTCCAAGCCTTTCAAGTTTCTTGACAAAACTCCAAAGTTGTCAAGCAAAGATCTCGGGTTTTGCATGGGCTTAGGGAGTGGTTTTGCTGCATCAACAAGATCGCACGACAAACTAGGTAGCCATGAAAATAATCATCAAGAAGATGAGCGAAGAGTCTCTTCAGATCCGCCACTTCAACTTGTTCTTTTACCTTTCTCTCCTGTTCCTCGCAGGCATCAGCCTCCTTCAAAGACTCGCTTTCCATGGCTGACAGATAACTGTAACTCCACTTTCTTTGAACTAATTCTTTTTTTTTCAATTCTGTAGCAGTTTTTAGAATTTTGGTTTTGTTTATTTTTCTCATGTGTTGAGTCTTGTGGCTTGGTTTTGAATTTTCAGTGGTGCCTGAACCGGGTTCAACTGAAGGATCAGGGAGAGGGTTTGATGTGAACCGTTTGTCCATGGATGACGCTGATGAAGGAGCGGCGCTTTCGTCGCCAAATAGCGCGGCTTCGTCCTTTCAAATGGATTTTGGGATTAGAAGTGGGAGAGGCAATAAGAGAGATTTAGAGGCTATAGAGGCTTCAAGAGCAAGTGATGATGAAGAGAACGGTTTGACAAGGAAGAAACTAAGGCTCTCTAAAGATCAATCAGCTTTTCTTGAAGAGAGTTTCAAAGAACACAGTACCCTTAATCCTGTAAGTTATAACTTGAATAAAATTAAGTGATTTCTCGATTTTATTTCTCACCAAATCCCAAAACTACCAAGTGTTTATTAATTGTATGGAACTTATTTGATTAAAGCTTTTAGTACTCAATGGGGTTTCTCTTTTTTTTAAATCATGCAGAAGCAAAAGCTAGCTTTAGCAAAGCAGTTGAATCTTCGTCCTCGCCAAGTGGAAGTGTGGTTTCAAAACAGAAGGGCAAGGTACCTTTCCTTACTTGTACTATCTTTTGAGAATTGATGTTTTTTTTTTTTTTTAAGATTTAGAATGAATTTGGGATTTTGTTTTTGTTTTGAATTGAATGATGTACAGGACAAAATTGAAGCAGACAGAGGTAGATTGTGAGTATTTAAAGAGATGCTGCGAGACACTGACAAAAGAGAACAGGAGGTTACAAAAGGAACTGCAAGAATTAAGAGCTTTGAAAACTTCGCAACCCTTCTACATGCAGCTTCCTGCCACCACTCTCACCATGTGCCCTTCTTGTGAGCGCGTGGCCACCACCACAACCACCACCAATCCATCCACTAGCACCACCACCTCTAAAACATTGTCACTGCCTGCTAAACCTAGGTTATTTCCTTCGTCACACGGCCAAGTCCAAGCTCATCAAGCTGCTTCATGACTCCCCATGACTAGTAAAAAAAAAACAAAATGAAAGACAGGAGGAACAGTGATCTCCCTTTCCCATTTGTAAATAGCTTTTCTTTGGTGGTTTTGGCTGATAAATTTTGTTGACTGATCATCTGAGATTTGGTTAGGAACTAGACCTCAATTTTGTGAGAAGTTAATTTTACCACCTGATGTATTTAATTGATTTTTGTATTGAATACAGTTTGGAGGTTTATTTATTTCTTCTCATTCTCTTGGACCATTTATCTCTACTTGTTTGGTAGTATTCCTATGATTTATCGCTACATCTCTCTCTCTCTCTCTCTCTTAAATTCCCTGCCTCTTGCCTGCCATGGGATCAGATAGGTCAGAAACGAGTCTGGATTTTGGGCTCTCCGTTGTCCATTCTTGGCAAAACAAAATAAAATGTATATAAATTAAGAATGTTATTAACTAGCAACGATCTGATGAATGAAGGAAGCTCGAAGGTCGTGCTTACAAATCATTTTTTTCATTCGTTGATGATGAGTTTGCTCACTGCAAATGATCGTGCTGGGGTAAGCCATTGCCTTGTTCAAAGAAAGGAAATTGGAGAAGTGCTCTCAATCATTTGTATGATTATCCTCTCCTTTAGCTCCTAAAATTGATTGGAGCAGTCATTTTCCAGGTGTTAAGGTTAGAAAACTCCATGAGCATTACAATTTCTTGAAAGTCCATGGTCTCCTATCGAGTTAAGTCAACAAACTACTCCTACTGGAATTATTTATCATCTTCAAACTCGTGAAATTGAACCGAAGAATTTCTGACTTAATGTTCAAAGCATGGACCCATTGACCCATGGTACATACTAGCTGGTTGCTTGGGGAGTTCATTTTGCAGTGACCAAGACTAATAAGCAGCTTTAGCCATGTATACTCGGTAATGCAGATTTGAGATGTGCTATAATTGATTGCCGGTCTAGATCTTCTTTTCCATCGACTTTTGTTGACTTTTTTTTTAAGAGCATCTAAAGTGGTGCTCTGGTATCAAATTACAAGCAGGGAAATGTAATTTTTCAAATTAGAGAAGCAAAATGTTATTTAGGCATCAAATTCCACGAGACGAAGTATAACTTTTTAAACTATAGAGTCAAAATGTTATTCAGGTATCAAACTATAGGAGATGAAGTATAATTTTTTAAATTATAAAGACAAAGTGTTATTTGTGTATCAAACTAAAGGACTCAAAACGTTATTTTTTAAATTATGAATTTAAAGTGCAATTCAGACCAAATTATAGGAATGTTAAATGTGATTTTGACTGTAGTAACATAATCATTTTTTTATGTATTGCAAGAGTAAAATGATGATTTTACCCTTTAATTAAATAACATTTGGCGTGGTTGATGGGGATAATAAGATCTTTTTATTTTTTTTATGAATAATAAAAATACAAAAATGCTTTTAAAGTGTGTATATATATATTTATTCACTTAAAATAGAAAAAAGAACTAGAAAAGAATCATAACAAAAAAACCAAAGAATAAAAATAAAAAATATCTACTTTTCTAAAAAAAAAACTCTTGCATTAGTCTCTTAGGGTTGGAAGGAACTCATCCTTGAGTTCAATCTTTAGTTAAAAACCGTCATTCATCAAGAACATTCTTTTGTGCACGAGACAACACATTATAGTTCCCCAACATCTTTATGGGTCCAACCCCATTGTAAGTTCCTAACACAACACTTTTGTATGACATGTCCCATCATGGATCCCTAACACAATACCTTTGTGTGAGCCTTTTCATTGTGGATCTCATTACTAACGTTTCGAATAACAACAATTGATGCAGATGAAAACAAGACACTAGTTCTCAAATATATTTTTTTCTGAAGGAAAATCTCCTTATCCCCTCCTAGGTAAGCATGTTTTATTCTACAACCTTTTGGAGTCATGATTATTCAGTAACACACAATTAAACAAAATAACCACTAAGGATCGTTGGGATTTGATACTGATTAAAGCAGAAAAAAGCAAGGGATAATAGAGTTTGTTACAAGTCAAAATCCTCAAAGACCACAAACACCATAAATATATAGAGACAACCAAAACATTTGATTTTTATTCAATTACGTCTCCATTTGTTAAAAGGATATTGCAATCGTTCTATAGAAAAAAAATAAAAAAACTCTAATAATACCGAATAGAAAGAAATAAATTAGGAAAAATATTCCCTTAAAATAGAAAAAAACTAGAAAAACATTATAGTAAAGAATATATAAATAAAAATAAAAAAATATTTATTTTCATAAAAAACTCCCACATCAAACTTTCTTCTATCGACTTCCCCAAGTTTTTCTTTGGCTATCTTATGGGTACGTACCTTTTCCTTTCACATTCTTTTCTACTATAAAAATAAAACTAATTAATGTAGGGATTAGCCAAACCCTAGGCTAGAGAACTTTGCAACACCTTTTTCATCGATGGTTAAAACATTTGGTCTTGATTCTGGACCTAAACATTGATAAAGAAATCAAAACATTTAAACAAGAAATGGGCTTTCGAGGGCTAGGCCAGTTTGTGAGTTCCATGTGAATGCATGTGACGCTTCGATGTTTAAATTAGTAAAATATAGAAGTAGAAAAAATGTATAGAAAATGAAAAGATAATAGGAAAATATAAGATAAATTGTATGTTTCTAAGAATTATTGAGTTATTGTTTATATTTATTTGAGATAATATTTATTTGAACAACTCGGGGCCTGAAATACCTGAATTCTAGCAATTCGGGGCAAAGAACCTTGATTTCTAGCTGTTCGGCCATCTTCACGCCTAAACAGCTGGAATGCTGGCGCATGCCATCTTCTTCTTCTTCTTCTTTTTTTGTTTTAATTTTTGTGCTCCGTCAACCATAATTCAATTAGGTCTAGTGATCCCTCTCAACCTTCAGAATCAGATATCAATTTCCAATACCAAATATACAAAGAGCTATAAAAAAAATGCGTCCTCACAAGACGACCTGAAGGATACTTTGTTTCCTTCGACTTCGAGGCCGGGTAGAGAACAAAAGTGGATGGCAGAGGATGGACACAAAAGTGACACTAGAATTGAATAGCGCTGGTGATCTCACAGAGGCTGTCTACTGTTTTTGCAGTTCTATGAAGTTTATCTTCTTCTCCATCTTCTGGCAAAAAAGATCAAAAGGAGAAGGAAGGGGCTGGATTGATTAGGATAGGTATTGAAAATCTTCAAGATGAGGTAGCAAACATCTCCCCGTACATTGATAGTGTGAATTGTCTATTGTAAGCTACTAAATACCAATCCTACGTGACCTCGCATCTGAGTACTAAGTTCTTCATATAAAAGTATATTTTGTTTCCCTCATAGTAGTCAAATTTGATTTGAAATTATTGTTGCATCCCTCTTAATTCAATAAAAAAACTTATCGATTTTGAGATTCAATCATTGTTATCACAGAGCAATATGAGGATGGTGTGTTGCCATCAGACAACAATGAAGTTGACAAAGACGTCCCGGCTTCATGGACTTCTGAAGCAAGGCAAGAAACACGGGAAAATAATTCTCAGGTGTCAGAAATCGGGATGATCTTCTCTTCTGAGCAATAGGCTTATGAATATTACAAAAATTATGCTAATGAAATTGGTTCAACGTAAGAAAAAGAAAGGTACAACAGTTGACTACCAAAACCATTAGAAAACGGTACCTTTTCTGTTCAAAAGAAGGGTTCGATCAAAGAAGAAATTCTCCAAGATTATACGAAGTATAGGAGGAAAGCAGCCAGAACAGGATGCAATGCCAAGATCCATTGCATGCTGGAAAATGGGAAATAGGTGATCTCCCAAGTTTCTCTGGAGCGCAATCATCTCCTTGAAGATCGAAGGCATGTGATAGTATCACACACCAAAACCTCTGTGTACGAAGTTGAGATGGTTTACACCGGATATGAAGCTGAGATGGGGAGAAAAAGGTGTACAATCATCCAATATGGGCTGCACTGTTTGTGTACCTGATAAAAGAATAAATAGTTTGCAACCTCAAGCTGCTCAATGCTTATTAAATTATCGAAGGCATTCGCAGTTCCAGGATCTATCCTTCTTCTATGAAGTTCAACTTGATTCTAATGGTCGCATGACAAATTTCTTCAGGAGGGATGGCAGGTCCAAGGTAGACTATGACTGCTTTGATGATCTTATTTAGGATTGAGGAATATGACATCATTTGTGCTTCTCTTTGAGACTGATTCATCATCGGTAACAAGTCCTATCTGGGTGTGCTTTCTTGCTTGATGAAAACACCGACTCATTTATTTAGCTGTTTGAGTCTTTTATGGAAGTGATGGGCAGGCATCAACCCAAAATAATTATCACTGATAAGAACAAACTGATGGTTGATGCAATAAAGGCAGTGTTGCCAGATGCAGAGGTTCATATTGGCATTTCGTATATCCGCCAAAATGCCTTAGAACACCTATCCGCATTGTATATGCAACCTGGTTTTGAGAGTCTCTTCTACAAATGCAGTTTTTATTGCCGAACGGAGGACGAATTTGAGTCAAGGTGGGTATCTGTTGTGAAAACCCATGGCTTAGTAGTCTATACAAGTCAAGAGAAAGATGGACTTGTGTGCTCGTCAAGAAAAACTTCCATGCAGGACTACAACATGGTGAAGACATCAAAAATATTTTCGAAATTCCGAATAATGAGAACACGGGTCTCTATCATAGTTCATCCAAAAATATCTAGAAGTGGCAGAGAGATGGCGTTTAGAAGAGCTATATGAAGATTTTTGTTGCAATGAAGCTGCCCAGGTGAAATTCAAAATAGTAGTGCAATGGAAAGACACGCAGCCGATATATACACTTCCCATTGTTCAAAACATTTCAGGAAGAGTTTCTCAAATGTTTATCAGTCACAATAGAAGAAACAGCCAAGAATGAAACAATCACCACAATATTCAAGTTGACAGGAAGGCCATAAGGAGAGCGTTGTGGAATTCAATTGTTTAGATTATAGTGTGGCTTGCAGTTGCAAGAAATACGAGTCTTTTGGTATTTTTTGTGTCCACGCCTTAAAGGTACTGAATGCAAGAAATCTCTTTCATATACCCTTAAATACATATTAAAGAGCTGAATAAAATCTGCAAAATATGGCATGCCATATGAATATGAACAGGAGATGGCTAACAAGACGAAACGACAGAGTGAGTTTGCTTATGCACAAAACTTTAAATGTCATTACTAAAACTGTGGCAATTGAAGAGAGCGAGAAGATAGCCGAGGACTATCTGGACAAGACATCGGAATATGTAGAAGATGTTCTCGGAGCAACGAAGGCATATCATCTCGAAATAATAGACATAAGAAAGGGTATGATTCCATTATGTTCAATTCATTATCACTTTCTTTTGACATCATAGCTTTTCCTTGCACTAAATTTCCACTTCCGCAGGATAAAGCAATAGATTGGAGAACAGCTTGTAATTAGTTTGTTTTGATCATGATATGAGACGTCTTATAGATTCGTTTATGAATTAATTAGATTAACATAGCAAAACTTAAGAAGAAGTCTTATATCTATAATGAGATATAAATGAGAAATATAAATCACAATGAAATTAATTAATTATTCAAGCAGGTTCAATCAAGAACTTAATATGAAAATCACTTAAGTATATAAAGATAAACAAAGTACATTATATGTTGCAACTTTAGAGAAAATTTCATAAACTGAAAAATAATGTTAACAATTAGTTTATATAGTAGAAAGTTAATTTTAATTTGACTTAGTGAAACCCAAATTTAATAGATAGACCTTATCATATTAAAAGCTCAAAATAATAAAATAAAACCTAACACAAATAAAGCATATATACCACAGGCTCTAAAATAAACTAAATGATAAATAAACAATATTCTAACTAATTAAAACAAAACCAAAATCAAATTTTGTAATTTGCTAGCAGAATCACATTTCAACTTCAAATAAATGGTTCTTCCTCGTCTTGATGAATTAGAAGATGTACCATATATCACTGGAAAACTATGAATGTCTAATTTCCAATGCAATTAGAACCGCATCAAAATTCATTCTTTAGTTCTAGTTATGGCCAAAATAGTTGAGAAAGGTCAAAACTGGAAAATTTGAATCTTCTTATTCTAATTTTTTTGTAATGTTTGGATGCTCTTCTACAAGCCCTTCTTGAACATGAATAAAATTAATCAAGGCTTATTCTTTATTTTTTGATATCCTCTAAAAGTCCATCTTAGCTCATATATCATAAAGAAGTCTATTAATTGACTACTTGAACCTCTTTGCTCCAAATCTTGTGATTGGACCTATTGGAACCTCTAATGAATCTCTTAGTGTTGAAACTTGGATTGCATCAAAAGGACAAAGCTTTTTCCTAATGGAAGTGTTAGACAAATCTATGTTTAAGGGAGGACAAACAACGTATTTATTACATCATGAGAAAGTATGTGATAGATAATATATGATAGAGTCGTTTCTTCTAATTACAAACAATATTTGTTTTAGCAATATCAGGACTATTGACAAAGAAATAGATATGTTAATAAGTATATTATCGAGTTTCAAAGGCTAATAGAATGCAACCAACTATAAAAGTTCTAAGAGGACTAAGAATAATAATGAGTATTTTATCCATTAGTGAATTTGTTTTACTATTATTTTTTTCTATTTACTAATTTTATTACACATAATAATTTATTTTATTTTTTTGGAACAACTTAAGAATAGAATATTTTTAATAGCTAATAGGTAGATAGTCTTTGTGGTAACAAAACTCTTACTTACATTATATTACTTAAAGTGATTAGTATACTTGCAATCCAAGTTTTGTATCAAGGCTTTACTAAATCCTAATACAAACTAGACTTCTCCTTTATTTATACTTACATGAGTCCTAAGCTAATTTATGACTTCTAATCAAACTTTTATGATTAATCACTTTTTCTTGATCAATTATGATTCTTGGTCATGTAGTCATTTCTTTAATTCTCATGGTCAATAATGACTCTTCTAACACAGTTAATTCCACTGTAATTGATGGATTTTAGCTTTATCCTCCTATTTTGTCTTGAACAATCATGGTTCTTTTATGATTGATACGTGGATATATATTTTTGTTTATGTAAACAATGCTCCCATATTCATTTATTTTTAAAAAGAATGAATATTTTCTCATTATAATTGTACTAAAATTGATTTAGTCAACCAAATATGATGTGGAAAGTGACACTATTCATCCAAAATGATCTATGATGTTATAAAATATACATGACATGTCAATCGTTTTAGCTAATCAATTCAAATTAAAACAGCAAGTTTTAGGTATGATACGTGAGGCTTTATAAATTGTACTTGATCATTTATCTCTTGTATAAAATAAATCTATGTTTCCTCTTTTAAATTTAAATACTTCTCCTTTTTAAAAATTACTAAAATAGCAGCTTCAAACTCTATTATAATAAAATCTATATCCATAACTTGTTATTAAAATTTCATAAATTGTTTGTCTCATTTTAACTTGTCCATTATTAGTGTTACAAAGAATATATAAAGGGAACACTTTAGTCCATTCTTTAAGAAGGTACCTAATAAAAAAGAAGTTTATCCCTTTACTTTGGATATTAAAAAAGAAATACTTCCCCTTTAAGACAACTATGCCACTCAAAATACTTAGAAGAAATCCATTCCATTATAGCCGAGTATTGCTCATGTTGATTGCATTAGATGAATGGAAAGACAACAACACCACTTTGGAAAATAATAGAGGCTTCAAAAGATTTTTAACATAATTTAATTATCCAAAGTCAATTAAAACCCAATAAAAAGCTTTTAACTACCCTTTCTCTATTATAGTAGAAGTCCAACAACATCTTTGTATTTAGGTAGGGAATACAAACCATCACCTTTCATGATTTTCACCGTAATAAGTGGCATTTATCTAGCTAGTGAGAAGCTTTATGATTTCACATAGATTGATATCAGTCCATTTAAGGATTTAGTATGTTGCCTCCAATACTTATGTTAAAAATAAGTATTAAATAGGCTAATATTTTTCAAGAACTCATCTATTTTGCTAAGATTACTTCTATACTTATATATGTTGCCTCTAATTTAGGAGTATAGGGGTTGGGAGTATATGAAAAGAGCTAGCTGCTAGGATCTTGTACGAGTCAGAGGCAGAACAAGGCTGTGTATTTGGCTTTGGAAAGCAATGACTAGGGTTTTGTTCCAACTTCTTTATTAAGAAAAAAAAATAAAGGAGGTTGCTCCAAGTATTTATGTCGTGCCTTTGAAATGACAATGTTTGGCGTAGTGAAAGTTCAAAACAGTCCTTAAAGACTAGCAACTTTTCAATTTTCATCCTCTCATAGTTCTAATTTCACAATATATAACCAAATTTAAGTTAAATAAAATAAAATCTTTCAATTGGGTCTAAATTAAATTAAGTGAACTCCTCTATTTTCTTTGCTTTTTTTAAAGTTATCATTGGCTCTACAAAACTTTCAATTGAAATCACAATCAACTATAAAAGTAAGAAATTTAAGTCTTGATTGAATTAATAGGACCTCTTAAATTATATTACTTTGTCAAATCTAGTCCTTGATCCTTCAATTATATCTTTTGAACCATTATCTTATCCAATCAAAACCTGAAAATAAAATTGTTCAGTTAACTCAAAATATTTTATTTAGATTTTCTTTTCTTGAGATGCTTCTTAAAGATTTTTTGGTTATTTATTAAAAATAACACGGAATCAAAATAGGTTATAACATATAGTGAAATTTTATATATTTGACCCCATTCGTAAATAAGTCAACAAGGTTAAACTAGGTAGAGGTAGTGCCTATACCTTTGGTTTGAATTCGGCTAGGCAAAAACTTTTAATGGAGGGTTTTGGCAGTAGAGGGGCTCTGCCAAAGTTATAGAATGATTCGAGGTTCAACTAGCTAAAATCTAAAATGTGGGGACCTCTAATGTAATTTACCCGACTTTAGAAGTGTTAAACAAAGTCCATTTGCGCGTGGACTTGTCTGCCTCAAGACTCAAGGATCTTTGCCCACAGAACTTTATATAATCTTTTCTTTGAGAAGAAGAGTAGTCTTACGTTGCAAAGAGCTGAAGCTAAATAAGTTCCGTCAAAAGTCACTATCTTCTTAACAAAAGAGTTACCCAAAGCAATTATTTCTTGTTGGTAAGTTCATTTTTGAGTTTTTTAATCTTTGGTTTGTTCTTTTTCTCTGTTTAAGTTGAGATTTCTGCTGCTTTTGGTTTGTATTGTTTGATTATTGTTGCAGCTCCCAATTCTAGTTGATTTCTCAGCTGGTTTTTTGTTGGCTATTAGTTTTTGTGTCGTGTTAGGTGTTAGCTTAGTGAATTGAGCTTTTCTTGTTCTGGGGTATTGAATTTTGGAAATTGTCTTTCAAGAGACATGACTTTTAGAGTGCTATTTGGTGTCTTAATTGATGGAAGTGGTGATAGGAAAAAACAGTGGGTTTGGTAGACTTTCTAAAGTAATAAGCTTTGATGTATATGAGTTTGAATTTGGACTTTCTTCTTGGAGGGTTTAGGGCGTGGTATGTTTCATTATTATAACAAGGAATTTGTAAAGGAGGAATTTTTGGTTTACTTTTTCAAATTTCATATATGGGGGAGTTCCTTTCTATTGTGATACAATTGTAAAGGAATAAGAATTGGAGAAAGAAAAATCTTTACGCTGTTTATCGTTGTTCTGCTATATGGTTATCAATTTGGTGAGATAGCACAGATAGGGAATCTCGTAGTTCAACAAGGGCCTGATCGGGTGTTATTTGGAAGGTTTTTTTTATTTTATTTTGTCTTCAGACAGAAAGATGCAAAGAGTTCGATTATCGTCTCAACAGGCACCGGTACATAAACTAGGGGACTCCCAGATTACATTATCCCCCAAATTTAGAGTGGGTGTGACCCAATCTTCTTTGTTAAACCCTTCACCAGAGTTTGAGTCATCTCTGCAATGTGAGCCCCTTATTCCTGGGCTTCCTGATGATATTGCACTCAATTGTCTTCTCCGGTTTCCAGTCCAGAGCCATGCAGCCTGCAAAGCTGTTTGTAAGAGATGGCATTTATTGCTTGGTAATAAGGAGCGGTTCTTCACCCGTAGAAAGGAATTGGGGTTCAAGGATCCTTGGCTCTTTGTCTTTTCTTTCCACAAGTGCACTGGAAAGATCCAGTGGCAGGTTTTAGACCTTATCAACTTTTCTTGGCACACTATCCCAGCAATGCCTTGTAAACACAAGGTCTGCCCTCATGGATTTAGATGTGTTTCAGTAGCTCATGATGGTACACTCTTTGTTTGTGGTGGTATGGTCTCTGATGTTGATTTTCCCCTTGACTTGGTTTTGAAGTATGAGATGCAAAAGAATCGTTGGACTGTGATGAATCGGATGATAACAGCTAGATCATTTTTTGCTAGCGGGGTAATTGAAGGGATGATATATGTAGCAGGAGGCAACAGCTCTGACCTTTTTGAGCTAGACTCAGCAGAGGTTTTGGATCCTGTAAAAGGGAATTGGCGTAGAATTGCAAACATGGGAACAAACATGGCATCTTATGATGCAGCAGTTCTTGATGGGAAACTTCTTGTGACAGAAGGGTGGTTGTGGCCATTCTTTTTCTCTCCCAGGGGTCAAATTTATGATCCAAGGACTGATAAATGGGAGAATATGGCTTTTGGATTGAGAGAAGGTTGGACTGGTTCCAGTGTGGTGGTCTACGGGCGCTTGTTTGTGGTTTCAGACCTTGAACGGATGAAGCTCAAGGTTTATGATGCAGAAAGTGATTCTTGGGAAACAATAGAAGGGCCTCCCTTACCAGAACAAATTTCTAAACCATTTGCTGTCAATGCTTGGGATTGCAAAATCTATGTTGTGGGTAGGAATCTTCATGTTGTTGTGGGTCATATCTCTAGGCTGCAGCAAAAGGGCATTTGTGAGAAGAAATGGGGCTTCAGTGTTAGATGGCATGTGGTGGATCCGCCAGATAGTTTCTGTGACTTGACACCTTCAAGTTCTCAGGTTCTTTTTGCATAGCTTTCCAGCTTTATTTGTATCTTGTCTTGTATTGTACTGAATAAGCTGTAATTATTTAAAATGTACAATGGTAATAATTGGCTGCTGCAGAACCAATCCATCAACTATACTGTTTGATGTTTTTTCTCTTCTAATTCTCGCACTGGGATGTCGTTGTATTTTGTGTAATTGTTGTTATCTTACTGAAAAAATGGTCCATGAGAGTCCATAAACGTCAGTGATTACTTGGATACAAGCTCTTGTCTTTTTCCAAGTTCTTTTTCAACTTCTTTAATACCAGTATTTTGGTATTTTCAGTAAACAAAACATATAATAGCTATTACCATGTTACATTTTGGAGCGTGCTTCAATGATTCTTCTTGAATTCTCCAAACAAGTGCTGTAATGTAAACAACGATTGAATTCTTCTTGAATTCCGGATGCGGCAATGATCAGATCTCTCCAGCTACTGCACAGGATTCCAAAGTGGAGTTCTGTCACATGTATACTTGTAGCAGTCAGAAAATGATGCGATACAAAAGGCTCGAGTCTGCAAGGCCGGGATCTTGGGGCCATCTTTTTGACAAAATAGAAGAAGCAGAAGACATCTGTATTCAGCTGCAGCGTAGGAGATAGTATCATAGTACTACTACAACATTTCCACTGCTTTATCTGAAGAGAAGCAAAATTGGATGATCTGAATGTAACTTTATAGCCTATGATTAATCGCACGGAAATTATTTATTCGAGTGTTATAATATATCACATTTGCCGAAAAATCTTAACACTTGGGAGTTCATCTCAATTTTTGGGTTAAGCACAAGATGATGCAAAAATCTGTCTGGTTTCGATACAGTCAATGGCATCAAGATGGTATGAGGATGATATGCTCACACCAGACAGCAATGTTGATGAGAATGAGATTTTCAAGAAAGAGAATGAAACCTTAAAGAGGGATGAGGAATGTTAAGAAGGAAAAATTAGTTTCAGCAGAGAAGCTGCAAAGCGATGGAAGGAGGCAGGGCAGGCGTGGATTTACGAGTTGCTAATGATTTAGTGAGAAAGCTACTGTCATCGCCTGTGCTATGAATTATGCTAATGCGGGTTGCTACTTTATGCTATGAATTCATTGAAAGGGTAGATGGAAAAAACTGATAGTATTTTTTTTAATTGAGATATAGTAAATTCATCACGACAATATATGAAAATCGAATTATTTTCATGATAAAGTAGGGAACAACATATTTTTAACATGTAAAATATCTTCTTTTTTTCCTTCACGCAAGCAATCCAGACACCATTTTGTTGAGCAAACAGTTTTTTGCTTTAGTTTTTTGAATTTTTGTCAGAATGTTTTTCGTTAAAACTCTTTTATCTTATTTATATTTTTGTTTTTACAAAAACATGTCTTTTTATTAATAACATATTTTTTAAATAAAAACTTATCGTTATATGAAAAATAAGTTTTAATTAAAAAAAATATATCTTCATAATTTTATGTGATTATACGTGGAAAAAAAAAGGAATAATTCATTTAAGAAAATTATATAAAAATATATAATAAAAAATAATATATGCTCATTGAATATTCATGAGAAATGTTTAATTTTTTTTTTTGAAAATTAAGCTCATATATAATTATTCTTAAAATAATTAATAATACTAACATAAAAAAAAAAAGTTCTAATCTAATTTGAAAAGAATGCTATGTGATTATTAAAATATTATTATAAAAATATTATTTAAATACTTTTTATTTTAAAATATCAAAAAATAAAACAAAAATAAGATGAAAGGACAAGAGAGTTAAGCCCAAGGGTGTATGGATTTGAAAGGATGGATTAGGCATATTTGGGTTGGAAGGTCAAGCTCGTATTCATGACCTTTAAAAAAACACTTAGGTTTGCTTAGCTTTTTTTTAATAAAGAAAAAAGACATAGCGGATAACATGTCTAGGTAGATAATGTGTAATCCCTTAAAACATTTTTTTACTATGAGTTGATTGAAAAATCAGAGATTGAGTATTTTGGGTTCCAAAACTCAAATTCAACTTGTTTTCATCTAAAAAACATTTGAAAAAAAATCCTAGAACATAATAACTCAATTTTTAACCCCAAAACATACTCTAATTATTCTAAAGACTCAAAACCAACTATCAAAATATATTTTTTAGATTCCAATATTATTTTTTTTGTCATGATTTAAGGTCCAAAATAAAGATTTTCTTATTCGGCGAGGCTTGTATGGCTTTATTGATGGATCAAAACCATATCCACCAACTCTCTATACCATAAAGAACGTATCTCCTCCGATATCAGAGTCAAATTGAATATATTGGGTTCAACAAGATCAAGTAGTAATGAGCACTTTAATTGCATCTTTATTTGCTAATGTATTTTCTCAGGTAATTGATTATTAGACCTCTTATTCTATTTAGAGAACTCTAGAATCAGCTTTGGTTTCACTGTTAATAACCCTAATTTTGTCTCTTCACTCAAGTCTTTTTGAAATATAGCAACTCTTTAAAGAACCAATTTTGGCTTATTTTTATCATGAGAAAATATATAATGATGAATTCATAATAGTTGATAAGCCATTCACTCTTATTGATTTTAACTTGTATATTTTTAAAGAACGATTATCAGAGTTTAAAGATGTAGTGACCACCTTAATCGCTCTACCTAAACCTATTATGTTCTTGAAATTACTAGTTTATTATTGAGCCATGAACCATTACACACAAATGACTTTCATTTGCTTTCCTTTGCATCCATGTTTGTTAATGACATGATTGCCCCTTTAGCCAATATTGCTAGACAATCCATTTTTACTAATAGAGGTGACAAATTTAACTTTAGGATTTTTTTTTGTTGAAATTGTTTTTTAAATAAAAAGGGTAAAAGAAATTAGTGAGGTTTTCAAAATAGAATAAACTTTAGTCGAGGAAATGAATCGGGATAGAATCAACCATGACAAGACACCCAATTCCAATACAAAATCTATGGTAATTATAATCATGCTACGTCTTTTGATCTCTTATCACATGGCTTTAATGACTCTAATTGGGTTGATATTATTGATGATTGAAAATCTACAGGTGTTTATGCTATCTATCTTAGTCGTAACTTTATCTCTTGAAAGTCTAGTAAGAAGAAAATGATTTCTCAATCTTTTACAAAGGCTAAATATAAGACTATTACTAACGTAGTTTCTTTATGTCTAAACTTAGTTATCCATCATCTTCTTCTCCTATCTTATGGTGTGATAATATTGGAGCATTTTATTCATGGCTAATATGAAATATGTTGAAAATGATTTTCATTTTGTTTATGATATGGTTGCAAAAAAAAATTACAAGTTTGGTTTATAGCCACTAATAATCCATTAGTGGATGTTTTTACTAAACCATTTAGTAATGATTGTTTGTTCTTCTTCCAATCCATGTTGTGATGTGGACACCTTTCAATATATACTAAAATCATATTTGAATGTTTTGCAACTTGATCCAACAATAACCTGCTCTGGTTGACTAAAATCATACACAAAGATCACCCGCACCCTACCCATGTAAAGACACATGAATGAGTGATATAAAATTACGACGAAGTTGATCAATTTTTCAAATAGTTTGTAAGGTCAGTCAAGAATTTAGTATAAGAATAACTCAATTACACAAAAGAGCTAGCAAGAATGTCGATTCCTTTATTAAAAATAGTCTTTTTATCTAATCTTAAAAAGTCTCTACAAAAGAGTATTTATAATAGAAAGAATCTTAAATCTAATAGGATATCCCTAATAAATATGGATAATAAAGGCTCTAATATATCCAAAAGGGCTAATAATAACTAAAAGATAAATAAAACAATAACTCAACTAATTTAAATAAAACTAAAGTTGTTTTTATAATCTGTTGGTAGAATTAAAGCTCAACTTCAAATGCAAGGTTCTATCCTGTCTTAATGAATTAAAAGGAGTGTCATATATAGATGTATATTTTCCAGTGCAACTATTTTTTTAAAAAAAATATTCATATAGTTGTCATATGTAATTATTGAAAAATAATTGTAAATATTACTAGAGAAAGCTTCGATCTTATGAAAACATTATGGGATAATTAAATAATTTTTTAACTATCTTTGTAATTATTTATTTTAACAAAATTTTATTTTAAATTATATATATATATA
>Ga0325403_1002076_pt1 | contig 17430 bp, 9 predicted proteins | sample PopdelMetagenome_19_FD_205665 | JGI IMG/M metagenome (GOLD analysis project Ga0325403, IMG submission 205665) | Populus deltoides microbial communities from Bellville, Georgia, United States - Xylem-PdKOR-R4 | ecosystem: Host-associated > Plants > Phyllosphere > Stem > Wood/Secondary xylem...
TATGAGATGTAGATGATGTTATTTTAATTTTAAAATATTTTTTATTTAAAAATATATTAAAATAATAATTTTTATTTTTTTAATATTAATATATCAAATATTTTAATAAATAATCAATAACACGTAAATAACATGTTTGTTTACGCGCTTGTAGCTACATTTTAATTAAACCACCGATTTAAACCGTTTGATGAAGATGAAAACGGGATTTACTGTGCATAGATCTCATATTATTTTTTCGTTCAAAATGCAGGAAAAAAAAAGAATTTTTACTTTCATGCACTGTTCATGCTATACTAAGTGTACTGTTCACTAAACAGTATAGGAACCGGTCAGACATTACGGTTAACAAGGTACATGCCAGGAGAACTATAGACACATGGAAGCCATACCAAGAATCCCCAAGAAAGATAAATTCCAGCGGCCGAATCCAGAAGTAGTAAGCATAAGAACTTAAGCATGGGAAAAAAAAAAAGGGATTCTTGGAGAAAATGATAACCCCTTTTACAGCATCAAGGCTAGTATTTTCTTCATAGATAATCGATAGCAATCCAGTTGATGACAACTTGCAACTCAATATTAGAAGGACAATTGGAAAATATACGCAAGTAGAATAGATAAACCTCGATCACGAGCAATGTCCATGGCACTCATGTACCCATCTTCCCAACTAAAACTTCGTGATGTGCAAAAGCACCAATATTGTGTGTATAAGCAAGGAATCAGCTACTTCCCCATTCTGCTCATAATGATACAATACAAAAGAAGTGGATTTGAGGGCTCGTAATCTTGCGATCGTATACATGTAAAACTTGTAAAAAAATCCCAGTGGAATGACACGTGTTGCAGGTACAAGGTAAAAACAACCTCGGAGATGAGGAAGACCACGAGTGGAACTAAGTTGGAAAATAACATATTGCAGGGGTACTTAAATGATGAAATGATGAACAGATGGCATTGTTGACATGTAGGGCTAGTTCTGCATGGGCTAAGTGATGCCTTTATCAGCCAAACAAACAAGGGTTTTTAACCTCTCACTGAATAACTTGTATCATCTTAGATTCAGTATGTTTACAAGACAAGTATTGTTAATGCCAGAATGGCACAAGCCATCATCCCAAATCTGCAGTTTGTGAAAACTTTGATGCCAAGATTTTTTCCAATTCGAGGATACAGCTCCACACCCTGAAATAGAAGAGGAGACATGTGAAAAAAGGAAAGGCAAAATGATAGTACTTCAATTATTGTTTATCAAAACCATCAGATGTCCAAAGTATTGAAAAAACTTTTCAGCTTGGTTCACAGATTTCAAAAGAAGAAGCTTAAATTTGAGTTAGATCCTGGCCAAAGGATTGTTTTTTTTCTGATTTAAGCCTGTTCCTCTTAGTTATATACCTGGCTCAATCTCCCTATTCCCCTATCATTTAGATTGCCTAATGACAAACAGCAATAATAATCAAATGAGTAAAATGAAGATGACGTTAAAGATCTGAACTCCCCCAATATAAGTCGATTATTATGTTCCCAGATGAACCAGAATCAGTAGATGATGGCGCAAATGACCCTTGCAGACACGAAAACATTTTGGTAAGAGGTATAGCAAAATAAATGAGAACGCAAACAAATTGCCTAGTTAGAAATTCTTAGTTTTACGTATAAGAAAAAACAGAAGTTAAAGCTTGCAAGAATGAGAGCAGAAAATATTTCACCCAAATGATCATAGACAACTGCAGGGTTGAATATACCAAACCTGAAAATATACACAGGAGCAGTATTAGTTACACTTTACAATCATGTGTCACTTGGGCTAAATTGATTTTTTCTTTTTACCAATCAGAAGCAGAATGTCACCGTGTACACTGCTATGCTGCATCTAAAGTAACTTTTTACCAACCACAAGCCTTCCGATGAGCGGGTGTCAGTCAAACTTAGATGGAGTGCAAACATAAGAATATCACAGAGAAAGTTCTCACCACCAAAGGCTAAGATATGCAACCAATGTCACCATGTATGCTGCAAATCACAGAAACAAAGCTATGACTTGAGTCATGTACAGCACAAACCTTTTTTTCTTCATTTCTTTTGACGGCTGCAATCTAACTACAAAAGAAATGGCAAAAAAGGATCTTGATAAAGACAATATCATGTGAACAGTACCTTGTAAACGGGTCGGTTCCCTTCGGGAGAAGTAGGACCCTCAACCGTTTTTCCAGGTAAAAGAGGCTGAAGTGCAGCATCAAATGCTACAAAACAAGCAATTATTTTCCAGGCATTAACAGTGGGGGCTTGGCCGGATGTTTATTAACCCCTGCAACCCGTGTTGCTTCAAATAATCCCAAGTTTGGGAAACTTCCCCTTCAGCATGTACCATTGTATATCATCTGCATTATTAGGCAGAACATTCTATTTTTTATATAATTTTATTATCAGCATGGAGCTCGTCAAAATCTATTAGCACTGCAGCAGTGAATACACACAGACATCTTCAGAGGATTTTACCCTTTGTTGAAACAAACATAGTACAAAAATCATGAAAACGAAAAGGTAGAACCAAGTAAGTACCGAAAGAAAACTTGGAACAAAGAAAAACATGCCAGAAAACGAAAAGGTAGAACCAAGTAAGTACCGAAAGAAAACTTGGAACAAAGAAAAACATGCCACTAATGGTAAGTGCACAGTCCCTGCTCTATTACATATCCCATTCAATCATCACCAGGCAATTATCAATCCAAAAGGCCTGACCTCTCTAAATGTTGCTGAAAACCATAAGGCAATGATCCTGAGATTTCTTAGGCAGACCAATTGATTCAAGAATCACACGTTCACAAGTAACAGTAAGGGAGATGCATTAAAATTTGGAAAGATGATGTATCCGTGGCCCTTCTTTTCTTTTAAAAAAGTTGAAAAATATGCCAGCCAGTGGAAGACAAGAGAACTATTTTAAGATTTGTGATGTGAAGAGGAGAAGCCTTGCATTAAAATAACCAAGGGAGGGAAGAGAGCCACAAGTGAGACCATCGAAACACATGTGACCAACGGTTAAAGCAGAGTCTTTGCTTCTGCCATTCTGTCTGTCTTGCAAGTCATTCTCAACTGAAACTGTCTTTAAGATGACGTGAGAGAGATTCACAAGTCCCGTACTTTACTTGGATTTTGGAAAGCGACCTTTTTTTTTTTTTTTAAGGTATGAATCATTTATTAGATCAATAGATTCTCGAATATAATAGCAATCTTTCAAACCCTCGTCTCAGAGAAAAAAGAAATTGCCAAATGATTTGAGATGATGATTATTTAACGTCACCAAGCCAAGGCATAGTCATGTCATAGTGGTGATATTTCAACCACTTTCAAAGAATCAATGGCTACCTACCCAATCATTTCAATCACTTAAGAAAATAAATATCATCACCATACTAGTTTCCAAGGATCCTAAACCTAAAGCATATTAGAAGTTAAGAGGTCCCCTCAGAATGCGATCCTCTATTTCAAACTCCCAGAAATAGGAGCAATGGAAAATGGGAACTGAAAATACATTGTACATTGACCAGCAAAATTTACATCCTGTCCAAACATCAAAGCACCTGAAAAGCACTTAACAAGAGTTATACAATTCAAGGGATGCCAATAAGCACATTGCACTCTTGAGTTCACCAGCAGATATAAACAGGTAAACCAGTCCATTCAATGTGTGATGTCTTAGTAGATTCCAGGAACAATCCTGTAGCGAACCTTCTCACAGTACAACTTCCAGTACTTCCCATACCTGCAAGCAGGAGATCGTCAAAATTTTAATCATCCTAACTAATTTAGAAAATGCATAGAGGGTCTGATGATATGTGCCCACAAGCACAGATCGCATTTTTTAAAAAAAAGTTAGGCAATTCTGTGGAGGCCACCTGAGTAAGAACATAAAAGCTTTTTGCTTCAAGAAAGTAAAATCATTGAGGTTATGAGCATGTGCTTGCACACAAGTTTATAAATCTGTGCTTACTTGGACCGACATCGATCATCATCCCTTTTAGCTCGGTCAAACAGAAGGATGGTAAGAAATATCACATAGAAATAGGGTAAGAACTGCAAAAGCAAACAAAGATATCAGCGGTGTGTCCACAGGACTTCATGATTTGAGAAATTACTCCTATATACAAACGCTTACATGATTAAAAAGAGCCGGGACAGTCCAGAAAAAAGCAGCCAGTATTTCAGGTACATAATGGAAATGACGAGATAAGCCCCACCTGCAAAATCCAGAATAAAGGCTATCAAACTTTCCCCAGCTCAAATATTAATACAAGAAATTACACATCTCAACTGAGAATGGCAGTAACTATCTTGACACAACTGCATTATACAGCTTCATGATTTTGATATTAACTCATATTCATGGCGTGTCCAGCAAAACTTACCATCCCGATGTCAAAAGGAGGCTTATCTTCGTTTGCCCAGATGTTGTAGTGTATGAGGCCACAATCTGTTAAAAATCAGAACGTATTATGACCCTTTCTCTGGGTTGAAAATTATAGATCATGTAAATATAAAGGATAGATCACCAGATCACCTTTGATGGAGCCCTTCCCCAGACCAAACATTTGCCATTTGTTCTGCGAAATTCTTGTCTTTGCCTGTCACAATCATAATTGACATATATGGAGAGAATGCCTGCTGCTAGTATATAGAGTGCAAGCTGGACAAATAGGAGGATATGGTTAGAATAAGTATATCAAGGGATAAACAGCTTTCGTTTTTTTTTTCTTCAAGACTCATAGCAATCAAGCGTTTATGCTGATCTAACTGGATTTGAATCTTGCCTTAAGGTAGCTCTAAAATTGTAAATTGATTGGTGCTTTTATCTTTTGACTTTTGGCCTGAAATTCAAATCACAACACTTTTTTCTTGGAGAACAGAGGAACTCAACTAATTTTGCCAACTCAAAATCATCAATATCTAAATTATTTGGCCACATTTTAATATATTTACCAAGAGCAAAAGGACCATAAATTAATAACTTTCACTAATTTAATTTCATCTCCAAGTTTTTACCTAACAAACTTAACTCAAATTCAAGACAAATAATGTAAAACATTCTGACAATAGAGAATGGCTATAAAAGGGCAATTGAATTGGAAATCAAATATATGAAAATAGAACAATACCTGAAGTCCAAGGTTCACAGGATGGTTTACAAGGTACATGCCGGGAGAAGTATACACAGATGGAACCCATACCAAGCATCCCCAGCAAATATAAAATCCAGCTGCCAAGTCCCATCATAGGAAAAAGCACAAGGAAAGTAACCATTAGAATAAGAGATTTTTGGAGGAAAAAAATTATAAGCTACTTTGACAGAACAAATGCTAGTATTTTCTCGAAAGAAAATCAATGGTAATCTCATTGATGACAAATTGCAAATCAAACATATGGAGAAGTAAACCTCGATCATGTGCAATGTCCATTGTGTTCCAGTAACCAGCTTCCCACCAAAAAAACTTTGTTACGTACACCAGCATCAATATTGTATTTACAAGCATGGAGTCAGCTACTTTCCCATTCTGCTCATACTGATAGAATACCCAAAAAGCAGATTAAGATTAGTATTCATGTAATTATACATGCAAAACATGAATTGGAAACTCACAACTAATGAGTTGAATTACTCATATTGCACATATAAGGTAAAAGCAACCTTCAGCAATGAGAAAGAGTACATGTGAAACTAAGTTCGAAAATAAAATGGTACAAACATGTTTATGATCATAGCCTCTGAGGCCACCTAATAATGAGGTGACAACCACGTATTGTTGACATATAGCACTGGTACCACATGGCATAATATATTAGTTATACACAATTCCTTCATGGGTTGCTAGGTAGTCAATTTATCTGGGAAAGTGGATTTGAACAGCACATTGAAGGCAAATAATGTCAAAATAACTTTTAATCATGACTTGATACACACAAAAAAAGATGCTTTTATCAGCCAACAAACAGGGGGTGTCACTATAGAATTTGATTAACTCTTACAACCAGCATGTACACTATCCTAAGCTTACAAGATGAGTATTGTTCTGAAAAGAAACATCTTTTACCTGCTTAATGCAATAGGTTAATGCCAGAACAGCCCAAGACATCATCCCAAATCTGCAGTTTGTGAAAACTTTGATGTCGAAGTTCTTTCCTATTCGAGGATACAGCTCCAAACCCTGCAACAGAAGAAGAGAAATCTATAAGAGTAAGGCCTAGACTACAAGAATGCCATATAGGAATTTGAGTTAATGAAAAAAGAACCATATGAAGTGGAAAGGCAAAACGATAATTTAATTTATTGTTTTACAAAAAACTTCAGATGTAGTCCAGGAAACTTTTAGGAACAGTTCACAAATTTGGAAAGAAGCTTAAATTCGAGTTAGATCCTAGCTAAAGGATTGGTGGGTCTCTAATTTAAGCTTCTTCCTATTGGTTATATATCTGGCTCAGTCTCCCCTTTCCCCTATCAATGAGGTTGCTTAATGGACAAATAACAATAGTCACGTGAGCAAAATGAAGATATCATAGAGATCTGAACTCACCCAATAGAAGTCAATTATCATGTTCCCAGATGATCCAGAATCAGTAGATGATGGAGCCAAATGACCCTTCCAGATTAAAAATAAATAAATAAATAAATAAAACCAGAAAGAGTTAGAGCAAAATAAATGCAAACTGGGAAAGATTGCTGATTAGAAATCCTTACCTTTATGTATAAGAAAACACAGAAGACTAAGCTTCCAAAAATGAGAGCAGAAAATATTTCTCCCAAATTATCATAAACAATCGAGGGGTTGAATATACCAAACCTAAAGAATAAACAGGAAAAGTATGAGGTACGCTCCATAAGCAATTGTCACCAGATGAAATTAATCATTACCAATCAGAAGCAGCATGTCTTACATTCCACAACCTAAAGTGAAACAACTACTATGATAGAATCTAAAAGAACCTTTTGCTAATCATAACCCTTCTATAAATGACTGTAAGCTTACTGGGAATGCTTAAGTACAAGGAACTTAATGGAGAAGCTCTCACCACCAAAGGCTAAGATAGGTAACTAAAGTCACCACATATGCTGCCACACCATTTGCCTGCAATAACCACAGAAAAAAAGCTCATTTCTGGTGCCATGTAAAAGCTATGTGGTATGTATGAAGTAGCATAAGCATTTGTTTCCAATCTTCCGCTGTTATAATCAAACAACAAAAAAAATAGCATAGAAGTTTCATAAAGACAATATCATGTGAAAAGTACCTTGTAAACAGGTCGGTTTCCTTCAGGAGAGATTGGACCCTCGACCTTTTTTCCAGGTAAAAGAAGCTGCAGTGCAGCCTCAAATGCTGCATAACAAGCAATAATTTTCCAGGCAATTGCAGTAGGCCTTGGCCAAATGTTTATAAATCCTTGCAAGCCATGTTGCTTCAAGTAATCCCAAGTTTGACAAACTGACCCATCAGCATGTACCATTGTATACCATCTGCATTAGGTAGAAGATTCTAATTTTATGAACCCCATTATATCAATGAACCCATCCCCCCTTTTCTTCCATGCATTTTCCAATACACTAATCAAAATGACACCGCCAAAAAAATCAAAAGATTATCATCTCGAGACATATCAAGATCTATAGCTTTTAATACTGCAATAGTAAAAATGATGTTTTCTCTAAATTTTGCAAGAAAAAAAGCAGCGATCTAGAGATTTGTTAAGCAGGCTAATAAACTTAGCATCCAAAAAGAATCGGACTTTGACAAGCAATAATCTGAAAAGGTTAGTGCTGAGATCTAAAACAGCCCAGAAAAAGTTTTTAAAAGATAGCAGCTTCATTTAGTATATCCACGGTGCCAATAACCGATACAAAAAAGAGCAAAGAAACTACCAAGTATTATCAGATTCAAATGTAGAAGAAGCAAAGGAAAAGGGCTTACAGTAGAATAACAAAAGGAGGGCAGAGAGTGAGAAGTGAAAGCATTGAAAAATAAGTAACCAGCGGCGAATGCACAGTCTTCGTTTCTGCCATTCTGTCTGAACTCGACTGAACTGAAACTAGTGGGTCTCCGAATACAAGGATACTTGTGACTTGTGATGAAAGAGAGGAGGGTGACTATTTGCCTAATTTTGCTTCTCTTGGAAAAAGACTCTGCCTTCCTGATTGGCCGTTAAAAAAAATCTTGGCTTGCCAGCGGTGCATGTCATGTGCCATACGGCAGCCTGAGAATTTTATTAAAATGAGATGTTTACCTTTATCATTGAGTTTGAATGTTTTTTAATTAAAATTTAATTTTTTTAAAAAATATTTTTTTTAAATGATTGATTAATTTTTATTAAAATTTATTTTATATTATTAATTTTAGTGTTTTAGATAACGTCAAAAAAAAATTAAAATAAATAAAATATTATTTTAATATATTTCTAAAAAAATTTTAAAAATAATTCCTATCGAGCAAATTTTATTTATAATAATAATTTTGAAAAATTTTATGATAACTTGTGTTTTTTTAAGTATTATTTATTTAAAAATATATTAAAATAAAATTTTTATTTTTTAAAAAATTATTAATTAATATTTTTTAAAATAAATATATTTTTTAAAAAAAAAATAAAAATAAAAAACTATCATATTTTCAAATGGATCTTAAGCCACTCTAAAAAATTAAATTTAAATATTGAGAGAATGAGAGATAGAGATATGACGGATTTTGATTTCAATAGAGGTGGATACGGATGCCCTCTCCTCCACCTTTCGGGTTTCCGGGTCGGGTCTAGAGTCTGTAGACCCATTTGGTTTAGGTTTAAAGTTCAAAACTTTGAGCCTATTAATTGATATAAGAAACCCAAAGGTGGAAACTTTTTAAAGCCCATAAAAAAAGTTCACTTCCTTTCTTCTTGTTATAAATAAAGAACACCAAGCCATCTAAGCCAGAAAGAAAGAAAGAAAGAAAGAATGGCAGCAATGGAAGGGGTGATGCAAGACCAATCACAGCTTCAGAATCAACAGCAACAACAGATGGTGGTGCCAGAGAGACTGAACCACGCAGTGCAACAACAGCTCAATTTGGAGTCTGTAAAGACTCGAGCAATCAGCCTCTTCAAAGCCCTCACTCGCATCCTTGAAGACTTTGACGCCTATGCTCGCACCAACACCACCCCTAAATGGTCTCGTATTCTTTCTCATTTTATTTATTTACTCTTTTTTTGAGATGGGTTTCCTTGTTTATTGATTTAATAGTTTTGGCTGTGGCAACGCTTCGGCTTTTCAGTCTAGAAAATTGTTTGATGGGTAAAATATGGGAATTTATTAGTAAAGGTTTGCAAGTGAGAGAAAATGGGTCATTGATTCGAATGTGTTGATTTTGCTAATTAGTCATTGAAATTTATAGTTTGTTAAAATGAGCATGCTTGTGTGCTGTGCACCAGGCAAGATATTTTGGGGCAGTATTCCATGGTGAACCTTGAACTTTTCAGCATTGTGGATGAGATTAAGAAGGTTTCGAAGGCTTTTGTTGTGCATCCAAAGAATGTTAATGCTGAAAATGCTACAAGTATGACCAGTAACGAAGTTCTCCTTTTCTTGCTTGATTTTTGGTTGTGCTGAGTAACCTTGTTGAATTAAATGGCATATATTGCTTAATTTAACATGAAAAACTTTGTTTTTTATCCTGTGGTACAGTACTACCAGTTATGTTATCCTCGAAACTATTGCCAGAGATGGAAATGGATGACAATTCCAAGAGAGAGCACTTGCTTCAGGGGATGCAAAGCTTGCCAATATCCTCACAAATCGAGAAGTTAAAGGTGGGTTAGAGTTCATTCAGCATACAGTATATCATCATCGATTCTTTGTATTCAGGGATTTATAGCTCTCTAATTTTGCAGGCTAGAATAGATATGATTGCAGCAGCCTGTGAAGGTGCTGAAAAAGTATTAGCAGATACTCGTAAAGCCTATCAGTTTGGCACCCGCCAAGGGCCCACGACTCTTCCAACTTTGGACAAGGCTCAGGCTGCTAAGATTCTAGAACAAGAGAACTTGCTCCGAGCTGCTGTAAATGGTGGTGAAGGTTACAATCTCAACTGCCGATATCCATGCACATATTTTTCTGTAGCTCTTGTTCCTCGTTTTTTCCTTGAGCATTTAAATTTTGCACTCTTGTACTTGGAGAGTATTCATGCACATATTTCTCAGTAGCTCTTGTTCCTTGTTTTTGGCTAGAGCATATTTGTACTCTTGTACTTACAGATAAACTTATCATCCATCATTTGCATTATATGCTTGCAGGCCTACGAGTAACTGGAGACCAGAGACAGATGACATCTGCACTTCCAGTGCATTTGGTGGATGTGCTGGCTGTGTCCGATGGAATGCATAGCTTCTCTGATTCTTCTGGTATTAAATCATCACTTTGTGTGCAAAAGTGGCTGTTCCTTATAATTTATATTGGAGATAAAATAATGTTGTGGAGGAGACTCTGAGAACATTCTCTTACAGGGATGTATATGAAGAATACTCCGCCAATTTCGAATAGCATCAATAACCAAGGGTCTTTGTTACAGGTTAAATCAATGGTTCTTTCTTAAAGGCACATTCTTAATTCTATATATATCTGTGCATTTTTGTACATCTTGCCTTTTTATTTAGCTGTGCAAACATATTTTTTGTGGTCGGTTGTGCTGTAGACATGCCCAATTTTTTTTCTGGGGTGGAAGGTCACTCTTTGCTTGGTTGCTGTATCCCAATTGTTACCATCTCACTGAAACTCTTGGTTATTCGATGGATGGTTATATGAGATGCTTTGGAAATGTATTATGTAGACTTGTGGATGCATCAATGTGAAAGTGAAATTGGAATTAAGTAGCCAAATAGGTGTTTTTAAGCAAATCTTAGGAAAGCAATCCTATCAAATGAATTTTATTTACCATAAATTCTTTTGTGATGAAAGAAGTAGAACCTTGATCTGTTGCCCCGACTGTATGAGAGCTCATATGATTTTTCTTTTTGGATTTGAAGTTGTACCATTTTTTATCTTCTGAACTTATATTGTAGCAGCCTACTGGAACACCACTTCATGGAAGATCAGCTGCATCTCCTTCTGCTGCCACGAGTGCTACTTCATTTGACCACACAACACCATCCCCGCTGCCATATGCCAATTCACCTCGGTCTGGTACGAACATGATGAACACACCTTCTCCTCAGCAACAAGTTCAACAGCAGCAACAGCAGCAACAGCAGCAGCAAAGGCAAAAGATGATACTTGCTCAGCAACAGCTGAGGCAATCTTCTTTGCAAGCTTTGGGACAGGTGTTGGTTTTTTCTGATTCTTGATTTTTTCTCGTCGTCTCTTCTTTTATGATTGGCTGACTTAACAATCAAATTCTATTTCTTTGTGTTTTGTGTGTATGAAACCATTACATTTATGGCATTTTTCAAATGCAGACACAACCTTTGAATTTTAAAATATTCATGAGGAAATAATGTCTCAAAGTTTAGAAGATTCATATTCTTATACCCTTTGAAATCTGCCCCTGTGTCTCTAAGTATGTTTAAGAATCATTATTGGGTAAAAGATCATCTTTAGTTTTGAGTTGAATCAAAATGAATCCTTGCATTTTTGTAGCTTTTCTGAAACTTTGTGGAGGCAACAAAATACTTTAATTGAACTGAACTTTCTGTTTCACTGCCTATAACTACTATATATCTGTTGTCCAATTTCTTTGAATATTTAGTCCCAGTATGTTTTCTGTCCATTTCCTTATAATTATCATTCTTATTACTAGTTCTCTTAGATCATATCTTTGAGTTATTAGCCAGTGACACAAATTATTTTCGATAATTATATTTTCATACCAATACAAGTCGCACTACTTTATCTAACAATTTTAACTTGTTGTGCAGAACCAAATGTCACAGATGCATGATTTACAGAGCCAGGGTCAGCAGAAGTTTCAGCCGGTAACCTTATATTAGCTTCTTTGTCATCATTACTAATTTGGCCCACTATGTTTTGATTGTTTTCTTTATCTGTTTCTTCTTCCCTTACAGCGTATGTCCGAACATTTATCTGCCTTTCAAGCCTTTTGTCTTAAACTTTTATTTTGGCATTTGGTTTTCTTCTATCTACAAAGTACGGGTTAAGCTAACAAGAATGCAGGTTTTGTGAAGTGAAAAATGTTAAGAGACAAACATAAGCCACCTCACCTACTCTCAATACACGTAGTTTGTTATTTCATTGCACAAGGCCTCTTGCATCTCTACCAATATCTCAAGTCTGGCTCTATGTGTTTCACTCTCAAGTTGTGTGAATTATGTCTAAGAACTATAATTCACATTTTGGGCTCATGGGCATCACTCTTGAAGTTGTTCCTCGTGATCAGAAATTCTAATATGCTACTAGAGAGATGTATGTCTGTGAAATTTCAATTTTAAGCTTTCTCCTGTACGTTTGCTTTTCTTCTGTGTTACAATCAAGAGGGTTTTGTGAAATTTTGGGGTGATAAAATATTATCAGAGAGCAAGCTACATAGATCTCAGTTGCTTGACCAGTGCAAAAAGGGAGTTTTATGTGCATTTGTTCTATGCTTCACTTTTTCTTATTTTAGAAATAATTTCTTGGCTAAATTTAATGTCTCACCAGTTACATGGACAACATCAGATGCAGTATTCTCAGCCAATCGGCCACCAGCAATTTCAGAGTAGGCAGCTATCCTCCGGACATGCTCAGCATGGCATGGGTCAAAGCCAACTCAATCAAGGAAATCAGTTAAATCGTCATTTAAGTCAGTTTTCTAGCGCTGCTAATACTTCATTGTTCAATACTGGTCAGGGAGCACCAAACACCCAGATGGTCAGATATGTTGATTATTTCTAGTCTTGTGCAATCCATCTATATTTCTTGTTAAGTGATCAGGTTGCATATTACACATGCTATGACATGTACCAGTATTAGAAAACACCATTAGATTTCAGTTTGTTGTGTCATTTGATTTCATTTAGCTTTACCCTATCTTGCTATCAAAGCTACTCTTGTGATATCTATAGACATATAATTGTTCTTTTTTATATATAAAAAAAAATGTATCCAAAATTTGAAGCTAGTCTTTCTTTCTATCGGCTGGTACCAATAATTGACTATGAATGTACATGTAATTTAATTGTATTTGTTACGAATATATGTAGTTGATATTGATTCTAAGAGTTTAAATACTGGATCCTTCTTTGAGGTCACTGGTGTCCTGCACTGCTGAATTGCGGTATTTCAATGAGACCTCAATTTCATTATTTCACTTTTATTGCTTTTTTGTTTAACTTGAGTACACCTTCATAATTTTCTTGCTTGCATATTTATATTTCTTACTACCCTTATTTTTTCTATCTTTTAAACTGCTTTATGTCTTTTAAGATGCATGCCCATTGCTTCTGCTCATAAATGCATAATGAATGTTTTGTTTGTATGTGCCAGATTTTTGTATCGTGTTTCTTTTCTCTCTTATTAGTTGAGTTATTTATCTTTTTAAGATCACTTCCCCTTTAGATCCATCTTAAACTTGTGATGTTTTGTTTGCCTCAGATTCCAAACATGTCTTCCACGATGTCATCACAGCCACTTGTGCCACGAATGCAGGTAAGCTTTCTGTGTGCTTTGCGAATTTATATTTTCTGTTTCCTTTTGCTTAAAGGTGAAAGGAGGGAAGATTGACTTCTAAATTTCATTAGTGCATATTGGGTTCCTAGTCCACCAGAGTTTACCCAAAATCTCTCATCAGGTATGATGCAACTAATAACATGGTGACCTCAAGTCATAAACGGAGGGCTTGATTTGGTGCCAGACAGATGTTCCAGCAGCATCTTCATGTTAACTGCATGTGCATGTAGTTTGATATTTATGATTTGCTTTTAAATGATGGGTCAAATGGGTCATTCATTTCTGTACTGAATAATAGAAAGTTAGATGATGTTACAATTTATTTCTTCTTGTTGAATTCACTACACAGTTTGGATTAGCCGGTAACAATTCCCAGAGGAGTCTTGCTTCCACGGTTCTTAATGATCAGAGTATGAACCTGTTCTGTATTTTTTTTCACCTTACAGTCATGCTTGGTTAATGAACTTGCAGTTATTTTCTGCTCTTTTTCTTTCTTTCTTCTGTAATTCATCCCTTTTATCATTTTGTTTTTTCTCCCTTGTTGGAATGGGGAGTTCTCTCCTGCTTTCCTTATCAGTCCCATGCAGGGCAGTGGCTGCATTGTGTTCATTTTGGCACGCGCGCACGAAAAAAAAAGAAGCAATTGTGCTTGTCTTATGTTTATTAGAATCTTAATACATGAGGCTAAAGTTCAGTTTGCGGCCTTTGCTTGCAGTGTATAGTATGGGAGTGTCCAATCCTGGTGGTATGATGCCCATGCAGCAGCAGCAGCAGCAGCTTGGCTCTCAAGGTGCGTTTGGTAATATGCAACCAAATGCTCAGAATTTACAGTCAAGCATGGCAGCGCTTCAGAATGCATCACAGAACCATCCCAATTTTGCTCAACAGAGACAGCAAAATCAGCAGTAGCCATGAAATAGCACTGTAATATTCATCATTTCTTTTTCCTGATGAAATATCGTGCATACATGCCAATGAGGCAATGGTTATCAAAATTTGCTATGTTGAAAGCATGTGTATCCATTGGTAATTATGGTGTGTATTCAGTGTGTCTTATTGTTTCATTAGTTGATAGAGCACGTATCTTAAAGAGTTCATTTACCAGTTGAAAGCTGCTATTAGAAAGCTGTATTACGCTGTCTATCTAGGCAATGTCCGTCAATGTTTCACGTCAATGTTTCACATCAATGGTGATTGTATTTCATTGCACAACCAAACCAGTCCGCTGTTATATTTACAGCACTCTGTCCGGCACTCTAAATTTAACCATCTTGCCATGATGGTCAACTCTCTTCCAAGGGATTCGAGAGTCGTGTTAATATTACATGTTTGAATGAAAGTCACAACCGTCAAGCTATGTGCTGACATTGCACAAGACTGAAAATGAGAGAGTTAAGGTTGACACCATATAGCCCGTCTCTTGTTCGTTGTAATATGTAAGTTGAGAAGAGAGAAGAAAAGAAAGAAGAAAAGATAGAAGAAAAAAACTGTGGCTCGGGGCTGGTTTCTATGAGAATTTTTGTTATAACTGTATCTATGCTCCTGTCTTGCTCAGTAAAATGGTGCTTCAGGGATTTGAATGCAGTTAGTAGAAATAATTGCATCTGGTTCTTCGGGACAACGGTGGAGAGGAGGTTGTAGGAATGTGATGATGGGCTTAAACAAGCTTGGAACAGAAGCCACAGCATCTCTGCACAAACCATTCTAGCCTGCATTGAATAGAGAGTAAATTAGTTGCAAACAACACCCCCCCGGCTTTCTTGAACTAAAATACAGTCAGAGATCCCTCTTTTCCTCCTTTCCCATGATGGGAAAAATATCATGTTGCATCCTCCAGTATCCTGAATTTCTTCTACTCTTGGTGAGCTGGATTAATCTAAATCATGAGATGCTAATTGGACTTCATTGGGAGGCAAAAATAGTATATATTATATTGGTATATGTTGCCTATGGTTGAATTACCGTTGCAATTTTCCTGACAGTCAAGAATGGGCAGATTCCACTGTCTTTGGTTCACATTTTCCTGCTTTTGACTGGTTGGTCCATGTATTTAAACCGAAAGGAAAGGGGAAAAAACCTACCAGTCAAAACTCAAAAAGGTCCAGGCAAGCTCGACCAAATCTAATGGGGGTGTGCGTCGATTCGACATGAATTTCCTTTTCTTTTTGTTATTGTTTCTATAAAGTACGGTGCAAGTTTAGGTTATCCCAAAATGAATGAGGAAACAGAGAGATTCATTTCTTTGAATGTCGTACAAGATAGCACTACGAAAGGATGAAGCAAGGAAAAAAAAAAAAGATTAGCAGCAGAAATGAAGTTAAAGGTAGTTGTATATGCTTGAATTAAGTAAAATATATTTATTTATCTAGTAGATTGGAAGATTGTCAGACTAGATGAACCAAGAAATATGCTCACAAGTCTTCAAGGCAAGAACTCTTAGAATCCAGCGCATCAGGATCCGGCCGATCCAACGAAAATGCTGAAGGCACCCGTTTAGGACTAGCCAGCTTTTGAAGCAAGGGATGGAGGTTTTCAGAAGATGAGTGGCTAGAAAGAGGAGGGGAAAAGGGCGGTGAAGGAGAGGGGGAGCAGGAGAAATTGTACTTGTGATTCCCAGCTCCAATGCTTATGGGAAGAGGTGATGGAGGTGTTGGCGGTGAAGATGATGGAGAATCATAATCACACCCCATAAATGAAGAGTTAATCTCTCGACTTCTTCCTCCCCACCTCTCTATCTCCGAGTCCTTAAAAAGATTAACGAAGAATCTGTTAGATGTACTTTCCCGGGAGTTTTTGTTTGAGATGCAGGTAGAAAGTTTAGACAGACCTAACGGTCTACGCCTCCTGGGTTAACTTGTCAGCTAAACCTACCCTCCTTGAATCTTAATTGAGGGTTTTACGGGTGGTAAATATCGCGTTCTAAACAGCGGTTTAAAATCAAAAGCACCATTAATTCTGGTTGCTTTTCATCCATACCGCAGTTTCAAACGTACGTGGGTCTATCCAGAGTTCCAGACCGTATCTAGCTTGTTGTCATCTGCTTTATCGTCAGTGGTGCATGGAGGAGCTACCATTAATAGCCAATCTGTTTGATACACTTAAAATCTACATGAAACTCGATATAGTTTTTATTTTAAGAAATTTCAAAACGATGACATTAAATTTAAAAAAAAACCTTCAATCAACATAGTTTCGAATTGTCTTGAGTCAACTCATGCCGGTCTACCCAATCTAAAACCTATCAACTCATAACCTGATTTACAGAACAAGTGGCATTTATTTTAGTGAATAAAAACATAGGACTATTATCATAAGAAGTTAAGCATTCCTGCTGGCAAGTTGTTTCTCTGTCAAAAATATCTCTCTCTCTCTCATTTTCTTTAACTTACATTAACTTCATTATTGTATTTTTTTTTTTTATTGATAAACTCATCTCCCAGCCCAAGCCATTAAAAAAGTATTTGGTGCTGCAATTAAACTGTACCTTTGTAAATTTTTGAATTTTTTTATGTTTTTAAATTATTTAAAATGATGATATTAAAAATAATTTTTAAAAAATAAAAAAAAATTATTTTAATACATTTCTAAATAAAACACAATTTAAAAAATAATATTATTAGCTATTCTTCCAAACACATCTTATCAGCAACAGTACAATGAACTTTTTTTTCATTTAATCATATTAAATGGAGGAATATTTTATTCATTATTTCTTTTTAATGGCAAGGACTTTTGGAGCATTTAAGGGTTTTTTTTTTTTT
>Ga0325403_1002080_pt1 | contig 17422 bp, 7 predicted proteins | sample PopdelMetagenome_19_FD_205665 | JGI IMG/M metagenome (GOLD analysis project Ga0325403, IMG submission 205665) | Populus deltoides microbial communities from Bellville, Georgia, United States - Xylem-PdKOR-R4 | ecosystem: Host-associated > Plants > Phyllosphere > Stem > Wood/Secondary xylem...
CTGTAGCAATTAATAATGACAAAGTCGCAGAACTGTGTTCTTACTGTAACTTTGAAAATCAGACACTGTGGTCCTTGAGATTGCCATGGCTTCAAATGGAATGGGGACAAAGTATCGTAATTAAGAAAGAACGGTTGGTTCATTGGATACCTTTTGTCATTTTCAACTGTCATCGCAAGAGGGGATGATATATAATTTTGATAGTGTATTTTATTTAAAAATATATTAAAATAATAATTTTTTATTTTTAAAAAATTATTTTTAACTTTAGCACGTTAAAAAGATTCAAAAATTTTAAAAATTAACTATAAATAAAAAAATTAAATATCTAAAAAATACGATTCCAACCACATTCCTAAACAGTCATTAAATCGAGGCTATTTTTTAATTTTGACTGTGCTTTTGAAAATTTCTGAATTTTTTTATGTTTTTAAATTGTTTTGATTAGTTAATGTTAAAAATAAATTTTAAAACATAAAAAATATTAATTTAATGTATTTTTTATAAAAAAAACATTTTAAAAAACAACAAGTATCCATAGCTTTCTTCCTTTCTTGAATTATTATTTAATGAACATGGACAAATTTTTTTTTTAATTATTATATAATGAACATGGATTAATTTTCGTTAAAGAGGCAATTTTTTTTTTTCTAGATGATAATTTGATGAAAACAAACATTATTTAGAATAATTAAAAACTTATATAGTTTTAAACAAGCTTATAAAATTAATTGAGATGCGTGTGATGAATATACATATTAATAATAATAATAAATAATTGCTAGAGTCACGTCTTCCATCAGATGACCTCACGATGTCACCACCTGCCCATATTAGCTAATAATTCATTAGTGTTTCTCTCCAACGAACACATGCTGCTGATCTCCTTGTTCCTATTTGCAGTCAAAGAGAGGCAGTGCACATGGATTCTTGCTCCTGCTGCAAGCTGCAACTGTCCGTGGATATATATAGACATTGTTAATCGATTTGGCATGAACGTCAAGAAAATTAAACTTGATGAGAATTACAGTTTTTTGACGTATTAGGCAGAAACGCATTATATAGTTGACTATAGGGATCCACTTGTATTTCTTTGTTTTTTTTTTTTTTGAGAAATGTCACTGTGTTTTTTTTTTATTCTAGCACTGTAAAAAAAATTAATACAATAATATAATATAAAAAACATTTAGAGAAATAATACAATTTAAAAAATTGCAAGTATCATCTGCGGTTCGAGAGTTGTAAGTGTGATATGCAACACTCTCAAATTACAAAATTGCTAAACATAAAATTTAATTAAAAAAAAAGGAAAGAAGAGAGAGAGAGAGCATACTGAAATTTTGATAACGACACCAATAATATCGTTAAAAATATCTCGATGAGACAAATTCAATGATACTAAGGAAGGTCACCGATCGGAGTGGGTCACACGAACAATCTATATGAAGTTTTTTCACAATTTCTTTAGTGGTGTCATTTGTGGAAAATAGAATAAAAAAAATAATTCATTGATTTTCACTCTTTATCATAAACACTTTTTATAGCTGACGAAACTCTAGGAAAAGAAAGAGTAACTGATCTCCCTACTGCAGGAACTCTATAGCTCCTCTAAGTCTCCAACAACTCTCCCATAAGGTGTAGGTGTTCAATGATGTTGTCGTGGTGATGCAATATTTTCACACTTTTTTTCTTCCATAGCAACAAGCATTACTAACTGTACAATCATGATTGTGGAAAATATAATAAAAAGGTAATTCATTCATTTTCACTCTTTATCAGAAACACTTTCTATGACTAACGAAACTTCAAGTCAGGGTGGAGTAACGAATCTCTCTACTACATGGACTCTAGCTTTTCTAAGTCACCAATAACTCTCACATCAGGTGCAAGTGTTCATTGATGTTGTTATGGTGATGCAATTGTATCTTATCACTATTTTTTTCTTGCATAATAACAAGCATTGCTAAATGTACAACAAAGAATCTAGTTCCTTGAGAAGGCATGGAAGAATGACATGTAAGCAAGCAACACTCACACTTTTATATTTAAAAGGAGCTACACATATCCTTTTCATATGAGTTGCTCTAAACAATCCGGTCATCATCAATCTCCATATGAGTTTTACTCATGCACCAAAAAAAGACCTAGGTGTGATACAAGCTCCATGACTCTATGACTTCATGAGCAAGAATACAACCCCTACCATTTGGTCCATATATGGTGCTACATGTAGAATTTTATTGTGATTCTAGTTGGGATAGAAACTAGACATCTGGAACTTTTCATTAATATATGTTAGTAATTCATCTATTTAAGAGAGAACAACATGTTTGAAGTAAGGTAAAATATTTTTCTATGAGTTTTGCTCTCTCTCTCTCTTTTTTTTAATTTATGAAATTTTTATTTAATAAGGATTCATTTTTTATTAGAAAAAAAATATATGCGAGGGATTATGTTAACTTGTCCAAGTTGTAATTATTTATACATATAATATAAAAGAAGATATACACAATATAGCATTTTTTATCCCCACTCACGTTTTTCTTATATTTATTTATATTTCTCTCCAATAATATAATTATTGTAAAAATTCTCAATAATAATGGGAGGAAAAGGACTCAAGATGATTTTTTTAATTACTGCGTGGGAAGAAAAAAAATCAGATAGCCACAATGGTACACAAACCATATGGCCCATATATCTTCATAGCAAAATCTCATGCCATGTCATTTTGGGCCAAATTGTCAAATGAAAAGAAAAGCCATCCTCGAAGATCAATTCAGCTGGATAATCAGGTAGATTATTACTATTAATTAATCTCTAATCTCTATTAATAAGATAAACACAACCATGATCTCAGCATCTCGAAACATTTTGCTCGTGCATTTGAAAACGATGTAAGGATCGAGACAGGCGAGGCGAGATAAAAACCAGGAATTTACAGGGGAGTTGTCTCTTTCGTTTTTGTCTTTCCACAGAGACAGAGATCAAATTCCCTCCGAGAAAAACAATAAGCATGAGATGTCAGTCAACGTTAATCTCTGCACTGTACTGCTCATTGATTAGGTGATGCTCTTTTTGATGGGACCACCTGCTATGATGTTTCATTTTGTTACGTGTTTCAAACGATATTTTTTAAAGAGTTCAAAAAAAAAAATTTATTTAAAATTTTTATTTTATTACCGTTACTAAAACTAAATTTTAAAAAATAAATAAAATATTATTTTAATATATTTTGTAAATGATTCATCTTTGTTAATGCAAGTGTGGATTAGGATAACATTCATAAGTTAAGCATGTTTTACTTGGCCAAGCAATGCCTCACGCATCTTGATCACAAAAGCAGGATTCTTCACTAACGTGATTGATCTTCGACTGAAGAACTTGACAAAAAACTCTTCCTTCACAACTTTAAGCCACCATTGTCCAAGTTGTAACCAGAAAAGTGCCATGGATACATGTGAATTAGATGTTTTTACATGACAAAAAGGTCAAAAAAGGACTTCGAGCTACAAGAGAAGAAAGCGTATAAATTGTGATGTGTTTCATTTTGTCTGAGATGAACAGTTTTTGAGCATATGCTACCTTGTACTGTTTTATGTTAATGGTGAGACAGGGAATGCTCCGAAGTATAAAACCACCCTGAAAGAGCTTCTTCCTTCGACATAAAATAAGCCATAAACAACTGTTTTGCATCACTTTCATTGCTGTTTACGTTTCCAGCAAGTAACTTGCCTTATCTAATCTTCCGGCTTGATTCTTTAATTCTAATTTCTTGGCACCAACCGATTTGTTCTGTAATGGTAAGATACTTACATTTCTCCTAGGGCTTGCCCCCCCTTCAATGCCCCGAATCAAAGCTTGGGGCTTACCTTCCAATGGGAAGATTTAAAACCAAGTTCATGTTTGAATGAAATGGATCCACGAGAAATGCTATGAATTGATCAAAGACATGTATTAAGAAGTTATAGAACATCACATTTACACAAATTTTACAGGTAAGAGTAGCTAGAATGATAACAGATGATATTCTTTCCACCTTGGCAGACACATTTTCATGTTCTCCATGCTTTAACCTCAAATCTGTCTGTCAATCCATGATATCCCAGACTGTCGTTACCAGTAAATTTTTATCTCCAATTCAACACCAAACAAGAAAACCCACCCCCAAAAAACTAATGTATAATGAAATATATAAATAAATGCCCCAGACTTTATAAGAACAAAAAATTAAACAAAAACAAAACTCCACCCTGGTGTTCATGCATTAAGATCAAGGACTCCTTGCATGCCATCCATGTCTTCTAAATGATTGGAAGTTGAAACTCCACGATGGCACTGATCCTTGAAGCTCATTCAGAAATGGGTTTGGTCTTTGATCTATAGAGGAGCTTCTTCTTCTTGGAGGTTTGGTTATCAATGGTAAGCACAACCTTGCCAGGTTCACCAATTTTGAATGTGTCTGAGATCACAGGCTCGTCGGTTAAGGTAACCTTCCTAGTCTTTGATACGATAACAGTGTAACCATCCTCAGCGCTAGGCATGAATTCAGCTTCATAGCTAACGTCCCAACCCAAAACTCGAAGCTCCCAAGCAAGAATACATGCCTGAAATTACAATTAATTTGATGTCACCAATGCTTCACCCAAAAAATTGAAAGAAAGAAAGAAAGAAAGAAAAATGCTTGCTTATTGTTAGTTTAAGAATCAAAACCGGCTTATTAAATTTAGATATGTACCTCAGAAACTGGGAATTCAACAGTGTGCTTTGATGTTGGCTTAATAGTAACATCTGTGACAGAGTCAGCAACTGTGAATTCACCATCACTGCTCAGTCCACCATACTGAACTGGCACTTCTTCAGGAGCTATGTATCTGTATATCATCAATAAACACACATAAATACACGACAAGGCATATGAGAGATTACATCAACGTGAAGAAATTAACACGGAGAAAAAGAAGGAAGATGAATCTAAGAGATATCTTTAACCATATAGAGGTAGAGATATCACGGGACTTGTCAGAACTATTAATGATCAAGCAATATGAAGAATTACTAGAAAGCAAATAATGATCAAACATCTTGAAGGAAAAATAGAGGAAGCCAGATTAAGGAATTGCACTTACTTGAAAAGGGTTTCAGCAGATTTGGATGGACCAGCAAATACAAACTTGCTCTTTGTCCTTTGTGTCAGGAAAGGACTGATCATCTTACTGAATGTTAGGTACCACCATGGAACATTTATGAACACCTTCAAATACCAAAACCCACATCAAATTAAGATAACTTTTTTTTTCAAAAAAAGCATGTAATTTAATTCAAAAGGAATTAATAGATTATGGATCACCTACATTTTTTGCCACAAATTCAGGATAATTATCTTGTAGCAAACTAAGCGCCTGGTTGGTGGCTTGCCTGAGTCCAGTCTTGGCAGGTCCAGGGGAATTCTTGAGATCACTGACCTGAACAATGGTGCAAATACCACTGGGACTAAAGTCTAACTTCCTGATACTCTTCTCCAGGAACTGAATCCTCCATTTCAGGAATTTCGCCCTCTTCTCTTCATCAGCAAAACAATTCTGATAAAGCTCCTTATCCTGGAAAGCACCATAAGCATTGTAACACACAGGGTGACCTTCTTTATCAACTCCATGGGTAAAGACCACTTTTTCCAATTCAGTTCCAAGGTCTTCTTCAAGAAGAGCATCAATTCCAAATTCCTTCCTCCACTTGACAGTGTTCTTGATCATAGTAAACGCATCCTTCGCTTTAAAATCTCTAGCTCTCAAGAACTTCAAGAGGATCACATCACTCCTCTCATCGCCAAGAAGGGGGATTCCCCAGATGAAAACTTCCTCCGGGGGTGGCGGAGGAACATCTGGGGTCGCTACCTCTTCTTTTTTAGGCTCCCCCTCTGCAGGAGCTGCCTCGGGTTCTGCAGCTGGGGCAGCCTCTTCCGTTGCAGGGGCAGAGACAGATACTATTGTCTCCTCAATTGCCTCAACTGTCTTGGCTCCATCCTCATCCACAGCAGCTACCTTCTCCACCTCTGTAGCAGCAACGACCACCGTCTCCGCCGCAGCGGATGGCTCAGCCTTCTTTTCTTCTTCTTTCACTTCTACCTTCTCTTCCACCTTTTCCTCTTTCACCTCAACCTTCTCCTCCACCGCCGGTGGTGGTGGAGGTGGAGTGGAAGCCTCAGCCTCAGTAGCTTTAGGCTCCTCTTCAGTTTTGGGCTCTTCGCTAGTAGAAGGAGCCTCAGTTTTCTCCGCCTCCTTGGCTTCTACCTTCTCAGTCTCAGCTGGCTTGTCCTCCTCCTTGGCTGGTGGTGGTGGTGGTGGTGGTAGTGGTGTGGTGAACTCGTGCTTATTAAGAGCCTCTTGAATGAGTTGTTTCAAATCATCAAGAGCCTTTTTTTGAGCCTCGGGTAGTTCACCAACAACATTGGTCTCTTCCTTAAAAGAAACAGATTGTGTTATTTTCACCTCGCCTGTCGTTTCCTCCTTCGGTTTCTCCTCTTCAACAACACCTTCAACGACGGCAACAGCGTCTTCAACCACCGCTGGCTTTTCTGGCGCCACAGGCTCTGGTTCAGGAACAGGTGCTGGTGTTTCTTTCTCGATCACAGCAGGTTTCTCCTCCGCCACCACAACTTCCTCTGTTGTCGTGGCCGATGGTTGTGCTTCTGGTGTAGCTGCCTTCTGGGTTTCCTCAGCCATGGCCAAAAGTCGTGATTTTTTGGGGTTTGTAAATAAAGAAGAACAAAGTGTCTGTGTCTTTAGGCCGTCAGAAAGCAAGCAAGCTTGTGTTTTTAAGAGAAAGAGAGAGGAATTGAATAGAGAGGAATGGAAAGAATGAGGGGGGGTTAAAAGGAGGGAGCAAAAATAGAAGGGAAGGGTTTTGGGGTTTGTGCACAGACAGACCAGAGGAAGAGGAGAGAAGAAAGACAATGAAACCAGTCTGTCAGTCCGGTTTGCCAGCTACAATACCACTTTGTTAGTGGGACCCACCCTCCACCCACCTCTTCCTTCCCTCTTCTCTATTTTATTCTCTAACCGCTATATGGTTGGTCCTTTTTTTTTTCTTTTCTCTTTCTTAAAATTTTGACATATATATATAATTCAAGATGTGAGATAATTATCTAAATTTTTAATTAAAATAAATTTTTTTTTTATATTTTTAAATAATTTTATTTTGATAAAAAAAAATTAACGTTGTTTCAAATAAAACCTGATGTAAATTGAATTCAATAAATATAATTAAATGATTTAAACATGTTTTTAAAATGAAATAAAAGTAATTATAATTAATATTCAAGTTATTTGAAAATATCTCCATCGTATCACTATATGAAATAATTATTAAATAAGAGAATAAATTAGAGATGAGATTTATTAAAAGGAAATTTGGTGGGAAGGAAAAAGATTGTGGAAGGATTTTTCAATAAAAGAATCATAAAAAGCAATTCAACTTTACAACTCATTGCCACGAATACCACCTGTCATTTGAATCTTGTACTCCTTCCAATTAATTAATTAATTAATTAATTAATTAATTAATACACCGTATATTCTTAACTTTCGTCCCTCCATCAAGGGGATTTATTACATCTTTCTCCATTTATTGTGCTGCAGCTTAATCAGAGGATGTATTTTTCACATTTTATTTTCTCCGAGTGATAAGATTTTGCTTTGATTCCTCGATTCTTTTTTAAAAATAGCATGGTTTGCTGAAACATTTATGAAACTAGCCCATGTTAAAAAAATTATTTGAAAAATAATATAGATTGAACACAATTATATTTTGAAATATTATTTTTATACACAGCTGTTATTTAGAATAATAGTCGCATCTCATGATATGTTTTTCTGCACCACTACTATTCGAAATAGCGGTTGCTTAATGAATGTTTCGGAAAATCTTTTTTCTGTAAATTGATTAAGTTATACAGAAGTCAATTAAAATTTTATGAAAATTCAATGATCAAAAGATGAGATTCAAGATCTAATTTCCAAGAAAAATAAAGGAGATAAGGTGATATGGCATGGGAGATAAATGAGAGAAGAAGAAAAGAAAGAAAGAAAGAAAGAAAGGGTCACGGGGAACACACCGAGACTCTATTTCAACACACTCGATGCCGTTAGAAAGATCTTGACGAGACAACTCTAACTACACCTTAGAAGAACACTAAATGAGGTTGTAATTAACCCCGAACAAAATCTTTAACAAATTACGACTATATTTGGTGATATTTTAATGTGTGGTTAGAATCGTCTCATCGAGATCTTTCTAACGGTACTGGGTGTGTCGAAAATGGAGCTCCAGTGTGTCCCCGGAGACCCATTCTTTCTTGGTCATTTGATATTGAATCTCATTTATCGTCCATTAGATCTTCATAAAATTTTAAGTTGATTTTTCATGCATGATAATTAAAGGCATGTTCGTTTTTGCGTTTCAAAAATATTTTTTTAAAAATTTGATTTTGTTTAATTTTTTTATTTACTTCAAATTAATATTTTTTGGTATTTTCAGATTGTTTAGATGTACTCATGTTAAAAATAATTTTTAAAAAATAAAAAACACTTTAAAAATATAATTATTACCACACTTTTAAACATCTTTTAAAATGGGAGGGACATAGTTTTTGAAAAAATCGCTATTTTTAATAACATGTGTTTTTAACTGTTGTTCTCAGTAGCAATTGTATTCAAACTATGTTCAGCTCGATATTTTTCTAATATTTTTATAAAATATGTTATTTCTTTTATGTTAAAATTCTAAAATAGACTCAATTCCTTCCCATTATTTCATCTCTTAGTATTTTGAAGCTCGTTAATATTTAATAGTGGAGAAACTTTAAATTACTGTAAGTAATTACCAATAATTATTACACGGTCAAATTTGAGATGAGCTGTAACTATTTTTCTCCTCAAAACAAGCCGATGTAATAAATCTTAGTAGTTACTTTTGGATTAAAAAAAATAAAAAAAGGCATAGAATTTCGTTAGCTGCGTTTTAATCCTTAAAGATTTAGTAATGTTTCACTCCATAATTTGTATTTAATTTTTTTTTTTTAACAATCGCCCATAAAATTTTATTTTGATATAATGGAAAATTTTGAAAAAATTTGAGTTTTTTTTTTAAAAAAATTTTATATTTCTTTACATTGTTTTGATGTGTTAGTGTTAAAATAAATTTTAAAAAATAAAATAATATATTTTACTATATTTTACTAATACAACAACATAAAAATGTAGAAATAATGTTTCCGTGTTAATTCCCTATATTTTACTAATGATGAACAAAAACACTTAGTAAATTAAACAAAACACTAAAAGAGTTGAGCAATTGCCTATAATATCAATTTGTAAGATGCAATTTATAAAAATACATTATAATAATATTTTATTTTATTTTCTAGAATTTATTTTTAATATTAAAATATTAAAATAAATGATCTAACATATAAAAAATTAATGTAAAAATATAAAACATTAAATTTTAAAAAAAAACACGATACAACCACAATCACAAAAATCCGTATATGTTATTTATAGATGTTGTTTATTACTGTAAATTTTAGCCTATACGAAGTCCACGTATCATGTATTACAAAAATTGTTATCTTTTATTCTTTTTAATTAATTCCAAAAATAGAGTATCGTATCGTTGTCAATTCATGATTACACAATTTGATGTCGCCAGCAACGGGCGGCACAACCTCCAGGGCATTATAGGAAAGGAAAAACAAACCGGTACGCACGTAATGCCTTAACAAGATACATACATACATACATACATACATACATACATACATATTTATTTATTTATTATATCCACAAAACAGCCACTCAAATAAATAATCCAATACCAACAAACAAAGTACATGGTGACGGAGCTGTCAATGGAGGATTTAACTGTTAGGTTAGCTTAACTAATAAAATAAAGCATAAAAAACATGAAACCTAGCCTCATAATTCTTCAATAATGTTAACATCTCATGCTTTATTTTTAAATAAAACATAAATTACAGGACTTAACTATTTATTTACAATTTCTTTTAGATTTAATAAATGCTTATATTTTAATTTACTAGTTAATATAATCTAATTATAATTCAATCATTCACTTTATGTTCTAATTTATTAAATAATTAATTTGATTAAATTTGCACAGTACAGGAGCATTTGATGGTTTTTAGAATGAATATGTGTTTATATCTAATTGATTAAGAGTTGGTCAATTGAAATCATTAACAAAACTAATAGACTTCTCTTTTATATATATATATATATATATATATATCCTGATGATTATGAGACTCTATGAAATTTAAGGAGAAAATATTAAATGATATTAGAAATCTTAAAATAAAGACTGATTTTAGAGATTTTAGGTACTAGGTTAGTTATGTCTAATGGAAGATTAATGTCATTCGTACCACATTTTTTCTAACAAAAGGTTACATGCCACTTATTAACCAAAACCTAAAGAAACATTCTCTAAAATAAAAAATTTCATCAATTTGAGATTTTTAACAAAAAATATTGATGTTAACCCTGAAAATAGATAACTTCGTTGATTTGAAAAATTTAACAATTTTTTTTTATATTAATCCCTAAAAGTAGAAGATTTTATTAATTTGAGAATTTTAACGAAAACTTTGACGTTAATCTCTAAAAATAGAAGATTTCATTGATTTAGAAATTTTAACAAAAAAATATTGATATTAATCCCTAAAAATAGAAGATCTCATTGATTTAGAAAATTTAACAAAAACTCTGATGTTAAACCTTAAAAATAAAAAATTTCATTGATTTAAAAAAAACTTTGATTTCTTCCTTTTAAACAAAAAAGATTTAATTTTAATAACTTCAAAGATTAGCCTAAAAATAAAAAATCTTAATTAATCCAATTCTTTTCCTAACCAACAAACCTTAAATAAACAAACCAAACCCTAAATAAAAATGTTTCAAGTTTCCTCTTATTCATTCATGTATCATTTAAACAAGCAAAAACATGTATATATTCTATAAATTTCATATTCATAATCAAAGAAATATACAAAATCCAGATTCAAGCATAACTAAAACCTAATAAACTTCAAAGATTTCTTTCATGCACCATCATTCAAAGAGACAAAACACATTTCCAAACCTTAATTCTACCTTCATTATTTTTATTGTCAAACAAACATATCATTTTTAGATCACAACTAAGCCCTAAAAATAATTTAGTTTTTATTTTATGTATTTTTTCTAATAAAAAACACATATTTGACCTTTTATTTTTTTTATAATAAAGGTCATGTAAAACCTAAATTAAACACAACTAAGTCATAAAAACTCAAGCTCTAAGTTTTCATCCATGCATTTTTTTCCACGCATATTAGCTACTATTTGTTTTTTAATATTTTGTGATAAAAAAATAAAGTGTCTAGATTAAACCTAACAAAAACTTAAAAATACAATGTTTATTTTCCATTCATGCATTTATTTTCTAAGAAATCCAAAACTCATAGTTAGGCACATATCTTTATATTTTTGTGACAAACAAAATATTTAGATTAAACCTAACAAAAGCATAAAACATAAAATTTAGCTTATTTTTGCACAAGAACCCTGAGAAAAGAAAAAGAAGGAAGAGATGATGTAACTTACCTCAAATATAATTCTACCTGAGTAGAAAGGTGCTTTGGTGGTCCTTGGTGATAGCAACGGTGGATAGCCGGTTATGGTGGGATGTTTTTAATGTTTTTCTCTCTTTAGCCTTAGATAGCTTTTTTTTTTTGGTTTTGGCTCCCTTTTCTCTTCTCTTATTTTACATTTCTTTCTCTTTTCTTTCTGATACTCCCTAGTTCTAGTTCAAAATGAACCAGTTTATGACTTAAAATCCCAACTTTTGTTTTTACCATATTAAGGTCTTGGTGGTTTTAGGGTGGTTTTCTCTTGTTTTTCTTTATTTTCTTAATCTCCTCATTTCTCTCTTACCCTTTGGACAAATATTCTCAGCTCAACCCACTTTCTTCTTCTTCCTTTTCTCCTCCCCCTCCCTCTCTCTCTCTAATTCAAGTTTTTCTCTATTTAAGCTAGCTCTCCCTTTCTTTCTTTGTCTCTTTATTTATAGGCAGGAGAAGGTCCTAAAACCTTTCTATGTGGACCAACTTTGTTTGTTGATTTTCTTAAGTCGATCTTAACCTTTCACCATTATACAACACGTTTGGGTTTGCTATTTTGACATGTTTTTTCAACCATCTTAAGAAGGCAATGCAATGGTTTTTAGGCTGAGGGTGAAGTACATGTTTCATGTGTGGTGAAAGTGTGTCCTTTGGCCCTTTATGGGACGTAGAAGTGAGAAAGAGAGAGAGAAAAACAAGGCATGCACTAGGACATTCACGCGAGGGGGGAAGATGACCTGAAGTGATGTCGTTTAGTATCATTTCACTAAAGCTTTTTTTTCCTTTTTATTTCAAGTTTGGTCTTTTTACTTCTAATTTATTTATTTTTAATAAATTTAGATTTTTTTTCTTTAAGACTTCTTTCAATTTAGCCTCTAATTAGTCCCCTAATATTGGTGCCTTTCACAATATGGTCTTTGAATTTCTAATTTGTGCATTTTTGGTCAAATTGACCCCAAATCTCAATTTTTTCTTCAATTACACCTGTAATTGATTTAATAAGACCCCTACATTTTAACACCACTTCTGTTTTGGTCTTTGATCCTTAAACTCTTTTATTTTTGGTCAAATTGACTATAAAATATATAATTTTTTCTCTTCAATTAAGTCACCAATTCAATTAATAAGACCTTGAAACTTTTCCATCTATTTCATTTTGATCTTTTAATTCAAGAAAATTCAACCATTTCTTCAATCTTCTCTTCAATCAAAAGCCTAATTGTTTCTCAAAATTATCTTTGACCTAATTGTACATGCTTTGGCTTAATTCTTACTTTAAAAAAATTATTATCTATTTGATTTTATACCAAATCATATTTTTTTATCCTTTTGTTTTATTTTTTATGATTCTTTTAAAAGCTAACTTTTTTAAAAAAAATTGCCAAATTTTATCTGCAAAAGGCTTTTGATACAAATTTTTATTTTTTAAAGAAGGTAAAAATTGGATTATTACAACAGAAATGGATTGAAAGCTTAAAAAATTTCAAAAATTTAAGTTAAAGGGTTTTGATGACTCAAAATAAAATAGAGCGTTTGATATGATAAACAATTGAAAGTATATATAATTCTGAGAGGTAGCTTAACTGGTCAGGTCTTGAGTATAAAGACTAACAAAATTACTTTACATGTTTATATTTGAAAGGTATAAAGACCAACAAAATTAAAGTGATGGATATATTATGAAGATGAAATTAACTTCATCACTTTGACTCAATTTGGTATTGCTCAAAACCTTTTACCTTATGCAAAGATCATTATATGTTTTGTATTTTTTTTATAACTCATGTATAATAAATTAAAAAATATTATATCTTGTTATATTAATTTTGGTCTCTCTTAACAAATAATCCTAGCTCCACCCCGGTCACAGTGTCTTGTGATTAAAATCTCATTTTTCCATTTTTTTCTGATTGGAAAATTCTCAAGATCCCCGTACCCCTTTGCATTATGGTTGTTACTAGTTCTAGCAGTACAAAAGTAATACAAACATACTATGGTCCCATTTGTTTGCTCGAAAGTAGTTTTTTTTGAAAAGTAAATTCTGGGAAAGTGAATTATTTTTCGATATTTGGTAGTGTTATGGAAAAAAAGTTGGAAAACACTTTCCAGTGTTTGGTTATATCATGGAGAATGAGCTGAAAAATAACTTATTAATGTTTTATTTTTTTCAAGTTTATTAAAATAATGAGGAACAAATTTAACAAATTAAAAAGTTGAATGAGAATGAAATTGAAAAAAAATATAATTTTATAAATTATCTCAAATAAAATAAATAATAATCAAAATAATAGAGATCAAATCTAAAAAATAAAAAAAAGAAATTAAAATAATAATAATTATCATTTCATAAATTATTTCAAATAGAATAAGTAACAATCAAAATAATGATGACCAAATTTGATAGATAAAAAATTTTAATTAAAAAATAATAAGGGAAAAGAAAATAACAATTATAAAAATAAGGACTAAAGTTAATATAAAAATTAAATTTTAAGCGATGAAATTGAAAAAAAATATTCAAAATAATATATATATATATATATATATATATATATATATATATATATAGCAATCAAAAGTTTGTGGACCAAATTTGATATAATCATCAAATAATATAGCATTTCTAAATATTTCACAACTTTCAGAAAGTGTTTTCCGTCCAAAATAAAAGGAAAACACTTTCCTGAAAACCAAGTTAAATTTTTCTTTAATTGGAGAGTGTTTTCCGTTGATCGAAAAGTATTTTTCATTAACCAACTTTTTTAATAACAAATAAATACAAAAAAATTTTAAAAATAATTTTTCAAAAATAATTTTTTAAAAAACATACACCCCATATATAATTTCTAGCTAGACGCGCACTCCCTGTAACTTATTTTTTATTTTTTTTCTCCTTTTCCTTCATTATATCAATCTTTATTTTATGCTGACTTAAGAATTGAAGTGTTCCTTATTCCCATGTACGACTGATTTTCCAGAAACAAGTCAAATCATGCAAGACAAAGGTTAATATTCACCAGATCAGAACATAGCTATGAAAAACTCAGTTTCTATGGCAATCCACCATAAATGGCGCCAGTATAAACAGAATGAACAGGGGCAGGGGAAAAGAAGATCTGAGAGTGGGGCTCACAAATAGCAAAGAGGCCATTGAGTTCTCTTGCTCCTTAAAAGCAAGCCGAAGCTGTTGACTGGTTATTTGCCGTCCGTCCGTTCCTCTTTTTTGAATTTTAAAATGGAAATGAATCCGATTTGTTTTCCAGCAAGTTTCTTTCATGGGAAATTCAAAAGGAGAGGTTACGTGTGGGACTGTAAACTGTAAAGTAGAGCGAGAGAGAGAGAGAGAGAGGTTGCTTGCAAATTAATCAACACAAAAGCTTTAGTGCCTGTTCTGCGAGGAAATGACAGGTAGTTTGTGAAGAAGCACTGTCAACAAACCATAAAGAACATGATGCCGTTGATCAAAAGTGATACAAAGAGAAAAAGAAGGATGCCGTTTTGAAATCATTATAGCCCGTTTATGTTTTTGAAATCATTTTCTTATTTAATTACTTTTTTAATATTTTTAGATTGTTCAAAAACTAATTTTTTAAAATAAAAAAATATTATTTTAATATATTTTCAAATTAAAAACACCTTGAAAAAACAATCGTTATCGCATTCCTAAACACCTCTAAGTTTATATCAAGGTTTTTTACCATCAACCCATACCGCCATTAGATGATTATATTTCAAATTAAACCACCCGGAACAATCCAAATTTAATCCGGTTCAAGGTGAATAGAATATTAAGCAAAATTATAAACGAAGTTTTTAAAAATATTTAAAATCTTCTAGGGATTTTTCCGTTGCTGAAGAGGATAAATACACATTATATAGAAATAATAACCAGAAGGTTAATTGGTTGAAACACTCCCTGATTAATCAGTCAATGGAAATTAAAATCCCAATCTTTTTTCAATTTTTTTCTTTGTCTCTTGTAGTTTTGCATTAAGACAACGCAGAGCTTCCATCAGTTATTTGCAGAATATAGTTTCGATTGTTTTTTAAAATATTTTTCATGTTAAAATATATTAAAATAATATTTTTTTAATTTTAAAAAATTATTTTTAAAATCAGTGTATCAAAACGATTCAAAACATATAAAATACTAATTTTTAATAAAAAAATTAAATTTTTATAAAAAAACGATTTACACCGGGTTCCAAACGGTTAAGGGAATGTTTGGGAATGCGGCTGCGGTTGCGTTCCTAAAAAATTTAAATTTTTTTTACTAAAATTTAATATGGTTTGTATGTTTTGGATTGTTTTAATGTGCTGATGTCAAAAATGATTTTTAAAAAATGAAAAAAAATATTATTGGCATATATTTTGACATAAAAAATTATTTAAAAAGTATCCACAACCACATTGTCAAACACACTCTCAGATTCTATCTAAAAAGCAACAGAAGGTGACACAAGGCAATATTTGTTTTTTAAAAAGCAAAACAAATAATCCTCCATTAATGAAAGACCGTTCAACTTCAAACTTGAAATTCAATGCTATTCATTGACTTCGTTTTTTTTTTTTTTTTTAAGAACAAAAGATCGAGATAGAGAAAGACAACAAAAACCGTGTTGGTTTGATGCCACTGTCGCAGGTGGAATAATTGTTTTTAATTAAAAAAAATATGTTGGTTTTTAATGTATTTTTTTGACAAACATATCTTGATTATAAATAAAAAAATTTATATATATATTTAATTAAATAAATCAGAACTATATATATCAATAAATACAAAAAAAAATTATTAGTGATAACTAGAGATGAAATATGAAAAATAAAGAGATAAATGCAAATCAAAATATCAAAAAAAAAAATATTATTATTTTATGTGTAAGCCAAATAAAAACTAAATGATATTTAATCAAAGACTAAATAAAAATATTGAGAGATAGATGTTAATGGAATTATTTAATCTTCAAAAATAAATCATAAAAAAATGACAATAAAAAAAATAACACGTAAAGGAAAGCAATCAAATAAAATTAAAAAAATAAATATAAGTAGGGCTACACAAAAAGAATGCCTTCTAATATTAGAAAAAAAAATACTTAAATCTTATTCATAGACTAAGTAAAGATTAAATTATATTATAATAAAAAAAACATAATAAAATTTTGTTAAAAAATTATTAAAATAAAAAATAATCAATAAAAAACTGACATTCATTGAAGGATGAAAGCAGAATAAAAATAATGAAAGGATAAAAAAATAAAAAAATAAATTTTTGTACTACCATTATTTTTTTTAAAAATGGAGGGACCAAAAAGTTATAATGTAAAAAGTAAGAAGATCAAAGTGAACATTTTGCTTTATTTTTTGAACCACCACACCTTTTCTCCTGTTTTTTATATTTTGGTTCCCTCTTTTCTAATTTTATCCCTCCTCAACAATTCTTGATAATTTGGTCATGAATTTGGGTATAAAAGGATACAATTAGAGAGAAACAAAATTTGAGTATCGAGTTGTAAGAAAAATCATTTTGAATTGCTAAACGATTTAGTATATTCTATAATAATAATAATAATAATAATAATAATAATAATAATGAGGTATGAATATAAAGAGATTTTCGCACACGCATACAATTCAAAAACATAAAAAGGTAATTATGATCAACATCGATAGCAATCACCAATAATTACAAATTACTAAAGGGCTGCTTTCTGGGCATAATCTCGTAGCTGGCTTCAATTT
>Ga0325403_1002082_pt1 | contig 17418 bp, 8 predicted proteins | sample PopdelMetagenome_19_FD_205665 | JGI IMG/M metagenome (GOLD analysis project Ga0325403, IMG submission 205665) | Populus deltoides microbial communities from Bellville, Georgia, United States - Xylem-PdKOR-R4 | ecosystem: Host-associated > Plants > Phyllosphere > Stem > Wood/Secondary xylem...
AACCTCAATTACAATTCTTATAAAATATATATCTAAATCCAACTAATTATACTTTTTTTTAAATTATAATTATGAAAACTACCTCAAAAACAAATGTATTTATTAAAATACTCTGTACAGAGTATATAACCTTTAATAACACTCATTGCTTTCTTCTCTGTGGCATTAACGGCCCATTCTTATTAATTTACTTGATTTTGCTGACGGCCAGGGCCACCAGGCACATTGCCTGCCTTCCTGCCTGCCTGCCTGGCGCCAAGACCAAATCACCAACCGTCCCTTTTTATTTCTACCAACCATCGGTTTCATCATGTGTTTGGTTGTGTCGCAAAACACCATGTACATTGCCTGCCAAGGGCCAAAACCAAACCACTATATTGAGGTAGTGATTGACAGCATAATATTTTTCAAAATTTTAAATATTTTTTTATTTAATTTTTTTATATTGTTTTGAAGTGCCCATGTTAAAAATAATTTTAAAAAATAAAAAACATATATTATTTTAATATATTTTTTAAAAAAATACTTTAAATCACAACTATTACCACATTATTAGTACCGTGATGATGAGTGTTTTTCAATTAAAAACATATTAAAAAATAATTTTATAGATTTTTTTAATTTATGATATTAACACGTTAAAATCATAAAAAAAATCTGAAAATGTATTAATTTGATTTTGTTGAAGTGAAAAATATCAATTTTTTTTTAAATCAAAACGACGTCGTTTTAGTAAAAAAATAAAAGTCAAAGGTTTGCAACCGGGTCTTACTGGGTCATACCGGGTTTTTTATTTTCCTATTTTCTCTTCAACTTGGCTTGGTTTTAGCCCTGAATCGATTTATCGGGCTGGATTTTAAAACTATGATTTGGTGGGTGAGAAATAGATAAATATATAAAATAAATTAATTTACATATTTTAAAATAAAATATTTTTTTTAATTCAAATTGATTCAGAATTCAAGTTGATCGATTTCAAACTAACCCACTATGTTGTCTAGGTTTCACCGCCGTGGTTCCACCTCTAGTTAGGTTAACCAGACTCTAATTTAAATATATTGTTCAATCCCTAATCTACTCGGAAAACGTTGTACATGGTTTAAGCCTTAAGGGGCTACCTCATGGATTTTTTTTTATATTTCCATTTATCTTTACATAGTTAAAGTGTTTTCTCGTACATCATTTTAATAATGTTTCATTTTTATATTTATATTTCCTTTCATATTCTCTTTCTTCAATTTCCAACAAATAATAAAAAAAATATGAGTTATTTGCCGACCTTCCAAAGAATTTATCATTGCAGGAAAAATAATTAATCTTAGACCATCAAAAACAAAATCAATTTTGAAAATACAAAAATGTTGTATCAACTTTCAAGGGTTATCATATCTTGCAAAACCTAAAATAGAAAACACTTAAGAAAAATAAAAAAACTAGAATATTAAAAAAAAAAACCGAACTAGCCCATGAAATATATATATATAATTGAAAACTAATGAAATCCTAGTTTTTAGACCCAAGCCGATCCAAGGCTCAGGTTCCGGGTTTTGACCGGGTTACCGGATCAATTTATTTTTTAAAAAATCAAAACGACGTCGTTTTAGTAAAAAAAAAAAGTTAACAGGTTGCAACTGAGTTTTTAACCTGGTCATACCAAATTTTTTTTTTCCTGTTTTTTTTTTCAACTCAACCCGATTTTAGTCCTGAATTGACCAGATCTCGAGTTGACCCGCCGTGTCAGACGAGTTTTAAAACCACGAATGAAATATTTGAAAAACCAGCATCTTGCGACTTATTTCATTGGCGAGGCCATATTTCTACTTATAGGTTTCACTTTTTTATATATATTTTTCAAAGTTAGTTCTATAGATCTTCTACAGGGGTTTTAATGTTTTTATTTATGACATCATGTCAAGATATCTTTTAAAAAATTAAAATAATATTATTTTATTTTTTTTAGAAGCAGACCATCTAGTCACTCGGGTTTTACTGAATTAATTCTTTAACTTTATATTTTTTTTACAAAAATTCAGCCGAGCTAGTTATTAAAATAACATGGCCTTGAGCCAAACTAAATTTAATAACCCTGGTATAGTCAGCTAGTTAATATTGTAATTTAACATAAAATCCATGTTTGATATTATGATATAAATATATTTTGCATGAAAGTATATTAAAATATTTTTATTAATTTTTTTTATATTTTTAATATTAGCATATTAAAAAATAATATATATATATATATATATAAAATTTAATACCTAAAAAAAACATCTAAAAACAAAATCAGCCCCTCCTGTTTAGATCAAAGCCACAGTCTATGAGAATGTAAGTTAAGACTATTTTTTTCTTCTGAAATTCACTTTTCAAAAAATTATTTTCTAAATTTTTCTGTGTTTGTTTGTCATTAAAAAAATTAGTCAATGGAATACACTTTCCAGTTAAAGAAAAATTTGGTTTGATTTCCAGGAAAGTGTTTTCCTGAAAAATTTAGGCGGAAAACACTTTTTAAAAACTGTGAAAAATTTAGAAATATCATGTTATTTGTTGATTATATCAAATTTGGTCCTCAAACTTTTGATTGCTATATATATATATATATATTTTGTTTTGAATATTTATTTTTCAATTTTGTCTTTTAAAATTTAATTTTTATATTAACTTTGATCCTCATTTTTATAATTGTTATTTGTTTTTTCCTTATCATTTTTTATTGAAATTTTTTATGTATCAAATTTGGTTCTTATTCTTTTGATTGTTACTTATTTTATTTGAAATAATTTATGAAATGTTAATTATTATTATTTTAATTTCTTCATTTTTAATTTTTTTAATTGATCTCTATTATTTTGATTATTATTTATTTTATTTGAGATAATTTATGAAATTATATTTTTTTTCAATTTCATTCTCATTCAAATTTTTAATTTGTAAAATTTGTTACTCATTATTTTAATAAATTTGAGAAAAATAAAACATTAATAAATTATTTTCCAGCTCATTTTTCATGACATAACCAAATACTAGAAAATATTTTTTAAATAATTTTTTATTATACTGTCTAATATCAAAAAATAATTTATTTTTTTAAAATTTATCTTTTTAAAAAAATTATTTTCCACAAAAAAACTTATAAAGAAAAACACTCCTCACAAATTGAATAGCTGTAAATCTCGTTAAATAACCGTTAAAGTTCCAGCACAGATTCTGAAGAGAACCATCTTACGTGGCACAAGAACAAGCCGCCTGTCTGCGCCACCGTGGTAAGGAAAAAAAACTGAAGTGGGTCCCACGGAACAGAATTCCTTGCTGGAGAATTTATTTCGAAAATTTACTTATTTATTTTACAATTTATTTCACTCTGAATCTTCTCCTCTTCTCTTTTCTTCTCTATCACCATCCAATTCCAATTCGAATTCTGTCCCTTTTTGTTTTTATTTCTGCTAAAATAAAAATAAAATTAATATTCTAAGAAAAGAAAAAAAAGAAGATAATTTAACGAAAAGGAAAAGGAAGTTTCTTGGTTTGGATTTTTTTTATTCATTCAAAAGACTGAAAGTGAGGACTTTTGATTTGATATAATTCAAAAGATGGGTGGTGGCGGTGATGGTTATCTCTTGTGCTTGTGCCCTTTCTCTTTGAAAAAACAAGAGGTGAGCGTTTTTTCCTTTATTTCTCTCTTTCCATTTTGTTTTGCATATGGGAGTTGAGTTCTGAAATGGGCTTTCGTCTTTGCAATGGTTTCTGTTTGTAGATCTTTTGTTTTTATATGAATAGGGTTGTAAAGTTTCGATCTTTTTCTCTGTTTTTTTTTATTGTTTTGGGATGTAGGGTTGAATTTGGGAGATGTTTGTTGGATGTTATGAAGCGGGGTTGGTGAAATATTGATGATTTTTGTGTTTTGATAGGCACTTGTGTGGCTTCGAGTGCTGGATTTTAGGGTTTTGGGCTTTAATTATGATTTGTCATCTGTTATCTATCATTGCATATCGATGTATATTGCATCTAGATTGAATTTGTGTTGGCTTTCTTTTTATTTGTTTCGATCAGTTTATGCATCCAAGAACTTGATTTTTTTAAGCTTAAGCATGAGTTTGATGAATCATTATGGTTTAAGAGGACATAGCATGATTGATGAACTCTTTTATAGGGTTTACCTGATCATCTTGCATTGAAGTTCTGATCGCTGATGTTGGGTGGTGTTTGAAGGCTACTAGGTCTTGTGAAAAATCATGAAGAGTAAATTTAGAGTTAACAGGAGGAAAAGAGAGATAACTAGGCAAGAACCTGGGAGGTTAATGGAGCGCCTCAGCTCTGGAGACCAATCAAGAGCAGTGGATGGAATGAGACTTCCATCCGAGTCTCTTGCAACCAAAGAAAATCCCACAGGTGCATATTCTTCTAATAATGGTGTGCTGGACCTTGAACCAGACACCAGCAATCTAGAAGAAGCTGAATTATCTCTTCGTGGGCGTGGTTCTTTGAACTATGAGGTTTGTTTCTCCTGACTTTATAATTTCCATATTCTTCTTGATTCTTGATCAGACTGTTCGACTTTCTTTAATCCTTGATCACAGTGAGTTTAAGTTACATTAAAAAGCTGTGCTGAAATTATCTTTGGATTTTCTTATAACAATTCAAAAGACTCATGTATTAAAGCTCATTAATTTTTCAGCTGATGTATTTTATCCACATGTTTCTGGATTTGAACTTTGAAGCTTAAAAGATTACTGGTGGGAATGAATCAACTTTGTGGATGGCTTTTATGATGGCTTGTCTTTAACACAAGATGACTGCAATTTGCAGGAAGCCAGAGCATTGTTAGGAAGAATGGAATACCAAAAAGGGAACATAGAAGCTGCTCTTCATGTATTCGAAGGAATAAATATTGCTGCTGTAACTCCCAGGATGAAAGTTACTCTGGCTAAAAGACAAGAACACCACAAGAGACACTCACAAAGTTTTGCTACCCCATCAATGTCTATACATGCTGCCAGTTTACTAATGGAAGCAATCTTCCTTAAAGCAAAATCATTGCAGCATCTTGGGAGGTTCAGAGGTACTTCTGCTTTCTGATCATAGTGCTCTGCAAAAAAAAAAAAAAAAAAAAAAAACTCTTAGTACATTAGGTCACATTTTCTATGTTTCCTGGGATGCTAGTCAGCTTAAGAATACCAATGTTCGTTTAGGAGTTTTAAATTATTTTTAGGCTAAGATGCCTAGAGCTCTCTCTCTCTCTCTTGTTTTTCTATTTTCTGTTTATTCTCTTCCTTTTCTACATCTAGATTTTGATGCTGCAGTGTCTTGGCTACTGTTAACGCCCAATTTAAACTCCAACCCTTGAACGAACATCAATTCTTATTCAATCCCAATTGCACATGCCAAACAAACAGTTAGCTTTATCCCCACCTAAAACACTGAATTCCTATGACCTAAAGGCTCTACTGTCCTTTTGTTAACTAAGTGACAACTTACCAAGCATCTCACAAATGAATCTATAAGAGACTTAATGTATGTTTCACCAAATTGAGTAGTGCAATTGATCAGTATGTCATATGAATGGCTTGATTTTGCTGCTGTCTTCATTGTCTTCATATGCCTCCATGACACGCAGTCATCTCATTATTTTTTGTCCCTCCTTCTCTCCTTCCCCACCCCTCACAAACATATATATGTTTAGTTGTGAGATAATTTTTGTAGACATATAGCCTTGGACAAATTGGAAGAACTTGGAAGAATATAAAAGAAAATGAAGTTTTGATGAGACATGGAAAAACTATCAAACCATCGTTGTAGTGGCTGATGTATGTTTTTAATCATCCTTGCAGAAGCTGCTCAATCTTGCAAAGTTATTGTGGACATAGTTGAATCTTCGTTCTCAGAAGGCATGCCTGAAAACTTTGCCGCTGACTTTAAATTGCAGGAGACTCTAAACAAGGCTGTTGAGTTGCTTCCAGAACTATGGAAACTTGCTGATTCCCCACGTGAAGCAATCATGTCATACCGGCGGGCTCTCCTCCATCACTGGAACCTTGATGTAGAAACTACTGCAAGGATTCAAAAAGATTTTGCCATTTTTCTTCTGTACAGCGGAGGTGAAGCAAGCCCCCCAAACCTCCGCTCTCTGATGGACAGTTCATTTGCACCTAAAAGCAACATAGAAGAGGCCATACTGCTGTTAATGATACTGTTAAGAAAAATGATTCTGACAAGAATTGAGTGGGATCCATCAATCTTGGATCACCTTTCGTTTGCCCTCTCCGTTTCTGGGGGTTTAAAGGCATTAGCCGGCCAGGTTGAGGAGTTGCTTCCTGGGATTATTGATCGCAGAGAGAGGTATCATATTCTCTCTCTATGCTATTATGGAGCAGGTGAAGAATTGGTTGCTTTGAATCTATTAAGGAAATTGTTGCATAGTAATGAGGATCCAAAGCGTGTTCCAGCCTTATTAATGGCATCAAAGATATGTGGGAAGACCTCTAAACATGCAGAAGAAGGGATAAATTATGCTCGCAGAGCACTCCAAAGCTTGGAAAATGACTGCAATCAATTGGAAAGTGTAGCAAATTACTTGCTGGGTGTCTCACTTTCAGCGCATTCTCAAGTAGCTGTTGCAGATTCTGAGAGGTTCACAGAGCAATATGAGGCTCTTGAGGCCCTGGAATCTGCTGGAAGAATGACAAAGATGCAAGACTCTAATATTCTTTACCATCTCAGCCTAGAAAATGCAGAGCAGAGGAAGTTGGACATGGCGTTTTATTATGCAAAGCACTTGTTAAAACTAGAAAGTGGTTCTAATATTAGAGGATGGTTATTGCTCGCTCGGATCTTATCAGCTCAGAGACAGTACAAGGATGCTGAAACTGTTATTAATGCTGCCCTGGACCAGACTGGGAAATGGGACCATGGAGAATTGTTGAGAACCAAAGCTAAACTTCAAATTGCTCAGGGTCAGTTAGAGAATGGCATTGAGTCATACATCCAGCTTCTCGCTGTTCTTCAAATTCAGAGTAAGAGCTTGGGACCTGGGACAAAGCTGTATAAGGTTCGTGAGTTGATCCCAGCTAATAGAATTATAATTATGACAGTACTTATTAATTCACAAATCAGAAATGTTTTAACTTGCCAGGTGATCATTTTAGCCTAAATGTCCTATTTACCATCGCTTTTGGCTGTTAATAGGAATTTTTATTTTTTTGTATTTGCCGAGCTTTAGGTTATTAGGGTGTTTGATTACATATATTTTTATCGATCAAGAAAAATGGAAAAACACTTGCTTGAGTGAGATGTGGGAGGCAAGAAAATGGGAAGATTAAAATGCAAGCCATTTTCTTTACTCAAGACTATCAAGGCATTTGCGGTTCCTTTTTCTGGAAAACATGTATTTTTTAAATGTAGCAGTTACTTGTTCCTTTTTATTTTTCTTTGAAAATGTGCTATGAGAGAACTAGTTTATACTCAACTTTTTTTGTACTAGATTTTGCAGGACAATGGAAACCCTCCAAGTCATCTGGAATTGGAAGTGTGGCATGATATGGCTTCTGTCTACATAAGGTTGTCCCGGTGGCATGATGCTGAGGCATGTCTTTCCAGATCCAAGGCCATCAGCTCTTACTCAGCTTCTAGATGTCACACAACTGGTGAATTGAGATCTCACTTCAATTATAATTTACTTTGTCGGACTCCTTAATTCTGATTCTTCATCTTTTGAACTTCTTTCAATTTGTTCGTTTTAGAATTTAAATTTTAGGGAGATGGCTCTATTCTGAGTTTTGCCATGTTAAAATCTTCTATGCATGAAATATTTCTGAGCTCTGAAATGTGGTAATCAATGGTGTGCATAGAACATGTTGCCACTTTTGCCATAATCCTGATGTCTGAAATTCAGGATGCTGAAAAGCTATCAAATTTATGTCTTCTTTCAAGCAATATATGGCATGCTTAAGATAGTTCTGTCCAAGCTAAGTCAGCCTCATGCCCTGCTCCAGCCCTTCTCGACTCCTCCTTTTCCTGTATATTTTCAAGTCTTTGCTTGAGGGCTAAGGTTTTTAGTTGGTTTGCCAAGCCAAAAATGGCATTAACTCCAAACCCCCATGAGGACCCGAATTTACAATGCGTTGGCTATACCAGTCAGATTCTTTTGCATAGAAAGCAATTAAGATTGCTGGCGAGGTGTAGTTACTTTCTGTAGGCATTTTTTAGACTCTGAATTCTTTTTTGTAAACATAACCAAGAAAGAAATTAAGTTGTTGATTATCTTGCAGGTGTCCTTTATGAGCAAAGGGGGCTCTACAATGAAGCTCTTAAAGCCTTTGTGAGTGCTTTAGATATTGATCCCACTCATGTCCCAAGCTTGGTATCCACAGCTGTGGTTCTTAGACGGCTCAGGATGCAATCGAATGCAACCAGAAGCTTTCTAATGGCTGCTCTGCGACTTGATAGAATGAGCTCATCGGCATGGTACAATCTTGGCTTACTTTACAAAGCTGAGGGTGCTCCCTCCCCCTCCCTAGAAGCTGCTGAATGTTTTGAGGCTGCAACTTTTCTTGAAGAGACAGCACCAGTTGAGCCTTTTAGATGATGGACACTCATCACCAAGAGTTGTTGGTCCTGTAAACGGCAGTGATTTTTTCTACTCTCCCCGCATGTATTATTTCGTGTGAGTTTTGCACATGGCTGGTAGCAGTATATACATAGCAGTAAGAAATAAAGTATTCTTTTTCTCATAGCCCTGTACTCCAAAACACACAAGAAATGGAGGCCATACATGAATCATTCCTCCTCCACCGATGCTATTGTTTGGATGGCTTTAAGCAAGATCTGGAACTAGTTATGGAGAATCTGCAAAATTACCGTAACACCAAACACATAGCTGATAATTTTTTTTGAACTTTCTATAAAAATCCTAGTTCTCTTAATGCATTGGATTCCATAGAATCTGTGTTATCAAGATGAATTTTAGTTTTCTTAACGCATTAGAACAACATGGAACTCGATTATCGTACTTGTAGACCAAATATATGGTCACTAATCTCCGACAAAGCTCAGCAGTTGAGAGGACATGGTTCCCAGGGAAACGTCAAAAATAATTTGAACGACTCGACGAGGAAAAAGGGTGTCAAAGTGAAGACAAATAAATAGTAAAAGAAAAAGGAACAGGGACCAGCCTTCATGCAGTGATGGTGGTCACGTTTAAAGAGAGAGGATCACGACTCACGAGTAAGCCTTTCGCTACCATCAATGCAAATTGTAATGGCAGACGACAAATGGAGGAAAAGGCCTTTTTGTTTTTTAATAAATAAAAAATATTAAAATGATATATTTTTTTTATTTGGAAACTTAGATAGCGAATTAGGATAAATATAGATATGTTTTTGCATGCCCAAAATAACAGTGTTTAAAAATAGTAGTGGTTGGTCTCAAGATTTGAACCTGAAAAAATAATTAAATATTCTTTTTTTAACCATAAAGCTAGAAGGAGGATGACAAGCCAACTCGTTTTAGCCTGAAATAATATTTAAATTATTTTATAAGAAAAAAATAAGCTTAAAAATTGAATTATATTTCTATGCATGAATTATATAATAATAAAACAAAGAAGTAAAATCTAAACTTAGAAATTCATGCAAACGATAGTATGTCTTTGTGGGGCTTTGAATGCCGTCGGTTTATGTAAGAATATCCACCAATCCCGGCGAGATTGGCTGATGCTGGCCCTGTCAGATGGTCCACGCTGTTTTTCTTTCTAAAACGTCCTCGTACTTCCATATTTTTACATTTTCTCTCTCTTTTTCTCTTAAGTGATCTCAGTTTTCTATAAATCAATAATTAGAGGATAAAAGGGTTGAAACAAGTCCTTCCTTGCGTCTTAAAGTGGGAATTCCTTTTTCAATTTTTCATCCTATTACGAGGTTGACTATCCAATTTTTTTCTTTATATATATAATATTTTTATTATGGTGGAATTAATGAATACTTAGAGGCTTAATGGTGGTAAATGGTTATATTTCCTACTATCTTTTGAGCTTCAAACACTGAAAAAACTCATAAAAAGTTTTTTTTTTAATATCTTATTACTTAAAATAATTTTATTTTATTCCACACCACTTTTTATAAATTTGGCATGCAAGGAAAAAATTAATAGGGATCAAAATTATTTAAAAACAAAATATTAATTTTTTTATGTTTAGGAATATACTAACGTTTATGTTTTAAAATATATTTTTTTAAATATAACATTTTTTTATTTTTTAAAAAATATTTTTGACATTAACACATTAAAAAAATTAAATATATATATATATATATATAATTTTTAAAATATTTTAAAAAAACTTTTAAAATATAAAAATAATCTTGCTATTACTCTACGTCCATCTCACAGCCGACACCTCCCTCGAAACTAAGACAAGACAAAGACAAAAGACAGACCAGCTGACAAGCAAGGGAATTACTTGCATGTATTGGAACACCTGTGTTTTAGTCAATGGTTTTGTTGATAATTATTCTTTTCTCTCACTCTGGATTCGAAATCTATTTTTGTTATGTATTTGGAAATATTTTTATTCCTTTTAGATTAATTATCAGAATAGATTTACAGGACTGTTCATAAAAAAGTTAAAAAAAAAATCAATTTTGCTGGTTTTTTTTTTTAAAAAGAAAATATTTTTTGAACACTTCATATTCAATCCTAACCAGTGGACTGTGTCCTGTCTCTGTCGTCTAAAATCTTGAAACTGGGGTTTTCTTGTTCAAAAGTTTCAATCTTTTAGTGGCTTATCAGTAACTGTAGGAACTCTAGAGAGAGAGAGAGAGAGAGAGAGAGAGAGAGAGAGATGGAAAGTGGCAAGAAGACAGAAGCAGGCCCATCAACAACAACAAGAGGTGGTTTTGATGAGAAACTAGAAAGGAAAAGGGAAACCACTGAAACCCCACCTGCTGTAGCTGCTGCTATCGATGATGATGAGGAGGATGATGGTGATGCTGTTGATAATGGAGTTCCTGTTGCTGGATTTGTTCCTGGGCCTTTGCTATCTCTCAAGGAACAGATTGAGAAAGACAAGGTTTTTCCTTACATCACTTTTACTTTTCTATATTTAACTTGGATTCGCAATTTTTGTTATGTCTAATTCAAGCTTAATAATTTCATAATGGATTCTAGAAATCTTGATGTTTTCTTTTAGTTCCTTTTATCCTTTCTTTGGTTGCTGTATATGTGGAACATTTGCCGTGATAAATCTCGATTTTTGGGTAACATGCTTCTGATTTTTGTAATTGAGACCTGATAAAATGAGATTTGCTACAGATTAGTCCATTGTTTGAGTGTTCCAGTGTGAGAGCTGGTCAGCCAACATTGCACTGAGCAGGTTGCTTTGCCTGTTTCTTTTCTCCCTTGTTAAATTCAACACCAAGCAAAGGGACCATTATTCTTTTAAGTTTGCATGTTAAGGGCCCAACTTTTCTCTACTGTTAGTGTTCTTAGATGGGGTTGTGACAGTTTTATATTGTATGGGAAGCGATTTGGGTATATTACAGTTAATTTATCTCACTTCTGTTTCCCACAAATTTTTTAATTGATGCCTCCTTTGTGTTTCAATTCTTCGAATTGTGGCTAATCGGTGATAGTTAATAAGGTTATAATGAAATATCAAGTGAAATTAATGTAAAGTTGGCAGCCGCAACAACCTTGAATCATATGTTTTATAGCCTGTTTATTGTTGTTTACATTTTCTTTTGTTCTTCATTCGACAAAATAAAATACAACATGGGATCATTTTAACCATGTGATGCCGTGACATGAAATTAAAAATCCAACTCACTGGCATGGCAATGGCTGCTGGATGCATATGAACATAATTTTAAAAGCCAGTTGTGCTTTGCAGGAAGATGATAGCTTGAGGAGGTGGAAAGAGAAGCTACTTGGCTGCGTTGAAAGTGATTTGAATGGTTTGATTCAGGCATCCTTTTAGTCGATAACTGAGTTTTTCCCGTTTCACATAATCACGTATTTATATTTGTGTTTGGTTAGGCCAACTGGAACCTGAAGTCAAATTCCACTCGATAGGAATTATATCCGATGACATTGGGGAAATAAACACTCCCTTGCCCGTTGATGAAAGTCAGAGTGGTCATCCCCTTTTCGCTCTCAGGGAAGGATCTCGATACCAGCTTAAGCTAACATTCAGTGTTCTGCACAATATTGTTTCTGGCCTTGCATACTCAAATACAGTGTGGAAGGGGGGGATACAAGGTGCATAATCATCTGGCCCTCTGCATTTAGAACTTTTTACTTTATGCTTCTGAAGGGATGGATAAGTCTTGCAGATATGACTAATTAAACCTACATCTGTTATCAGTACCAAAAGGTGGCACTTTTTAAAAAAATAGATAAAAATCAGATGTTATTCGAGTCTTATCAGGCTTTATACCATAGTAGGTTACAATAACATACACGGACAATTTTGTTCCTTTCTTTCTCATTTCTGATTGGGGGTTGGCTGACGAAGGCGTAGATACAAGTGCTAAAGAGAGCAATCATGTCATCCTCACACTGCTTTCAATCTTTTAGTTTGTTAAGATCACATATCCTGCAATTGTGCATTTTGTCTCTCAGGAAACTGTTTAATTATTACCATTAGCTATCTGTGACTGTTTTCATTTCTTGAGTGTCAGTTGATCAAAGCAAAGGAATGCTGGGTACTTTTGCTCCTCAGCGGGAACCATATGTCCATACTTTGGAGGAGGACACAACTCCATCTGGTGTGCTAGCAAGGGGAACTTATTCTGCAAAGCTTAAGGCAAACATCATTTTGTGAGAATTTCTTCTGTGTGCTACTGTTAAGCTCTTTTTACATTCTTGGTTGCTGTTTGATGCAGTTCGAAGACGATGACAGAAGATGCCATATGGAGCTCAAATATTCCTTTGAGATTAAGAAGAGACGCTAGCCAAATTTTGCTGCGAGGAGTTTCCTCATGTTTTCATGTGTTTCTTGGTTCCTTTTCTTTTTGGTCTTATTAAGTAAACAGATGTTTTTCGAACCTGTTGAATTTACTATAGCATTTAGGTGCAAGGAAATATAGTTTTCGTTTTTTTCTTAAATAAGTTGTCTCTGCTTCTTTGAATCATAACTTTTCGCCTCCGTTGATGTGGGAGGAACATGATGAGTTCTTGCAGCCACAGCAACCGAGAGTTCATCAGGCAAGTAAACTTGTTTCATCCTTTTGGCTTTCCTATTCTTACTCGAGGTTTTCCTTCATCTGCAATTCAACTTTGCTTCAAATTCAAGGCTTATAGTCAAATTTCAGTACTGAGAGCAATGAAAATGAGTAGGAATAGGTTAAGTGATAATCCATCTCAGTGAAGTTACGACAGTTAAACGGTCACTTGAAAAAAAAATTCATTCATCGTTTTATTGCAAACTGTTCAAAAAATAATTCAAGTGATGGAACCTTCAATGGATATGTAAACTCTAACCCATTTCATTTCTTCAAGCTATCAAATGTTTTCAGCACACAATACATCATCACCCGTTAGATCAACCATTTACTACGATATGCTTGGAAGTTTAAATCTACCTGATCGTATGCTCGTGGGGCCCCACCATGCTCAAGGTTGAACTCCATGGCTCTCTGCTCAGGATAGGTTGAGTTGTATTCCAGAGCAAATTCACACCTTGTTTAGCATCTGATGACCTGATCAATGCATGGCGACTGAAATCTACTTTGTGTTATAGCCGCTCGCTTATGAGGAGCTAAGATTAGCTACAGGTGGCTAGAGTTAGGAAGCTTTGTTTTAGACAAAAGACAAGATGCCCGCTCTGGATACAACAGAGATGAAGACTGCTAGCAGTTCTGAAACTTCTCACCAGTCCACTGGTGCATGAAGCGCAGCAGTGCAGCACAAGTTCCAGCTTCTGAAAACATAGAGCGTTCTGGTAGTTGCATCAATTCCAGCCAGGCAAGAATGTGGGAGGCAACTGTGGGAACCACAGATTTATGCTACTTGAAGCTAGTCACAAGTAATGCGGACATAAAAGAAACAATTAGATTCCCTAAACCACTTAGCCAACAGGATTTCTTCTCACACAATACCAATCGCCACGAGGTTCTCTAAAAGCTTCAAACTTCAGTAGTATTTTTTTTTGGAAAAGGAACTTCAGTAATATTACATAAGTAAGAAATCCATGCAACAATTTCACACATCAAAACCCGTCTCTAGTGGCTTGGCCCCTCTTGCTTTAGCCCCAGATATCCGTGTCGATCCAAGTCAGAGGCAGAATTGCTCTAATCACCTTAATTTACCCTCATGGGATTACTTCCTTTTTGCTCAGCAATGTTCTGTAACTTCATACCCTTGCTCAAATTTCTGATTCAAACTCATTCGCTAGAGAATACGAAAACATGTACCTTCTATTGTATAGGTAATTCAAGAGTGCATCAGCTGAAGAATTCTACAACTTGATAGAGAATGAGAAAACCTATATTCACAGTACTCAAGCCATGCACATCAAGTTTTCCCATGGTCCCAATAACAATCTTCATCTCTTAAAGGGGCATGTCCCCTTCATCCCTATCATCTCCGTATCTTCTATCTCGATACAATAACCAAATGTTACCACAGTAACTGTACTTTGCAGTCATAGGTACTACAGAGAATGCCATGCACCTTTATTAAGCTCCCAAACTGCTGTCCTCTTTCCTGGAATACTCTCAGAATCTTCATAATATGCAATATACTTTACTCTTGGAGACCTTGTCATGTTGGGAACTGTATCTACTTCATTCTGATGTTCTACTTTCGAATCTACTAGCACATCAGATCCATCATGCTCTCACTGCAATTTTAGGAAAACAACCAGGAAAGCCAAATTCTCAAAGAAAAGTTCATTTCACTGGCTAGGCAACATATTAGACTGTAACTGGCAATTTGAACATTTGTGGTAGAGACATGAAAGTATGAAACCATTGGTGCTTATCCATCTTAAGTAAAAACATTTTTCTACGTAGATACTACACTTGAAACAATCCAAATCAAGTTCAAAGATTGCTTGTACAAGGCACAAAATACACCAGTGGTTGAAAACTTGCTGCATTTTTTATTTTTTCTGCGTCAAGCATCATTCTATAGTAGCTTGTTGCTGTTTACATTTAAGTGTTCTCTCATGATAAGCATTAACATATTAGTTTTAGGTATTTCTTGTATCTTAATCTATAAGAACAACTGTTCCATTTTATAAAAAAAACCAAAATATATATTAATCTCAACAACTCTAATTAATATCCAGTCTTAATAGAGTATTGACCGAAAATATTTTAGGAACAATGCTCTTATATAATAGAAATCTTATGATTATAATAACTCTATAATTTTCTTTGCAAAACATTTTTGTCCCAAGAACTTTATCTTTATTTTAGATTTATTAATCAAATATTTGATAAATATTAAAAATAAATAAACCTTTATTAATAAATTAAATATATTTACATGAACAAAATCAATAACTCGTGTAACCAGTTAATTAACTACATGTCATATACAGTAACACACATAACAAGGTAGATGAAGCTATGGGAACTTTAGAAATGGAAGAAGAGAATTTAGAAGAGTGCTGGTTGAATCATGCAATATGCCACAGGATGTTTCAATGTTATACAAGTCTGTGATTTCTGAGAGGAAAGCAATGCTGATGTTGCAATTAATTCTGATGGCCAAAAAGTCAAGGATAAGTGCTCCAAAGCTTCAGAAGGCACTTGTTGGAATCTGCAGAATATGTGAAAGTCATCTTGCAACAAAGTGCTGAAGCATTATCATTCTCGTATCGCGAGTGGAAAACAAGATTTGCAGAGTCAAAGGTGTTTTTATATGGGGGACTTTCGAGATTTGTTTTTTCAATGATTTCTCAATCTGCAAGGATCATTATGAAAGCCTTTTGCTGTTTCTTCTGCTAAATATGTTATGAAAGTCTCAGAGGTAAGCAGCAGACTGTCCACAGCTGTGGAGTCCGTGCAATTTGAAATGTTCTTTTGCTCTTTGTTAGAATCTCAGAGATTGGTGTTGAGGCCATCCTTGATTGAGCACATCCACCCTTGCTTGGAAGAGGTTCTTGATCAGATACATGTAGACCATTTTAAGAAAGTCTTCTGCATCTCACAGCAACTGATGCTTGGGTTTCGGATAGATATCTTCTGTCAGCTACTCTTCTATGGTTGTTGGGCAACGAACAGAATATTGCCTGCTCACCAGCAGCCGTAGGAAGTTCATAACTGTTTGTTTCAGGTTTTGCTTGCTTATTTACATCCAGTAAAAAGAACCATAATAGAACAAGAAAGAGAATTAGCATGAGAGAAAAGGAAGAATCCGTTGACTTTGGAAATCCTTGGTTCTCATCAAATCATCAAACCCTCCCCTTCAAAACGATCCTTGTCCCCGAGGTCAACTTCTGGGAACTGCAAATTCATCATTACGAGGTCTTCCCATGTAGCTTCAATCGTGACAACAAAGGATAGTTGCTGCCCAAGAGACTGGAGGGAAAGGACATCTGGTTCGATTTGGATATTAAGTCCAGTTTTGGGGCCGCTTGCAATCCCAAAAACAGTGCCACCGGTGCCGTGACTGTTTGCCAGACCCCACCGGAATGCCAAGAGTTAAACCTGCTAAACTGTTCGGAGACCATTGAACGACCAAACAATTCTGACTGTCAGTTTTACAGCGCGCGCGCGCACACATATAGTGCCATCATCTATGTTTTGAGAGAATGCCAACTTGTTCGTGTTGAGTTAACCAGTATTCTATAGACTTTGCACTTCATTTGGAAGATTCTATACTAAGAGGACTCAAGAACCTCTTCCCAGAGTACAAAGCTATCCTTGAAAGAGCCATCACCTCTGCAACAGCCAACAGATGAGTCGAGAAAGAGTGGCTCAGGCATAATTTCGGCAGAGACAGTGCCTCAACAGGTTTCTATTCTGGCAAATCTATCAATACTAGAAAATCTGTTCTCTAGCAGGATTTTTTAGTGTTTTTGGAAGCAACGATCATATTGATTCTGAGCTAAAGAAAAACCAATCAGTTGGTTTTCGTCAGCTAGAACTTGAAAGTGGTGTCCTACCCATTCAAGATGCATCTGCTAGGCTCAGAGCTCATCTTTTTTTTCCAAGATAAATGGAGCCATTAAACCTTTCATTTTTTCGAAAAATTTCACCTCCTTGGGATGCCAGAGTCCGATGGATTCAGCCATGTTCATGTACAAATAAGTTAATTTAAAACTATGGATTCTAATAAATTTATTTTCTTTATTTAGATGGATATGAGTGAGGACAATGGAGGTTTATAGATTTATTCCCATATATACTTTGAAGTTGTTGCTTGACATGACATAGCCATATGCTAAGAACCTTAGACTGTCTTCTATTATGTTTA
>Ga0325403_1002087_pt1 | contig 17401 bp, 8 predicted proteins | sample PopdelMetagenome_19_FD_205665 | JGI IMG/M metagenome (GOLD analysis project Ga0325403, IMG submission 205665) | Populus deltoides microbial communities from Bellville, Georgia, United States - Xylem-PdKOR-R4 | ecosystem: Host-associated > Plants > Phyllosphere > Stem > Wood/Secondary xylem...
GTTGGACTTTTCTGCCAAGTAGTCGTGGTTGTGCGTGGGCCGGCTGTCTTTGAACGGCTCAGATCGTGCTGGAAGAAATGAATGTTAGTTGAAACTGAGCTTCCAATGAGATATTGCCACGTATGAACAGAATAACCTTAATGATGTTCTATCTCCGTTGTATACGACTTTAGTGGTGCAGTTTCAGTTTTATAGTCTTGGTTTGGTTTGGTTTGAATAAAAAATATAACGGTCACTATTTATTTATTTATTTATTTAATTAATGATTTCTAGAACCATCATCAACCCCCACGTATGAATAGAATAACCATTAAATTTATTTATTTATTTGCATGCATTGTTATTGTTATTGTTAATGTTAATTATACTGTTTATTGAATAGTGTAATTAATATGAATAGTGAAAAAAAATATAAAATGACTGCTTTTTCTTTTTTGTGTTGCTAACGCAGAAATTCAGTGGGCTAAGAGAATAATAAATTATTTTTGTTCTTAACCAAACAGCTGCAAACTGCGTTTTAAATAAAATGCAGTCGCAGCTGCAAAACCAAACGGGCTCTTTATCTTCACATTGCAGTGATATACAGTAACTTATACAGTAGCCGCAGAGCTATATTTTCTATTGCAGACTTCTGGGACACCAATTTCTTATAATATGTTAAAAGGAAAAATGAATTTAACAAAAGAAAACCAAAGTGTAAACAAAGAACGCCCCATCCTCAATTTCAAGTTCACTCGGTAAAGTTCTTCTGCAGTCTTCTTCCTATCTTTCTTTATCTACTTTTTAACTCTTTGTAGTTTTTGAAATTATATTTTTAATTCAAACGTTTATTTTATTTATTTTTAAATTTTTAAATTTAATAAAAAATTGATAAAAGAGAAAGAAAGTGGCTAGAAAATAATGGAAAAAAAATAAAGTTATTAGTTGGCCACATTCAAGCAATTACAATGGCAAAATATGGTGTTAATGAATTTCATTTTATGAGAAAAATTTAATGGTGGTGAGTTTTTTCTATAAAAATATAGAAAAGATAGATTGAAGTTCATTTAGATTTTTTTATTTGATTAATTTATATTTTTTTTAGTGATTTCGGGATATTTTTGTGGTTGTAAATGGATTATAGACGTTTTTATGATGGTGTTCTTAAGTTCTTTTTAGTTAGAACTCACTTTAAAATTGAGTTTTTGGGTCTAAGAAACTTGAATCTCAATTTTTTAATCACCAAAGGTGACTTAGAAAACATTAATGTATGATACAAGTAATTTGTTGCCCAGTTTTTAAAAAAAAAAGATAAAAGAAAAAAATAGCGTGTTGTTCGCACATGTGGAAAAAAAACTTGGTTTTGAATATATTAATTTATTAAATCTTTAAATTAATTACAACGTTGGGATGGTCGTCTTGAATTTGGTTGGGCTTTGTTCCTTCTATTCTTTTTTTTTTTATCTCTTTGGGGTTTTTTTTGTCAATTTTATTATTTGACATTGAATTTATTAGGAATTGAGATTTATAATTTTTAATTTATTTTCTATGAGATTATTTTGGTTCTGTGATCTGATTATCAAGTTTGGCGAGTTAACTAGATTGATTCTGGTCAGTTTTTATTTTTATTTTTTAATCTATCCTTCAATATTGATTTAGTTGGCAATTAAATTTCACAATTGATTTTGATTTATTTTCTATGAGGTTATCCCGGTCTAATAACTTGGTTTGCGGGTTCGGTAGGTTAACTCAAGTTGATTTAACTCGTTTATTTTTGTTTTTTAATTGAATTTATTTGTGATTTTATCATTCAACATTGAGTTGATTGAAAATTTAGTTTTATAATTTATTTTAATTTACTTTTTGTGAGATTATCTTAGTCTCATTACTCAAGTTAAATTTGGGAGGTTAACCTAGGTTAACTCGAGGCTTTTTTTATGTTATTGTTTTTCAATTTTATCTTTCAACATTGGATTGATTGAGAATTGGATTTTATAATTTATTTTAATTTTCTTTTCATATGGTTATCATGGTCTCACGACTTTAATTATGGATTTGGCGGGTTAACCTTGGTTAACTCGTGTCATTTTTTAAGGTGTTTTTTTAATTGGATATTTTTCAATTTTATTTTGCAACTTTAGGTTGTTTGGCAATTATGTTTCATAATTTATTTTTATTTTTTTCTATAGGGTTATCACAATCTCATGACCTCATACACGAATTTAATAGGTTGACCCAGGTTATTCCAATATATTTTCATATCAATATTTAAAACATATAATCTTAAAAATCTTTTTAGTCAAATCATGTTTTTACCAGTCATTCAGGTTGCTTTTGAACTTACCAAATTGACCAGATCAAACCGAGTCAACCCCCATATGTTTTAAATTCTTTTATACTAAAAAAAATTAAAAATACCTAAATATTTTTTTGTGCTCAAAGAAATCTTGATCAATATCATAATGTAAAGCATGCTATTGATGTAGTACTAAAACTACATTCTACACCAAAACATCATAGTTGCAAATGAACAATTCTAAAGATCTATCTTTCATTAACGTAACCTATAAGTTAGTTTTTTTTGGAAAAAAAAATAAGTCTAATTTTCTTTTTATTAGGTCAAGTTTTGATAGGATCTTGAATGGATCAATTAAGTTGATATGAATTTTGATTAGATTAGTTTGATTTGATTTGATCAATAACCTATGCCGCTCTCGACATAATTAGAACCTTTAAAATTAAAAAGAAATTATATGAAGAAATAGAGTCGTCACCTAATACTTTAAAGAGAGTAAGAATTCTAAATTATGCATTAGTTCTAGAGATTTGAGTAAGAGAATGGTTATGTTTAGGGGAAGATATATATCACTTTTACTGAATCCATTCAAATAGAAGGTTATCTTAGCTATAAGTTTCATCTTAAATTTATTTGATGCATGTCATTAACTATTTAATTTATTTTTTAAGCTTATTCACAAGTCATTTATTATTGGTGCGTGTTTGTCAAGTTAACATTGAACTATGAATCAAGAGTCTTGCAACTCAATGATTTTTTAAAGTTTTTTTTGTTATTTATTTCTTGACCTTGGAAAAACACATGTAGTAAAGGATCTCTATGAGAATGTGAGGTGAAAAAAAAAATTGAGTAATATGCATTTGAAGCTAATAAAGGATGAAAAGAGTTATTTTTTAACCAGGTGATTAGGTTTGAGTGCATATGAGAAAAAAAAAAGAGATTTTCTCAATAAAAAAAGATCTAAGTTGAAAGTTGATGCCGATAGGAGATGGACCATTCCAAATCCATGAAAAAAATTAATGATAACGCCTATAAAGTGAATCTACTAAGTGATTATAGTGTTAGTGCTACATTTAATGTTTTTTTTTATCTATCTTTATTTGATGTAGGTGATGATTCATGAATGAATCTTTTTTAGGAAAGAGGGGATGATATGATCAAGACTACACCAAAAGATCCATTACAAGTTCCAGTTAGATCAATTACAAGATCAAAGGAAAAGAAGCTCAAATATACATTCAATTGGCTTATGTAGAATATTTAGGACAAGTTGGCTTTCAAGGAAGCAGCATCAATAAGTGAAGATTAGACCTTAGTCAATTTAATTCATGCATAAGAGGGGTCTGATTCATCTACTTTATGGGCTAATTAATTTCAGCAGTTAGAGATTTATTTTTCACAGTGCTTAGTTTTACTCTAACAAACATGATTTTTTATCTGGTTTTTAGATCGAGTTAATATTTTATCAGAGATTTTTAGAGGTCTTCTTCTATATTGGGTTAAAATTTTAGGGCAATTGGACATCAGGAAGGCTTTATAATAAGGTTCCAAAGCTATTTATGTAGGAATTGTATTAGTTTTCTATTTGATTTATGATTTTTATTTTATTTTTTTAAAACTCTTTTATTATTTCTCCAATATTATTTAAGGCCTTTTATCTATATTATAAATAAGGTTATTTAGCTTGTATTTATATTTTTTTATGGGGAAGACTTTGATTTCATCAATTATTATTGTGTATATGAGATTTTGCTCATACTTTTTGGTTCTTCATTAAATAGGTTCGATTACTTATTATCTTGGTGCTTCAGTATAGATTATCGTTGTGTAAAACTCAATTCCAAACTTGATCTTAACCTTCTTAGAAAGAGTCGATTTAACTGTTGATTTCTGGATTTTTATATTAATAGGGTTCACATCATACGTGTATAAAGAGGATGATTTACTGGGATAAGTAGAAATATATGCATACGAACAACATGAAGAAGAAGAAGAAAATAATAACAAGAAAAAAAGAGTGATTGATGAGATAATAAAAAGAATCAGAATAAGCTATTTCTCACAAACAAGTGAGAGTTGTTCACCACTTATAATGCTTTATAAAAGTAACTTTAAAATAGAAAAGTCAACATCATCATCAACAACATAGATCTCTTTCTCTTAATAAGAACATCGCTTCATTTTTTACACTTCTTTTATATCCAAGAAAACAAGATATAAGCAATTTAATGATTACAACAACAACAAAAATATTAATAATCAATTTAAAGAAAACATATTAAAAGATTTAATTGAAATTGATGGATAAGAGGTAGGAAAAGTTTTAAAATTTGCAGCTTAGTTAACTGGGTTTGTTATACAGGAAACTCGAAACTTTAGACATATATGGATAAGGACCAAAACACATTTTGAGATTTTTTAGATAGTTTTTAGTGAAAGAGACTTAAGTTTAGAAGGAATTTGTGAACTTTATTGAGTAATTAAAGTGACCAAAATAATTATGAACTGAATTTCTTAATAATTTTACCATGATATCATAAAACTTTCTGAACTTTTATTTTCCCAGTAAATGTTGTAAATAAATTACTTCAAAGTAAATATGTATTTTCATAGAATTCAAAAGTGAATATTATGTGTTTTTATAAAATTTTGATTTAGGTCCAAAATTGTTTTTCTTCTTGAGATGAGAAAGAGAAATCATATCAAAATTGAGAAAAATTATGTTTAATTGATATATCATTTATGGGTGCTTGTTTTATAGTATATATGAGAGTAAATTTATTTTTTCATCCAAATTTAAAAATTATATTACCTCATGATATTTTTTTTAAATAAAAATAATAAAAAAACAACTAAAGTATAGTTAGATCAAGGTGGTTTTCTCATTTAATAATCAATTAAATAAGAAAGTAGATGATTAAAAAAAAATACATTGTGATTAAAAATCTATCCATCACTTTTTCAAAATCTCATTTAATAAAGTATTTTGAAAAAGATGAATTTATATTTTTTAAAGGGCATACAAACTAAAATGGACTGTAGGAGGCGTGCCCCCTGCAGTCCTTAGGTAGCTATGCCTTTGGGACAAGATCATATTTCTCCATTATTGTTGATTGTTTTATTTAATATGTTTTCATTTATTAAATTATAATTTCCACTACCAATAGTTCCTAAAAATAATAATGTATTTTGCTCTACTTTCGATTCAATGAAATTGTTCATGATAAAAAAAAAATATCATGTGGTTAATTATGTTTTTCTGCTGTCACTCTTTAAAATATCAACTCGAATGGTTACATTTTTTTATCATTATTTTTTTATCTAAAATTAATATATTATCAAAATATAAATGACTAAATTTGTATTTTTTTCCATTAAATTTGAATAATTACTAACAAATTTTAAAGTTTTTTTTATTTATTATAATGTTCTTTTTATAATAGCATATTTCAATTAATTTATTAATGGATATAAATATAAGTTTTAAGGTAACTAGTTTACCAACATAGGTTACACCTCGTTCATATTAAAAGTTTTTTTTTTTTGACATATATACAAATGTTAAATCATAAAAAACTATTTAATATTATTATTAAAGCTGATAAAGCAAGTCAACATTAAAACCTATTAAAATGACTTCTTTTCTAGTTTGGATTTAAAATTAACATGTGTAGAAATGATATTAATGTGAACAAGTTGGCTTGATAGGTCAAAAAGAAATCTGAACATTTAATAAAAAAAATATGTTTTTATTTAAAAAAATTAAGATGATATTTTTTTCTTTAAATATTGAGACAAAATATATTAAATTAGTGGGGGCTTCGAGGCTTAACCCACCAAACCCATAATCCAGATCATGAACTTCATTAGATCTAGTAATTTTTTTTTTTAAAAAAACTATTTTTTACTTAATAATATGATAATAGAAAAATACTCATAAATTAAGTATTAATTAAATATCAATACATTTATTTTAAACTGCAATAATATCATAAAAACAAAAATAAAAAAAATTATAAATAACAATTCAAAATCAATCAATTACGTTGCCCAGCTCTTAAACAAATGCATATAAGGCATCAATAGCTAGACATCCAATACTCAAGAAACAATGAAAAGTGTTATTTGAGATTGCAATAAAGAAATAGTGAAGAGGTATTTCTTCTAGAGGAAAAAGCAGCATGTTCTTTAGCAGAAAAAGCACGATATGACAGCATGCAGGGCTACTAATCCAAAGCAGAGGCTGAAATGATGAAAGAAAATGATGGAAAATCTGTTACTCTTTGAATCTGATCAACAAAGCAAGGTTGGAACCGGAAATAGTGACTCAACCTAAGATGTCCATAGCTTGGTTAACATGTTTACTCAATGATTCCAAACCATCACAGACTGCATCGGAGAAACAATAGCTAAAATGAAGGAGGGCTGTGATCGGAGACATAACTGTTGTTGAGCAAATTCATGTGCTGAGACAAATATAAAACAAAAATATTTGCATGTAAATCCAGCACTTTGGTGACAGTTGGTTTTCAATTAATTCGATAAAACAACAACAAAGCAGCCAAGCATGAGGGAACACAACCAAAGCTGAAGACGAAACATTAGAGGGTGGATCAAAGTGAAAAGGATATGCATAAACACAAAGAACAATCAACCATAAATTTAATGAATGCTGGCAACGATAAAGAACAAAGTTGCAATGCTCCAGCAGCAGCTTGTCAAATGGTGCAAATGCAGATGAAATGAAAGCCATTGAAGGTTAGGAAAGCTACCTCTGAGCGAGATGAAGCTACCATGTACGTGTTGCTTTTTCATTAGTTAAGGTGATCCATTAGATGGGAAGTCTTGCAAGCTACATTGTTTATCCAGCGCATTATCTGGAACTTCTGCAGTATAGCTAAATAGAAAAAAGCGATAAAACCAGCAGGAGGTTAGCAGCATGATGGAGGAAAAAAGGAAGAGCAATGCGAAAAGTAGTCATTGTCTTCCATAAACTCCCCTTTCTATCTTTGCTTCGTCTCTCTTTTTGTGTCTTCAAATCGGATACTATCACCCCCTTTATCTCTAACCCAATTTCCCCTTCCTCTATCTAATAGTCATTGTCTGCCAATCCCTCCCTGATTATGGCAAATCTCCTGTCTTTCCCCTTCCACATCCCTCCTGTAACTCCTCTATTTTTTATGCTTTTGAGTCTTTTGGAAATCATACAAAAAAACCCACGCCATCCGCATCAACTTTAGAGAACAGGGGTTTTCTTTTCTGTCTTCATCTTTCCTGCAACTCCCCTTAGCCTTTTTCTCTCTCAACATCAAAACAATTTTTTCTTCTCAGATGAAAAGAAAGGATCGATTTGTTTACCAGTGGAGAAGAAAGAAAGCAAAAACATATGGTGAAAAAACATGGTCCTCACCTGGACACGTTTCAAAAACATTAAAGAAAAAAACAGAGAAAGAGTTGGAATTACAGTGTGAATCCGCAATGTAATCAAAGCTCTCTAACAATGAATTTGCATAGTTAGAGTAATTTATTAGTATTGAAAATTAAATAATCGTTCCCATTAATTTGCGTAGTTAGAGTAAACAAAAAGAATGGAAAAACTAAGAGCTAGCTTGCATGGAAGGCTACTGTAACTAAGAGCTAGCTTGAAGAAACCGTGGCTGTAATGTGTAGTACTAAAAGACCCAAAACCAAAATTTTTATTGCAAAAGTGCCAATGACACTTGATGTAAGATAGCTTGATTGGGAAACACACGGGTTGTTTAGTTTTTTATCTAAAAGGTTTGAACCTCCACACGAAAAAAAAGAAGAAAAACATACATTGGAAAGCCTATGCCTGACAAACAAAAGTTTGAGTTTGCAGAGGTGACAATGTCATATAATCATCCAAAGAACAAACCATGCTACATTTGTTTAGTTTTCAAAGCGGCAAAGCTTCATTCCCAACAGTTGTTTCCATATAAAAAAGCTACAGCCATCAGTAGTGACCCAACAAATCGTAAGACACAGACACGAAGAGGGAAATATGAACATAATTGAATTGTTCATGCCAGAAGAGTTGTAGATCAAAAAGTTCAAGCTTGATGGAGCTCCAACGCAAGGGTTAACGTCCCTATAATGTAGAGCTCATATAAGTATCGTCTATTAACAATTGCTAAAAAAACATAGGAAATTCAATGTGGAAGTCTTAAGAAAAGTGCAGAGTTCCAGCAGCTTATATGGGAATTCCTGGGATGAGAGAAGATTTGTAAAAAGCTGGAGATGCAAAACCAAGAAGCCAAAAAATAACCAAGTGTCTAGGAAAGACCATATATGTGTTTCACGAGTAATGCAAGCCTGTCAAAATAAAGAAGTGCAGAGCTACGACACAGAAGAAACGCATGTAAATGTAGGAAACCACAATCAATTCTAAAAAAGCAATGGGGAATATGTATTAAACAACAGGAATAAGAGAAAGATCAATGGATAGAGACAAACAACAATGAAGAACATATATGTGTTTCATGAGTAATGCAAGCCTGTCAAAATAAAGAAGTGTAGAGCTACGACATAGAAGAAACGCATGTAATGTTAGGTTCATTGCCATTCATGTGCAACAACTATTAATGGATGACATTGTCTATTGACAAATGCAGCAGCCCGTCCTAAAATGTCAAAGTTTGGCAACCATTATTGTTGAAGAAGAGCAGGAGCTGGTGGCATCATTCTTGCCTATAAATAGGTACCAGGAGAGAGCAACAAAGATTGAGTAGAGAGAGAGTAGAGAGCAAAGCAAAGAGAGAAAAGAAGGGGCTGCCAATGGCAGCAGCTGCAAATGCAGCAACGAGAGATAGGAGTTGAGTAGAGTGGATGTGATCCTCCTCCTCCATGTATTTGTATTGTATCCTTTTCTCTATCTCTAATAATATGGAACTCTCTCGTGGATGTAGGTGATTTGCCAAACTACGTTAAATATTGTGTCAGTGTGCTAAGCCTCAAATGGGCAATTATCAGAACATCATCGGTCTGAATCCCCTACAATTGGTATCAGGTGTTTGATTTTTGCCCAAAAAATAAAAGTTCTCAAAATGTTGTTTTGACCGTACCACCGTGTAGAGGAGAAAGAGATGAGCACACTGGTGAAAACAGTGCAAAAATCAAACGTCAGACATGGTCGCACGCGCCATCACGCGTCGACGAGGCGTCTCCCCACACGCGTAGACACACCCCACGCGTCTTCTTTACTTGGATAGGCTGACCTGACCTGAATACCAGACAACCTGACCCACATGAATGACCCGGATAAGGATGATGTCTTCATGACATCATCATAGCGTCAACATGCATAGTTGGCATGCCATGTTAGTGACTAGTCAACTGACACGTCAACTTAGTGGGATCCACCTGCCACGTCATCAGCCGTGAGCCAAGTTTGAGCTGACGCACGAGCCGAGGGATAGGATCCAGTGTAGCTAATCCTACATGCAACCGGATTTGAGATTGAATCTGGGTCGTTCATCAAGCCAGGATTGTTTTGATCAAATCTTAGCCGTCTGAAATGCGATTTGGACGATTTCAGACTTGTTTCCAACTAATTTGTTCATTCCGGATGCAATGGTATGGTTCGATCATTGAGATTAAGACTAAAAGTGATGGTGGTGAATTAACAAAAGAGATTGCCCGATTAGGAGGCATCTGAAGGTCATCATGGTGGTCGATAGAGATGAAAAAGAAGAAGGTGCAAATGTTTACCCAATTACATGTGTTGAACTGCTAAGTGGGGAGATTTTTAATTGCCTTGAGGGAAGGCAAAATTGGGATACTCTAGACACCCGATCATGTGAACGATTTGAGATGTAGAGTGGAAATTGATGAAGACCAATCTTGACGAATCTAAGCACTGGTAGTCTCGCTAGATGTTGAGAAATCAGGTATAGAATCAAGATATTCCAGATCACTTGTAAAGGAAAGACGCAACAAAACTAGCAAATGGTTGTATATATGGAAAAGCAGTACGATGGATAGATATGACTTAAGAAGTTTTGTTTAGGAGATTGGGTTTTAAGCGGGACCGGTGCGACCCCTCCAATCTTTCCTAGGAACTTGTTTAGTTGAAGGATTATCCATACGATATTATTTTCGTATATATAACAGTTTATTATGAAACAGTTGTAGACTAGCAAGATGACGACACAAATGAATAGTTGGGTTCCGCATGTTCAAGGATCTAATGGAGTGGTGATTTCTTCAAAGAAGTTAGATTCAGTGACTGTGATTTCTCAAGGGGAGAATTGATGAAGATCCTGATAATGAAAGAGAAATACAGTAAGGGGATAAAGATTGGCACCCTATTTTGACTTGGATAGGTGTTGTGACAGGATGAGCTGCTATCAAACATAAGCAAGGAATATGGAGAAATCTGGAGAACATAAATTGTACGAGGGCACACAAAGATTGTGCAGGAGTACCCGTAGGATCTAATGAGGTACTGTAATGAGACAACAAGTGCAAGCAGAAGAAGTGTTCCCAGATGAAGCTCAAAGCAGAGACTATGTAAAGGGTGTACAACAGGAAGTCTCTTGTGCTCTTGTTGAAGACAACAGGCAAAGACCTTTCCAATGCATGCAAGGATGGAAAGATGAGCTGTTGTAGAGGCACCTAATTGAGGGGGTGAAAACACTGTGATAAAAGGCGGTCGCTTATGTTGAAAGGCGAAGACACCAAATAGAGTTGGTGTAGGTGGAGCTGTCACTGCAATGATGAAGGGCGCAGAAGCTCCAAACATAGGAAATGAGATGGAAGATTGTGATGAGAGTACCACAGCTCTCTCTTTCTATATGACCAGTGGCAGTGATCTCCCAAGTCCACATGATGGTAGAGAATTTTGGAGCCATTTTGAAGCATCTCAGCTGAAAGAGGATGCGACCGCCTATAAAAGGTGAAGACACCTTAGAGAGAAGGTGTGAGGGCCACAATATGAGCCCAAAATCAGACCATCCCATGACAACGGGCGAAGACACCTTAGAGAAGGTGTGAGAGCCATGATAGGAGCCCAATTACAGAATGCCCCAAAGTCGATGTGATGGTTAGATATAAGTGGACATGTGTATGGATAACCAATGAAGTGGCTATGATGAGTATGAAGACAAATGCAGGATTGACTTTCATGGATATTGCCCCCATGCTAAAGATCAATGAGCTAGAAGACATTTTCCTTGGACAATAAGTGAGTGACTTGTAAAGCATTAAGATGCAACTGCTAGGAATAAGCAAAAGGCATGCACAGGTTTCGAGAACAAGTTGACTCTTGTCAAGGTGGTGAGCTCGGTGATGGCATTGTAATACTCAAAGTATGAAGATATGAATCAACCTTTAATGGGCTGCCCCCATGGTTAAAGGTGGAGAGTTACCTAGACTCTTGAGACTAAGAGCGAGAGACTCATGGACAAATACGGCTTGGTTCCTAGGGTGGAACAGAGGGCAGACGCAACTCCTGGATGAGTAGACTCTTGAAAGAGTAGTGAGCTTGTGATCATATTGAGATACTCAGATAATGACTGTCGTACTTGGAAATAGAAATTTCCGTTTGAGGGGGTGTTGTAAGCCTTGGTATAAGGATTGATAAGTCATTCCGGACCGAGCATGGTTGATATGCTCGAAGGGGAGTGCAGTGTGTCCTAGAGACAAGCGTTAACACTCTTCAGATGAGATGTGACAAACCATCTGGTTGAAATAATCCTTTGGATTAAGCAAAGAGGTGCTTGTGTGACTCTGATGATTGAAAGGTGTGGTAAGTACCTGTAAAATTGGCCAAAGATGCTCTTAGAATGGTAAGCTTAGAAGTGCTGTGTGATGCAAGCATGTGTTGAAGAAGCAAGCGGACAATTAACCCACATGAATGACAAAGGGGGTGATAAATTTTTTATGCATACTGGACCGAAAGCAAACACAAATAAAAACACAAACAAGCAGATTTACGTGGTTCCTCAAAATCGGGTACGTCCACGGAGGCAGCAGATTGTATATTATTGGAGGAATGATACAAACACTCAACTCAACCCAGTACAATCCTACAAAACCCAGTGTTTCACTCTTACACTTAGTGTTTCTCTCAAATCTAGTCTTTTTCACTCTCACAGTTGCACTTGCACTCACTGCATACTTACTCTCTTCTATTGATCTCACTCTCTCATCTTGTTTTATCAATGAAGGAAGTCTTTTATTTATAGGGAGTCATTCTAATAATGACTGGAGGTTGGCAGTTGGAGGTTGTCATAATTATATGGTTGGTAGTTGGAGGTTGACATAATTATTAGGAAAAAATCTGGATAATTTCCACATGTAAATGTAGGAAACCACAATCAATTCTAAAAAAGCAATGGAGAATAGAGATTAAACAACAAGAATAAGAGAAAGATCAATGAATAGAGACAAACAACAATGAAGAACAGTTGCAAAACAGCCTAAGATCAAAATTCCTACCTTGTTAATGTTGTTGTTGTTAGTTTAACATGGTTTGTGCAACCAACTGGTTGGTTACACGTGACATTATTATATTTATGTAAATACATATTTATTATTAATAAAGGATTAATTTATTTTTAATATTCATATAATATTAGATTAATGAATCTAGAGTAAAGATAAAGTCTATGAGATAAAAATGTTTTGCAAATGAAATTATAAAGTTGTTATAATTATGAGATTTTTATTGCATCATAGTATTGTTCCTAAAATGTTCATGGTCGATGTTCTCTTAAATACTAGATATTTATTAGAGCCGTAGAGACTGCTACATATTATGTTCTTTCCTTTATGAAAGGAAGCAACTGTTCATGTAAGCTAAGGTATAAGGGATACCTAGAACTAATATATAGGTGATTGTCATAAGACATGTACACTAGATTGACCTGTATAAGAATTCTATATGGAGAGATCACATATATCTATGGAAAGGCTCACGTGATAGTTGTATAAGTGATTTTTAAACTTGAAATCATTAAGTTATCTTATATAGAGAATGTTATGCTTTGATCCTGTTGCATGTTATTTTAAACGAGGTAATGAAATGACATATATTGGGTACAACATGAACTATATGAAGGTACTTGAGTGATTAAGAGATGATTCATCACCCTACATGAATTATAAAAAATGTTTCATCTGTTCTTAAATAGTATTGATTGAGAAATTCTTAGTCAATGTGAAATGAGATTTGAAAAGAGTGTTAAATTTTATTCAAACGATCAATGACTATTATATAGAGAATAAATATGATTTAACATGACAAACATACTCCATGCTTTAATGTTAAATTGCAACATTATTGATGAAAGAATATTAATTACATTGAGAAACTGGTCACTTAAAGGTTAAGTCAAATCACTAATGACTTTTCTAATATTTGAGGAATCATGACACGTTGCTAGATGATACACCTGATCTTCAAATATAAATTAAATCAATTGTTGAATTAATAATAGATTCAATTATTTAATTTATTCAATTATATTGAATTATAATTATAATTTATATTTGGGTCAACATATTAGGAACCTAATGGTCACACATATTAAGAATCATAAGTTAAAAATTAAACTAGAATAATTAAATTAAGTATGACTTAATTAAACTATATTTTAGAAATTAAAAACTATAATATAAATAATAAATGAATTATATTTCTAGACCTAAAAAATCAAGTAAGGACTTGATTGAGTTAATTTATAAAATTATCTTGGATTAATTTATGGATATTATTCAGGGGGGAAATTGATATTTTGTTCATTTATAGGGTTTTTCAAATTTTCTTATAAATAGTAAGTTATACCTCTTATTTTTTAGAAGTTGTCTGTTTGATAGAAAAGCTACGTAAGTTACAAAATTAAGAGTTAGCACACTAGGCATAACTTTCTCCTAAATAGGGATTTAGGAGATTTCTCACCTGTGGTTCGTATGGATTACCTTTGGAGGCCGGACAATTAGATAACATGTGGTTTGCGACGACCTAACCTTTAAATAATTAATCAAAGCAAAAAAAAATCATATTTTCAAGTAATAAATTCTTAAACAACTCTAGATCTGTCTAACAGGATCCTAAAGACTCCCAAATAATTCTGTTTTATTTTTTTTGCTGCGTGTATGATATTCAGGAACCCAATAGTGATAGTGGAGCCATTGGTAGACAAATAGGGTTGTTGTTTGCTTATTTTAATTATTATTGGTGTTAATTTCAAATTAATTTTATGTGCAAAATTATTTTCCCTAAAATTATTTTTTCTCTCCTGATTTTTTCAAATATAAAAAAAAGATATTCTTTACTATTCCGGCCAGATCTGACCAAATTTCTTGAATTTGGTTGGAATCTAGTGAAATCTTAAAAATAATTAAGGTGGTTGTCATGGGTGCTGCTACTTGCAATGCCAAACGCAAGAGGCAGTAGCCTATGGCTGCTAACGGTGCTAAAAACCGAGCGTGAGGTAGAAGCCTCGCTATGGAGGCTGCGCAGGGCGAGCGATTGCCCCTCACGCTGCTGGCTGGCAGCGACAACGTTGGTTGCTTCTGCTCTAGCAGCTAGTAGTGGGTAGAGATCCCACTGTCAGCAAAAGTATGGAGATGAAGAGGGGCATAGTTACATGTACACCCCTGTAGGGTTTTAAGGGGTAGAATTACGATTCTACCCCTACAACTTATATCTAATTACTTCTAGGTATTTTTAGGTTGAAAATATGATTTTAGCCCTTCATATATAAAATAATAATTTTATATTAAAATTGAAACCCTAAATTATTTTAATTAAAGAATTAAATTTCCTAATTAGATTAGGAATGAATTAAATTATTTAAATTATTTTTTAAGTTTTATGATATCATAATAGGATTATGATTTATTTAATTAAATAATATTTATAAAAATGATTTTTCTAAAATAATGAGAGTTTTCAAGCTAGAAAATTTTATTTAATTAATCGTAAAATAGTTTAGGATATTAATAAGAATTTTAATGTGATTAATTAAATAATATTTTGAAAAATATTTTTCTTGGAATTTATGTTAAATAAAATTTGTTTTGTTTGGGAAATTATCAAATTAGATTTGATTGAATATTTCTAAGTGTTAGAAATATTATTTTATAGTAGCACATAAAACCAATAATTAGAATTGAAGCATGCAATGTAATTTAACATGATATTAAAATGTTTTTATGTATGATAGATGATTGTGGACATTAAAGATGAATGTGTTTGTTTTTTAATTTGATGGTTGAATGGTTGTAATTTTTTATTAAATAAGTTCTACTTGTCCTGCCTTATCTTTATTTTTCTTCGGAGTTGTAAATTCTTTTCTCATCTAATTCCCCTTGAATGTAACTTAAGGTTTCTTAATTAATTATATAAATGTTCTGTAATTTATAAGTGTAAGAATTTAGATAGAAAATTATTTTGTAATCCAAGATGAAGAAAGAAATGGTGATGAATGATATAATTAAGGTGCTTGCAAAGGATTTATGAAGATTTGTAGCAGCTACCTAGGATTTGACCATCTAATTTCCTTCAATGGCTCGAGGGAATTACCTTAGATATGTTCATAATCATCCAATTAAAATGGTATGCTAAGGGTTTATATTTATATATAAATTGTAGTGTGTGTGTGTGTTATGCGATGTTTTGAATTAGACCTATTTAATTATTAAATCCCTCATTAAAATATTAAATACATGTTGAGAACATGATTTATTGTCTTTCAATTTTATATGCATAAAACTAGAGTTCTATTCATAGATAATTTGTTAAGTCACTCAAGGTTACCATTAATTGAATAAGTTTATTGCTATAAAATTAGGTTCTATTTAACTAACCTATATGATTTGGATGAATCACTTATGATCATGTGAGGTTAGAGACATAAGTTTAGTGAAACATATAAGATATGTTTAGACAAAGAGTTGTTACATAACTGATCTAGGAGTTCTACAGATATATGATTGATAAACTATGTTATCTACTTTATTTAATTTATTTTGATTTGTTGAGCCACTCAAGGTCAGATAAATTAAATAAGATCCTAACCCATTAGGAAAATCTAAGCGAGATTCCTTGAATTAATAGGGAGGGCTATTAATTTGTAAGAAAATAATAGGAGACCAAATTAAAATTAAAGACCAAATAATAGGAATTTAAATATGTATGCATGAAATAATACTCTCTATCTTTATATAAATAGGTTGGTAGATCAAAGTGAATAGTAGCATTTTCCTACAAAATATACGTGATGCTAATAAATTGCTTGAACCAAATTTCTTGAATTGACATCGAAATGTAAGAATTGTTCTCAAGCAAGAAAGAGGCTGTATGTTCTTGAAAATTTAATTCCAAATTCCTCTACTGAGGATGCTGAAGAAAAAGTTAGGAATGGACATCAGTGTCATGTGATGATAATGAATAGGTTGCATGTGTGATGTTAGCTAGTATGTCACCTGAGTTTCAAAGGCAACATGAGAATATGGATATCCATACTATAATTATGCATCTCAAAGAATTGTTTGATAAGGCCAGTAGGATTGAGAGGTATGAGACCTTTAAAGAATTACTCCGCTGCAAGATGATAGAGGGTTTGACACGATCAAAGAGTTGATGTCTTATCCCAAGTGCAGGAGTGTCATCGTAATAAATAACCCGGCAAGACCGGGGTCGAACCATAGGGAGGTGAACTATATAAATTATAATAACAACAACAACAACAACAACAACAACAACAACAATGATGATGATGATGATTTAAAGAGGACTTTGAGATATAAGATTATTAAAGAAGATTAAACAATGATAAAAACAAATGTCAAGGTTAAAGGGTTCACTAATAGTATTAGAGATAAGTAAAATATAAACTCTTTATAAATTATCAACATGATCATATTAATCATCTTATTTGCATAATACCATACTTACAAATTTTATCAAGCATTCATGATGCTAACTTATGTGGACAACAAATCAAGTTCCTCTCATAATAACGATGTCGGCCGAAAACTATGAAGGATCAAGTATTTGATGTACCAGGTGTTATACAACACAAATCTAGATTACCATTTAACAAGCAAGGTATTAAGGATTGATAAGATAAAAAAGATAAGACATGTTAATAGCAAATT
>Ga0325403_1002090_pt1 | contig 17391 bp, 6 predicted proteins | sample PopdelMetagenome_19_FD_205665 | JGI IMG/M metagenome (GOLD analysis project Ga0325403, IMG submission 205665) | Populus deltoides microbial communities from Bellville, Georgia, United States - Xylem-PdKOR-R4 | ecosystem: Host-associated > Plants > Phyllosphere > Stem > Wood/Secondary xylem...
ATGCACAACAGCACAAGTAATCAAATAATCAAGGCAAGAGCAGAATAAAGACCCAAAACTGGAAACTAAAAGGAGATACTGTTGAAAGAAGCTTACACGAGACGATGAAAGATTACTGAGCTCTGCTATTGCTACTTCATGACTTCTAACCTGATCAATGAAACCCGCATAAATAAATTAGTCATATAAGAGATAGGTGAGAGATACACAAAAGGAGGTACCTTTTTCACGAGATCGAGATTTGTGCCCGTGGCAGAAGAGGAGGATGCCATTGCATAGACAAACTGTTTTCAGAGCTACCGGCTTCTTTTCTCTTTTTGGAGTGATGCCCGGAGAGAGTACAAGAGTTTATTACTGAGTGTTTTATACTGGTTTATTGCAGAGTTATAGACCCGACTTGGGGATTGACTCGATTTAAGGAATCGAGTCTCAGGTTACACAAATTGATCTAGATTAACCTGAATTAATTTGAAAAAATAAAATTTTTTTTATGTTTTAATATTTCATATGAAAAAAATTAAAAAACAATCTATATAAATATAAAATATACGTGTTATAAATGATGAAGTTTAAAAGATTATTTCAAAAGGTATTTTATTTCATATTGAAAAAACATAAATTTTTTTTCTTATAAACATAGAGTATATATACTAAAAGACTTCAAATCTCACATTGAAAAAATAAAATATTTTTCTAATATTTATATAATAAACTTTGAAAAAAGTTAATAATTAACTAATATATATATATATATATATATATAAAGAATCTCTAGTTAGGAGAAAAAATATATTTAAAAAAAAAAAGGTCTCAACTATGTTTTGTCAAGTTGTGCGGGTCACGAGTTATCTGGGTTTTTCTAGATTTTTGTTCATCCCGGTCTTTTATCTACCTGGCGGACCAGCCTGATTTTTTTTTCCCTGGCGTGTAACATTGGATCATGTATTATCAATTTGGTCAATTTTCACCTTAAATTACCATGTTTTGGATAAATTATAAGGTTGAGTTGGAAGCAAGACATTTAATGGCGCATGGAAATTTCCAAATCTAGATACAAAGGTTAGAGCCTGAGCATAATTGGTCTGTGTATAAAATGATTTCTAAGTGAAACTAGTAAACTTTGTTAGTAATTTTTGAATTATGTATTGACTCATGATATTTTTTTTATCAAGTAATATATTTAATTATGAATAATATCAATTTTAATGTGATTTTCATTTTATTTATATTACTCAATTTAAATAGATATTGTATCTATATTCATAGAGTACTAAGGTGTTTTGTCATATATCAAGCACTATAATGCTAATAAGGTGATCAATACCTATACGTACATGTGTTATATATATATATATATATCAAAGATATGGACATCTAATTGTAGTGGGCTATGTATAATGGACCTTATATAATAAATAAATAATGATAATACAAAGATAATTGTGTTTGGAACTATAGTTAATCATAATGCTTCAATACTCACGAGGAGTAGACATCAAATTTAACATGGATTGTAGAAACATAAACTATAATGATGAGAGAGGCTTAGTGAATACATTAGTAACCTACTCAGTATAAGTAATTAATTAAGCTTGTGAGCTCCTTGTGAGCATAAATTTTCATAAATTTCATACGAGTATGAAAAACTGGATTTGCAGTTAAATAAGTGCCTCCTAAGTTATCACACATCATAAGAGATGAGATGTACCTGAAATATTAAGTTTATAAAGTAAATACTTGACCCATTATAGTTCTGCAACAGTATTAGTAATAGCTTTATATTCGACTTCTTTAAAAAAACAAGCAATAATACATTATTTACTAGATTTCTAAGAAATCAAGTTATAACTAGGAAAAATAACATAATCACTAGTAGACTTTCAATCATATACACTACTAACCTAAATAGAATCATTAAAACCATTGAGTGAGAAATCATTCTAACATGTCCAGTGCAACTCGGTGAACGAACTGCAACATAGAAAACGCATGATATGGTTAGCTACCAACCAATGAACATCAATAGAAAGAATGTATGAATTGACATACTTTATTAACCTTAAAATAGATATCATCTCATGTGAAAATGAGTCGATCAAACCATATCATCAATATATGAGATAGGCCAATATCAATAATGGTAAACTCAATATCTAAATGTATGATAAGAAGCTAAAAAAGGCAAGATTATTACTAGTAGTAAAATACCACCAACACAAACTAAAAGGAATACCATATCCTTAGAACAATGGAGAATGAACAAGAAAGTATTAACTTTAAAGTTATTAAATTCTTAGAAAAGAATCAAGAACCGACGAAGACGACCAAACCATGTATGAGATGCTTATTTCAAACCATAAAAAATGTCCAAGTTTGCAAGCATGATTTGGGAACTATGGATCAAAAAAGCTAATAGGCTAAGTCATAAACACATTTGTATCAAAAAATTTATTAAGGAAAGCACTATACACATTGAGTTGATATATTGACCAACCATGAGTAACACCGATACTAAGCATTATCCAAATAGTATAAGGCTTCATAATTGGAAAAAATGTCTCCTGAAAATTAACTTTTTCTTACTAATAATAGCCATTGGCTATTAATTATGGTTTGTAGCACTCAAAGTTCCTATTTGTCTTGTATTTAATCTTATATACCTATTTATAGTATACCACATTCATAGTCGAATCATATGGCATCAAAGACAATGTTATTAAAGGCTAAAGTATAAATTTTTATAGTTATATTAGATTGCCAATTAGGATATTATTTTGCCTTAGTAAACTCTAATTTTTTGAATGAAGTTCCAAGACCTTATTGTATTGTTTTTGGATAGTTAGAAAAGATATTGAAGAAATAAATGATGTAGTAATTAGGTTAAGACCAATAAGAAGATTTAGGTCAGGAATGATAAACAATAACAATGAGGACATATGTGAGCAAAAAACAACACAATGAGAGAAATGTTAGGGGGATGTAGAAGGCCAAGAGGAAGAAGGGATGACTTCGAACATGTTGGTATTTGTTGTGAAATAGATAGAGATGAGACAAACTAAGGGGGGGGATTATGGAATTATTTGGATAGTGGTAGAATAATGCAATTTGTAGATGTAGAGGTTGGCTTTAAAGATGATTAAAAAAGGAAAACATTATTTGGTATTGAAAAATATAAAATGTCATAACTCAATTTTAGGTTTGCCCTAAAATTTCCTTTTTCTTTTTAAAAAATTCAAAAAATGAAATAAAAAACAACAAAAATGGCAATTTTGCAAAAACATGCTGAGAAGGGTTTTAAATGCACTGGAGTTTAAGAGAAAATTAAGATCTCAATTATACCCCATTGTACTCAAGACTGAAAAGATAATGCAAATTCAAGGTTAAATTAAATGATTATTGGATGATTTTGCATAAAAGATAAGTATGAGGACTTGATTAGATTTTTTAATAGGACAATTTTATTTAATCATAGGCCCAATTAAAGATTTAATTAATTTTAAGAGTTAATTCTAGTCAAATTTAAAGATTTAACTAAGTGCAGTGATTTAATTATACTTTTAATGAGTCAAATTAATTTTATTAGGAGTTTAATTGGTGAAAATAATTAAGTGTAGAGGTCTAATTTGGACTTAATTAAAAAAATTAGAATATTAAAGGACCATATTTAATTTTTTTAAGCTCAATCGAATGAGATCAAAGATAAAATTGCAAGCAATTAGAAGCTTAAAGCTCAATTAAGGGTCAAATTGAAGAATTTTAAAATAAATAAACACTTTGTAAAAATCACATAAATTTAAAGTTCCAATCAAAGAAGGTCAAGGGTAAAATTGTAAGGAATCTAAAAGATTAAGGTTGATTGGAGATTCCATTACAAAGTCCCAAAGGTTTAACAATCAAATTTTAAAATACCATAATTTCATTATTCATTGTCTTCTTTCCATTAAAACAAGATAGATGACCAAGTACTCACCTTTCAACCCTAATTTCTCCCTCACCCCTTCACAATGCCACACAAATCTTATGTCAACTTATACCATAGTATTTGTACTTCATTCTATGTTAAAATTCCATCTTTAAAGACACTAAAAACACTTGTAGATTCTCTCCCAAAAACACTACCCAACATTGTTCTGCCTATAAAAACACTTTTGATCCTTCATTTGTTAGTTGGAAAGCAATACAAGTTTTTGTCCATACGACACAAATCTTATGCCAACTTATACCCTTTGTTTTTGCATCATTATAAGACAAAATTACAGCTCTAAAAGCACTAAAAACACTTGTATATTCTCTCTAAAAAACAAACCTAGCACTATTTTAATTGTAAAAATAGTCTCGGTCCTCCTTTTGTAAGTTGCAAAGCATAACAAGATTTATCCTTAGCTTCAATGATGACTGAGATCTATTCTCCAACATTAAGGGTTGAGATCCCATTAATACATAAGCCCTAAAGCCTCCCCATTTATCCTATAAAAACCCCACAGAACCCTAACCTAAACAACCTCGATAAAGATGAACACTACCATAAAAAAACCGCCATAAACAGACCTCTCAGCTATGAAAACTTCAACCAAAACACCTTAAAATAGACCCCAAACTATACAAAGCCTCAACCACTAAAACATCATATAAACAACCATCTTTCATACTAGAAAATCTCATTTCCAAGCCACCCAAAGACAGGCCTCAAATCATCACAAAACAACCTTTACAAGCAGTGGCAGTAACACTCAACTATGAAGAAAGAACAAAAGCAGAGATCTATTTGTAGCCATGCTAATGGAGGATCCGAGAAGGGATGTAGTAGTTTAAGATCTTATAAACTTTTCTCTCACCAGTAGCAACATTAAAATACAACAGTAGGGAGAAGAGACAGATCTAGACTAAAAAACATGAAGAAAACTGAAACTTCAACAGAGCAGAACTCCTTATACAAGTGTCTATTTGTTACACCATTCATGGGGAATCAAAGAGGAGATAAAGGAGTTTTAGATTTACACGGTGCTCCTCCTCTAATTGTAACAACACATGATTCCATATATTAGCAGCGATGGTAATGGTGGTACACACACCGTCGTTGATCCAGCAACCCCTTCAACATAATTCCAGTATTTACTGGACGTGTCAAACACGTTGAAAGGTTGATTCATAACCTTAAATTATTTTTTTTGATAAATTGCTAAAATATGTTGAATTTTAGGATAAATTGCTCAAATATTGTGAATTTTGGGATAAATTGCTCATTGTTGTCTATATTCTTGGACTGCTTGGATATTATTGGTTTGGATTGATGTGTGTTTTTAGTTTGAAATTATTTAGTGATTTGTGTCGATTAGTGAGTTTATTTTTAGGATTGTGATCGATATTTTAACATTAAATGTTGATGCATGAATAATGTTTGGGTTTGTATTGATTCGCTTGGATTAATATGCAATTTGAGTATATTTTATGAAATTAACAAGATTTGATATTTGATTGTTTATTTGTTGGATTATTAAGTTGGTGAATGGTGAACGAGTAGCTTATTTTGAATTAGTATCTAGTTTGATTTAAAACACATTATTGTGTTTTTCCAAACAAACCCAAGATAATTTTAGAAAATTCTAAAAAACAATTAGGTACCATTTTGAAATTAACTATGGTCCCTTGCATGTTTTTCCAATAATTTTTTTCTAATTTCACTCTGTAGAATTACAGTGTAAAATACAGACCTGATATAAAAATACATGATTTGTTTTCTTCGTAATTCAAAAAAATACAAAAATATGATTTGTTTTCGTGCATACGGTCAAATCTTAAAGTTTTTTTCACGTATATTTTCTAAAAAGGACAAAATCATATTTTTATCATCTTAAAAATACAAAATGGATATTATAACCATTTTATGATTATCTATTAGGGTTTGAACAAAATACTAAAAAATCCCACAACATTTTATTAATATTCAGAGTATTAGGACTTAACCGTAAACTTTAATATTTAAGGGTATACAATTACACTGTAAAGTATACCCTCAAGTATTAAAGATAAAAAATAGAAAATAAATGCAATGCTAAAATTAGGATCTTAGAACAGTTAAGATTTAACCTGATAGCATAGAGTCTTCCTAACAAAGGGAGATCTACTTTGAAGCTTTCATGAGACCAATGTATAAAAACATGTCTTCGATTGACAATTAATCAACAATGCAGATTACCATAGGTAAGGCACATTAAGGGTGATGTTTTTTCCCTTGCACAACTAGTCCCTTACCTAGACTCTTGTAGACCATTAGGTTTTCAAGTAACCATAATACTAGGTTACGACTCCTAAACCCTTTTATCATTACTTTATAATTAAACCCAAAACTCCTTTAATTCTAGGAGGTAAATCCGTTACTCGACGTCATACACGCCACAATATAAAGGATGAATCATGAAAAATACAATGACAAAGAATGTATATATGGTGAGAATGGATGTCCATACGTTATTAACCAATATGAAGTAAACTTTAACTTAGAAAGATGTACAATGAGGTGTATCCATTCTAAGATGATTGTATAGTTAGAGATAAAAATAAAACAAGTAATGAAAAATTTAAAGTATTGTCGGGACAAAATTGAAAAAAATAGATATTTGGAACATAGAATTAAAGTTGGCATGCAATTAATAAGGTATACATTGGTTTTAAAAGCTTATGACCTAAAAGTAAATGGAAAGGATATTTGAGCAAGTAGTGTAATTCCTATTTTAACAAAATGTTAACGATAATGATCTACGATGTTAATTTTCTCATGAGTGTGAGGGTAAGTGACATGATAAGGAATACCACAATAAAAAAAATATGTGTGAAATTTAATAAATTCACCACTCAATCAATTTGCATGTTGTTTATATGAGTATGAGATTAATTCCTAACAAGTTATTAGAACTAAATAAAAATATCATAAACTTGAAATTTAACTTGCATATGGTAAAAAGGCTCTAAACATCATTAAATATTAAATTTAGAGGAGCGATGCTTACATATTTTGAAGGATATAAAGTTGATATAATAGATTTGCCAAACGACAAGTAGTGCAATTGAAAATTTTTATTAGAAAGATAAATTTAAGGCATGAATAGGTTTGTGAATGTGATTACAACCAATAATATATACATTAATACTTACCATCCCCTCACTTTAAGATGATCTGAACCATTATATGAATCTATATGTGAGAGGCCAGTAATATCTAAAGTGATATGATGACTGGCTCTAGTGTTTGTGTGCTAATCAGGAAAATTAGAGCTAGTAAAACTATTACCATTATTTGTCAAGAATATTAAGTTTTTTGATTTAACATACCATAAGTTTTCCCTACTTCTAGATTGAGAATTATTTTTTCCTTCATTGTTAGTCCAGAGAGGGCAAAAGGTGGCTAAGTGGTCCCCATAGCCATATAATTAACACCATAAATGAGAATACAAATTAAACTAATTCCAATGGTGTTGAGAGAGAAAATTGTAATATGAATTACGAGTTAAACCCTCTCCATATTATCAATGGCCTCACCTATAAAAATTAAACCCCAATGATCATTTGAGAAATTATTACTAGAGTATTAACCTCAATTTTGTTAAGGTACAAAGATGTGGGCAAGGTAAGTAAATGGTTTGATGGTCTTCATATCACTATCTTGTCAAATAAAAAGGTGATGAAAAATGTTATTATTAATAAAATCATTACTTAATAGTAAAAATACAATTTAATAAAGGATACTGATTATATCACATCCATAAGAGTAGTTATAAGATCTTTAAATTATGTATAAAGTCATTTCAATATATAGATATTAAATTCTATAGGGTTAGGGGGTTTAACAATCATTGTGAGTTCATTACTTTAAGTTTCTCCACATTGTAAATAGGTTATCTTCATAAGGTTTTTAAAGTTGTTCAATTAGGGTTAAGTGCATAGATATAATGCATTTTGCAGTAGGAGATATAATTATTGATGCTAAAGTGGACCAAATGGTACAAGACACAGTATAACCAACAATCAAAGACAATACCTTAGTTGAAAAGAATGCAATCATAGTGCTCATTAATAATTGGTCTTATTTCACTTATATGGTATAAACTAGATTGACTTCTATAGTGTTATTAATGATTATAGTTTTTGAGAGGATATGAATGACTATTATATATATAAGCCATAACTTATTAGAATGGACTAAACATGTGCTTTTTAAAAAATATAATTATTATTTGTAATTTTAAAGAGAAATAAAGGTGAGCATGATGAAGGTTAACACTATTATAAGTATGTGGTGTGGAGCCGACACCATGAGGGTTGGGTGAAAATGACGAGACTAAGGTAGGGTTTATTATGGGTTGTGGTTAAGATGTAGAGGAGGTATTTGAAGGAGATATGTATTTTAAAGTAGCCATATATGTAGTTATGCAATAAGATCTAATACTATAATAGAATAATGGAGAAAATAAGTTTGAGAAGAAGAAGAGATTGTCATGGCTGATGAATCATTGAAAGTTATTGTGTTATTCTTTTTTTATATGTATATATATATTGGGACGTAGATAACCAACTTTATGGACTTTGTATAATAAATCCAATATAATAAATAAATATCGAGAATACAAAAATAAATGGGTTTAAAATTATAGTCAATCATAATGCTTCAATAATTTTTATTTTATTGTCCATCCATTGTTAGTTCTAGCTGTAATTTAAGTTAAAAAGAAGTTATAAAAGGAAAAGAAAACATATGCAAGATAATAGACGGTATAGCCATATTGAATTAACGATCCTTCAGATGTGGGGATACATAGTGATAATTTTCTTTTAGCACTCCAAATAAATGCATTTGTATCAAGATTGCCTTGACATTCCCCCATTGCTGATCGTATTTACATGCGTAAGATGTACTTGTTGTGGAAGGAGATGGTACTTAATGCCAAGCTTGTCAAAAATCTTCTTTAGTTCAAAAACAAGATCTGATCTTCGATTGCTCTTTTCCCCGTAGTTTTGATGGTTCATGGTGTGTTGAACACATAGAGTAAGCTTCAAATCTTTCCCATTCTCTATCTCGCACACCATCAATGTGTGCTTTGGGTTCCAATGCTTTGGTTTGCTTTCAATGTATCTGCAATATTCATAATTAAAGTTTTCTCAAGCTAATAAATTCATCATTGCACAACAAAAAAATTTTAATATATGTGTTACATAATTAATATGCTAGATATATAGAGAAAAGAAAAATTAGTAATAATTAACTAATATCTAAAAAATATCAATTTCTATTAGCAAAACAAGTGTGGTTTAGGCAAGCTAATTACTTTAAGAATTAATTTTGTCTGACACTAGAAATATTAATTTTGAATGCAAATGAGATTAATAACTTACATTTGTATAGCTTTCTTGAGAGCATTGAAGTCATCAACAGAAGTGGAGACATCAATGGTGATGTCAATACCATCCCCCATGTCTGGACTTCTTCTAAAATTACTGATAGGCTTTGTAAGAAGAACAGAATTGGGATAATATATCTTCTCCGAATCATACCGTAAGAACACAGTTGTCAAAATGTTCATCTCTTCCACAACCATCTGCAATAATATTAGGAAAAAAAAATATAAAATCTTCTCACTCAACCATCTTTAAGAATTAATATTTTTTTTTACCTGGACGCCATCGACAACACAACGATCGCCAACATCAAAAGGATGCATGACAAAGACGAAGATGATGGACTCAAAGATGCTTTTGCAAGTGTTTTGGAACATGAACCCCACGAGTAGCAGTTGAGATGTGAAAACAAATAAAACCTTGGTCGTCGCCAATCCCGTCACCAAAAGGGAGATCACAATTATAATTAGAGTCATTATTGCACTTGCTAACCTGTGAAGTTGTTGGATAGCAGTCTTGGTATCATTCAAGGAATGTGCCAATGCTTTCCTCTCAACATAGGCATGCACCTAGCAATTGAAAACATAAATATAGCAAAGAAGGAAATTATGCGTCTTTGAATAAATTGTTGATGTGTTTTCCTTTAAATACAAGAAAAAGTTAATCCCATTTTACTCCTTGATTGGAGGGGTTAAAGGAGGGAAAATGGTACTGTGTATGGAATTCAGGAATCAAATCCACACCATATGGGCTTGATGTGTTGGTGATGATGTGATAATTAATTAATCATCGAATCTCCATGTCAACTACATAACAAATTATTGATCCTGATTTGAAAGCAAGCATCCTTTAATCACAAAAAAAATAATTATTTTTATGATTTTCTTCTTTATTGCTTGTAAACATAGTAAGATGGGGGCTTTAAGACCAAAAATTAAAAAAAAAAAATAAAGTTGGTTTTAGGTTGCTTACCACCCAATTTCTGAAAGATGATTTTGTGATTTTTCCAGTCTCAACAGCGCCTTCAAAGAGAGGAAATATGGAATGAACCTCTACGGTCTTTAAAAACTTTAGTAGATCTTCCTCTTCAATATACCTTAAAGCATTCAAAAAGGAGAAAAATATGTCAACAAAAATACACACTTAGTAATCACTAAATAACTGTATGTGTTATACTACAGGCTGTACTAATTTTTTTTGAAGTAAATAAAAATGTACACACACACACATATAGTAAAAAGATTAGAAAAATTACTTTAATCACATGTATTTTATCTTTATTCTTTTAGAAATTACAATTTAATTTCCAGTTAATATATATTTTAAATTTAAATAAAAAACAAATGTCCTCTAATAAATAATATAACATAAACACTCACAAACTCTCATCCCTAATTTGTAAATCTTAACCCTCACTAAATTTTCAAATTTTCTCCTGGCTACTGCATGATCTACCTTCACTAACCATAATAGGAATCTCAGACTTCTCGGTAAAATCCTACATGGCTACACCCATCCCAGGATAGAGATGCCTAAGCCCTAACAACCATCCTACTACTTATGCTCAGCTACTGCTGATGAACACTAGGATTCAATCGACCTAGAAAGACAACAAGGGGACCCCGCCTACTGAGATTACTTAGCTGAAAGTGGCCTTCAATCAATAGTCACTGCTGGCCTAGGTGGATGTTGTTGCCTCTCTGTTCTTTCCCTGCCCTACTTCCTTAGTTCAACAATCCATCTTTCGATGGCGGCTTGGCTTACCAAACATTAACTGGGATAGATGCATATCATTGCCATTGAAATTTGTGTTAGAGGGACTTTTTTTTGTTGGAGAAAACATTAAAAATCCACCCTTATTATGTATATTTTTTCTAATTATATATCAATATTCACCTTCCCCGAGTGCTGGATTTGAGATTATATATATATATTCATCTTTGAGGTTTAGTCAAGACTACAAAACTTTGCATGATGTATATTAATGTTTCCATTAAAGAATTATCTCAATCGAAAAATTTAAGTTACGAGACGAGATCCTAATAATAATTTTATATTACTTTATAATACACTCTTTCAAGTAAAAGTGTTTTGGGTTTGAAATTTGCATATATCCTAATTATTTTGTGCTTAATTTTTATTAATTAAAATAAAGGTAATGAGATTTGAACTCGTGATTACTTGGTTAACAAGACTCTAATACCATGGCAAAAAAACATCTCAACCCTAAAATTTAAGTTGTTAGGTGAAGTTATAAGAATAATGTTGTATTACTGTTTAACATTTTTCAAGCCACATGCAACCACATGCTGCATTTCAAGCTACCAAATTTATTTAGAAACGGGTCATTTTTTTATATTTGGTGTCGCTTAAACCACCAATTAAAAGAGACATCTAAGCCGAGATAATGGGCTGTGATTTCATAAAACAAAACTTGATATGCTGCTCAACCAAGTAAAATTTTATCTTATTTAGTTTCTGTAATGTCTGATTTATCGATAAAGTTACTCTGAGAGGGGGTTGTTGGGATTGGGTTGTCAAATTCTGGCAAGGTTTTTTTTTTTAATTTTATAATTTTAACAATAGAATATCTTCTTAGTTATTAATTTAAATATAATAACAATCTTGTGAATAATTAGACTTTTTTTATTGACTTTTTTAGACACGATGTAAAATGTTATGAATTTATAAAGTTCATGATATAAACTGTAATTTTTTGAAAAAATTAAGAAAAAGTGAAAAAATAACTAAATTACAAGATAATCAGAGTAATTTTTCCAAAAAGTTTTTATCATTAACACAAAATCTGATGCATGCATTTAACAAAATAGATTGAGAATCATATGCGTCAATAAACATTAAAAAGAGATCCGAATGCTAAATAAAGACTAAATTGTGAAATTAAAAAATAGATATAGACAAAGATATCTCATCATAAGCTATAAAAAGCTTTAAATTTTGTTTACTTAATTATATGAAACTAATATTTTTTTACAAGAAGATTAATAATTTAAATTAGATTGAAATAAAATAATTTGCTAGTATAAATCTACCTTTTCTTATTAATATCTTTATTTTAAGGAAATATATCAACTTTTTTTGTCTTTTATTAATAAAAATAAAATCATCAAGAAGACATGCCTAAAAAAATAAATACAATTTAAAATAAAGATAAAAAAATATATATCTCAAACTCAATCCCTTTGTCTCATTAATGTGCTTTTTTCTTTTTAATTTTTTTATAAGAACACTGGTTCCTTAAATAGCATTCTCTCATCATTCCAAAAGCAAGTTTCAATTCTAGAAAAATAACATCCTAATTAATTTAAAGCGTGTGTATAAAAATAATTATTATTATATAACGCTTGTGTGTTGTTGCAGAAAACTCTGAAATTTTTATTAAACCCAACTTAGTTAGTCATCCTTGAAAGCTTCTTAATATTAAATCTTTTCCTAGCCGAGGTTTTAAATTAAATCATGTGGGGGTTGTTATAATGTGACTCGGTGAACTTTGCAGGTTTAAAGGCAACAAAAAAAATAGGTAAAAACATGATCTAACTTTAAAAAAAAAAATTCAAGACAATGCTTTTAATAATATTAAGGTGACAACATATCAATTCAATCTAGATCAACCCTGCAAACCTGTAACTGAGATCATGGACTCAATTACATTCGATAAGTTCATTTTTTTGAAACTATTTTTTTTTAATTATATAATAACAAAAATTAGAGTCCATACTAAAGTAACCAAATAAAAAAAATGATTATAATGTTTTGTAGAAAAGAACTATTGTTCAAGAACAAAGTAAATATTAAACAGGACTAATAAAATAATATCTAAAAAATATTATTAATTAATTAAAAAATTTAAAAGAAAGTGTGTTTATATATATATTAAATTATTTAATTCTTTAAAAATTATTTTAAAGAAAAACCTAGATGCAGGCGAGGGCCTCGGTGGCTCAGGCCTTCGCACCTAAGCCTTCTATATATATAAAACAAAAACTAAGTGGACAACATATTGATTGCTACCTAGAATTTAACAACAACAAAGGTGACTTGAAAATCAAGATGTGCAATTTTTTACCCCAAAGACTTAATTTTTAACTTATTTTTCACTTAAAAACACTTGAAAGCATGCTTTTATAACCTCAAGAAACTAATTCCATAAAAAAATATTGGTTTTAAAAATACAAAATCAAACAAAAAAAACATCTCTCAACCTTGATCTACCTTTTAAAGCTTTTAAAGCAATAAGGAAGTTAAAACACGATTCATTGATCTCCTTTTATAATAAGAAACACCTTGAATGGAATTGTAACAATCAACCTGTCTTTCTCCATCAGTATTTTTTAACAATTCTCTCTTTTAAACTCATAGATTAAAATGTATATAAAATAAAATTTTGCAATAAATCAAATAATTTCAAACTCAAGAGATCAAAATAAAAATTGAACAAAATCTTAAGGCTGTGCTGACACCATTTTTATTTTTTTTGAAAAAGAACTCTATTTTACCAAAATTTTAATTTTAGTTCCCTCATTTTTAATTTTTCACAGACAATAAAATTGAAATTGTTTTTCAAAATAAAAAATCAAGTCAATTTTAGAATTCTTTTAAGACTCCGACAACTCGAGAGAGAGAGAAATATAAAACAATTCATCAAGACAAATCACCAATCAACTCAATTGAAAGAATAAAATTGAAAAGAAAAAAAAAAAGCTCGAAGGTCATCCTAAAACAAATTGAAGGACCAAATAAATTCTTTTTTTAAACAAAGGGTTGTCATTCTACTTTAATTTAGATTTTGATCCTTTAATCTTTAATCTTTAATTTTTTTGCAAACTACTTCTATGCAAAATTAAGAATCGGCTCAATGATAAGACTTTTTTTTAACGTATTTTCACTACCTAGACATTATTTTTATAACAAAAAAGCTTTGTAGTGTAGTACAGGGTATATATCCTCTAATTACCACAAATTTTACATGGCTCGTGTGCTTATTTATTTATTTTATTTTATTTATATCTTTTGAAACCCAAAAGTTGGAGAATAAAAATTAATCTGAAATGATGATCCAAAATGGAAACAGATCAGATTATTGGAATTTTGTCAGACAACTCAGCAAGGTTAGACTGGGGCTAAAAATGTAACAATGCAATCAGCCAGAGAGATTCCAAATCTAAGAATGCAACTCGAGACTGATATCCATTGAACTTTTAAGCAGCAAATGCCAAAATCACCATTACTTTAAATCGGGCATCCGGAGCATTAGTTTAATCAATTAGTTCTGAATTTAATTAATCTTATGATTTCAAAATATAGCATTTAATCAAATATTTTATTTCACCAAGGATTTTATATATATATATATATATATATATATATATATATATATAAGGTATTCTGAGTTAGTTTCCACACAGAAATGAGGTCTCCTTACCCCAAACAAAGCTTTTAAACACCCTACAATTCGTGACTATCAATATTAATTAATAGAGAGAGTTAGTGGCTGTTTGGTATTGTGGCTGTGGGTGAGGTTCACCCGCAGTTACAGATATTGTTGTTTGGTTAATCAAAAAACACAATTTTTTTTTGGTAGAACCCACCATAAACTGTGGTGGTGCCGCAGGTTTACCAAGAGCACAAGAAAGCAGCTCTTTACTGCTTCTTACGTGGAGGAATCACATGAACAGTGGAGCATGACTCTATTATTCACGTGAACAGTGAAGTCATTCTCTTCTGTTCCGGCCGGACCGGGTCCGATCTAAAGTTAAAAATGCATTGAACCGGGTCCGACCCATTAAAATAAAAAAATTTATTTTTTATTTTTAATTGTGTTTTATTTGAAAAACTAGTGTTAAACATTATTCAATGACACTACATAAATTAGACGGAGATCGCTTGATGACGTAGCATTTACAGAATTTGATTGCAATCCCAATTTTGTTCTTGATTATATTTTACCTGATGTTGTTGCGCTCTTAAAAAACCAAGAAAACTCTAGTCCTTGTCGGATGTATTTCATACGTGATGGAATTATAAATAGTTTAATGGAATAATAAAAAATATTTTATATAAAGTATTATTTATTTCATGATATAATAACAATAGTTAAATCTACAATATTTAAATTAAAAACCATCAATATTAATATATATATTTTTAAATTATTTTATAATCTCAATTTCAAAAACATTCTTAACCAAACACATTAAACTACTTTTTGTTAAATTTCAATTTCAACAACAATTTTAACCAAACATATATAAAGTATTTTTTATAAAAAAAAAATTTCAAACCACAACCATAAAAACTACTACAATACCAAATATAAGTGATAGACTACCAACACCACCACTTTACCACCTCACCGACCACCGATGACTTACCACATGTTTTTGCTACCATGTTAATTAGTTATTTTTTATTTTATATTATATGTTAATTACCCGATTTATCCATCAATAATTGGGACTGACTACCCCGTACTCCTTATTTTGTTGATTTGTAGTATGATTGGCTTTCAAAAGCTAAAATCAGAAAGGAACAAAGGAGGATAGAGGTTTCCCAGGTGTGAATTTTGAAAAACATGAACGTCAACCCCACACCATCAAAGGTGCCACTGCCAAGAAATTGTCAAGGATTTATGTGCCTCGATGGACTCGAAAAGTTGAAAGTCTTTTACCAAAAAGACAAAAATAATAATAAAAAAACCATCAAATGTGCCCTTACCGTTTAGAAATAATGGAAGCTAGCAAATCACATCACATGGAATTCACAGGTATCAATTTATCTAAAATTGAATTAATTCAAATTTTTTTATTTTAAATTTTTAGATATAGATATAAATTTTTTTTTGTAAGGGAAAAAATATATCATTTTTTATTTATTTCTAGCTGAATAAAAAAATAAATTAATTAATGTTAATAAAATTAAAAATTCTTAACAAAATAAAGATTATTGTCTACACCAAATTTAAATAAACTGGTATTTTTATTAAATATTCTATTATTGATTATTATTTATTAATAGAATTATTTTAAAAAGGCGGGAGAAGAGGGATTTCATTTTATGGTAGAAAGTTCATTGGCTTCAATTATTTAACAAGATGATAAAAAGAAAACAAGAAATTCGTTGACTTTTAAATAGTAAGTTTTACTAATAAGATTTTCTTCGCATTTGGAATTGTATAGAAAAAACTATTTATCTCATAGAGGTTTATAGAAAATTTTAGAAAAACGCCAATAATTATTGTTTTATTATAAAGAATGCATCAAAAATTAATAATTTAGAATTTGTTTGGCATGATTTTTAACTTTAAATCATAATCTAAAAGTTATTTTCATAAATAATTTATGAAAAAAATAAGTTATAATCATTTTAAAACATGATTTATAAAAATAACTCAAATCATTTTTTTAAAGGAATATATAAGTTGGAATTTTCAAATTTTAATTAAAAAACAGAATTTTGATTCAATTTTATAATAAATTTTTGATCCAAGTCAAAAGTTATTCCTAATGTATCTGTGACTTGTTCTTCATTTAAATTAAAAGACAATTTAAATTAATTTACAAAAATCATACTAAAAATAATCTAAGTTTATAGAAAAATGTCCAAAACTTGACTTTGTTACTGTAACTTTCGTCTTGCTCACATTTTATTAAAGATTAATAAATAGAGAATTAGGTATGTCAGGATTTATGATACGAAATCTAGTGACAACAAACGAAAATAATTAAGGAAACCCAATTTCAATTTTGGACAACATAATTGAAACATTGTCGAGTTTCTAATAATCATCGTATGATATGATTCGAGATATGTTAACCCTTAAAAAAAAAAAAAAAAAAACCGAGCAAGGTTAGCATAATTGAGATCGGTTAATTATCTCTACCGTATAAAGGAAATATATATTATCCGATGTTCATATGACCAGAGAGGTTAGCAGAAGAAATTGAACTTACTTGGCACCAGGTTTGGCGACATTCTTGAAAC
>Ga0325403_1002093_pt1 | contig 17375 bp, 8 predicted proteins | sample PopdelMetagenome_19_FD_205665 | JGI IMG/M metagenome (GOLD analysis project Ga0325403, IMG submission 205665) | Populus deltoides microbial communities from Bellville, Georgia, United States - Xylem-PdKOR-R4 | ecosystem: Host-associated > Plants > Phyllosphere > Stem > Wood/Secondary xylem...
AGAGGCTGATAAGCTAATTGATACTTAGTCAATTATGTTGACAGGAATAAGCTTATGGAATTAATACTTAGTCAATCGTGTTGACAAGACTAAGGTTATGAAATTGATACTTAGTCAACTTAATAAATGGAGACTAAGGTAGTTGATATGATACTTAATCAACCGAGTAGACGATGACCTAGGTGAATGATATGTTACTTAGGTGGTCGTTTGGACAAAGACAAAATTGATAACATGAATATCTAAGTTAGTTGTTAGTTGAGAATAGATTTAATGGTTGAGGTGTATTAACTTGCAATTTTGAAAGTAGATATAAGAATATTATGTTTTTATGTGAGATCATCTAAGCTAGAAGTTGTTAATATAGATTAAAAAAAAAAAAAGACATGTGTCAACTTATTATTCATGGTAAGTGTATGTGAAAGTTGGGTAATTCCATGATTGTTATGTGTATTGCAAGTTTATTTCAATCTTATAGACAACATTATTATTCTGTTGTAGTTGCTAGAGTTGAATTGATATAAACCTTGACTATGAGATGTTTTTGAGATTTCATTTGGATACATGTATAAATTTTTTTATCTTTTTCTTTACTTCAAATTAATATTTTTTTGGTGTTTTCAGATTATTTTAACGTGTTGATGTCAAAATGATTTTTAAAAAATTAAAAAACAAACATTATTTTAAAGTATTTCCAAGCAAAAAGCACTTTGAAGTAACCACTATCATACTCTCAAACACCTCCGAAATCAATAGGGGGACTGAAATATAAGGACTTAATTTATTTAATTAGTCCCTCTAGTTTGATGAAATGAATTAACCAATCCTTATATTATGTAAAATTATTTAATAATCTATATAGTTTCATATCCAGATAATCAATTAGTCCTTCTTGTCACTTATTCATTAATGAGGTACTCACAATCCTCAATTCAATAATTTTTATTTTAAAAAATACCTTTTGTTTTAATCAAATTTTCCATCTAATCTAATTTTATTTTCTTTTTTAGGAAAAAAAATAAAGTGAATTTTGAAGCTCAAATTATTGAGAGAAAAAAAGACAAAAAGAAAAAACAGCCCACTGACGATAAACTGAACCACCACCACGAGCACGCGCCACACCACTAGAAAAAGAATGCAGCAACACTTCCAACAACATGATAAAAGAGCATTTTTGGATGCCGATAAGCATTGTACAAGCCTCCCATGCACCTGAGAGCGCACCAGTAATGCAAACCCCAAGGATAAAAATCTTGAAACCCACAACGAAGTAGATAAACTATCCAAGGAAGCTAAAATTCAGGTTTAGATAGAAACCTTGACTTAAGGATAACTATGTACTCAAGAACCAAAGATATTGGAAAAGAACTTGGACCTGTTGTTTATAGTAAAACAAGAACCCAAAGTATGTTGTTGATCTTTGTCCCACCAAATCGTGATTTGCACCAAGCAAAAATTTAAATTATTCAATAATAAAGGCTGCCAAAATTTGACAACCATGAAAAACATATAAAGTCCTCCTAAATAACCATAATGGATCATATACCCAAGGTAAAAAACAAAGCCCAACAAAAACTAAAGCCCAAAACACTTAATAAACTTTAAACAATGACTAATAGGATGTAATAAACCCAAATTAAGGTAAAAGTACAAACTAAAACTAAAACAAGTCTAAAATAATGAAAATAAGACAAAACCCAAATAATAAATATTGTTCTTCATGAAACAAGCTTAAATAGCCTAAAACAAACAAATTAATATGCCATTAAATACTACAACCCTCTTTTTTGTGTGCAATTAGGATAAATAAGAAATCCTTATAAGAAAAGGATGTTTGGAATATTAAGGAATCTTTGCCATGCTTGAAAACTATTTTGTTACCTATTAAAGATCTTTATAGAACTAGGAGACTCTAAAAGATAAGGTGTTGAATTTCCTTGTATCACTAGGAAAAGAATCATTTCCAAAAAAGAAGTCTAAAGTCAAAAGGCAACATATAGCAAAATTCGTACAACACCTTTCGACTTGTGTCATGATGACTTTCCAAAATCTGATTGATTTAAAATTTTAATCCACTATATAACAACACCTTTTGAAAATTTTATTAAAATATTAGCCCGATCCAATGGTCAGATTGAGAGTTATGTTTGTTAGGAAAAAATTGGACATTATGAAACATTATGCTAAAATCTAGATTTGATTGTTCAACCCTTGCATGGATCATATCATTTCCTCACTTTACAAAAAGGTTTGTCCTCGAATCTATAACATAAAAAACATCATTTAAAGGCAACAAACCACCATAAACCTGAAACAAAGGATCACTATTAAAACCCTGCATAGTCTTTTCACTAGGAAACCTATTGGTTTGCAAGAGTTCGGTTAAGAGGACTAGTTGTGCAGGAGAAGACGCATCATTTCCAGTGCACCTTACCTATGATAAGCTGCATTATTGAGACGTTGGTGGAGTCCGCTACTGCTCATGGTGGATAACCTTGCTACTCATCCATGGTTGAAATGGAAGAGAGGAAGTGCAGTCAATATTGCTCAAGGTTGTTGCTTGCTCACGATTGTTATGGCTGACAGGGCTAGTGTGGAGGAGTTGAGGCTAAGTTGACGAAGTTGTTGTTGGAATTGAAGCTCTTATTAGTAGTTTGAAGAGGAAGCTGGTGTTGCTGGAAGAAGGAGAAGTTGAAGTTGGTGGAGGGAGGTTGGTTCTCACAGTAGAGAGAAGGAAAATGTTGTTGTAGTGGTTGAAATGGGTGTTCACAGTGGAGGAGGAAGATGGCTGGTTTGGCAGCTGAAAATGATGTTTAAAGGCTGATTTTTTTACTCACTTTTCCACCCCGATTATTCCTCCTCTTTTGCACGAAATCAATATTAGCTATATTAGTGAAACTTCCACTATCAATAATCACATTACATACCTTATCTTGAACATGGCATGTTATATGGAATATGTTCTCTTATTGCTCCTCTAAATCTCCCACCTTAACTTTCAATTCATGCTTGTTTCACTACAAACGCGCCTCTCCACAACTGGATACTTAACACAATCATCACTACCACTCTCACGTGATGGCATCTCTTTCTCATTAGTGTCCTCCCCATCTGTCACAACCTCACTGTGAGCCTTCATAACCATATCTCATTTGTTTGGACACTACAAAGCAACATTACCAACTCCTAAACAATAAAAAGCATTTTATATCATGATTACAAGATATATGAGTTTCATATTTACATCTACTATCAGCGGAGATGTCCTTTTTTTCTTTTAAAGTATGAATTCTCTCCTCTACATTAGGTTGAGATTGAGCAGCCCTTGTATTAGCCTTCTAATTAGGTTTTCAAGATGATGAAGAGCCTAATAGTTGGCTTAGCCATGAACTACCCTTATGTTTAAGCTATCTCTCCACTTTTGTTACCATATGCATCATATCTTCTCACTCCATATAATGATGTGACTCCACAATATTTACGATCTTATTATTTAGCCCATTTAAGAACCTAGTCATAGTGGCCTCCTTATCCTCCATTATATAAGTTAAAATCATCGTGATCTCCATCTCCTTGTGGTACTCATCAACATGGTACTCATCAACATTCTTTGTACTTTGATTCAAACATTGTAACTTTTGGTACAATTTCATATAATAATAACTAGGGATAAATAGTCTTTTTGCAATAGCCTTAATCTCCTCCTAAGTCTCAACAGGCCTCTCATGATTTCTTTTGCGACTCAACACAAGTTGATCTCACAATATAATGGCATAGTTTAGGAACACAATTAAGGCAAACTTAACCTTTTTACCCTGTAAATAATTATAACAGTCAAATATAAGCTTCATCTTTTTCTCCCACTCCAAATACACCTTCGGATTGTTTTTCTCTTAAAATGAAGGAATTTTCATTTTAATGCCACCTAAACTCCTATTTAGCTCATCATAGTACCTAAAATTACCCAAATCATCTCCTTGGATGAATTATCTATCTCTCATAACTCCCTCATACCTATGGTTTCTAGGCTTTCCAAACTGATCTCCACGGCTTAAAGATGCACTATCATAATTCTTATCACCCATCTCATCAAAATCATCGTCAACAACGAGATTAACATGCCTTTCATGTTTCCTAATATTGTTTCTACCCTGATTAGCCCTATTTCGCAATCCATCAATCTCAGCATCACATCTCTACCTTCTTTCCATCATATCCTCTAAATTTCCTATTACTTTATTCATCATTTCCATATATTATGCTAAGACTTGAATTTGAAAAGCTTGGTTTTTAATTGGTGGTGTCGTCTTGGTGTTGTACAACATCTTTAAATTTACAAAATATGTTAGTGATAAATAAAAATTTATTTCCTCACTTTCTCCCTCACATGTTTACACTCCTCTCGTGTTTCACTCAATTAGGTCATTCACTCTAAAATTCAACACAATCAAATAGAACAACTTAGTAGCGCAATCCAAATATGTGAAATAACTCAAGAAATAAGAAATATACAAAAATAAACAAAGACAAAAGTACAATTATGATTTCGTGAGTAACAAATGAATTCGTATGAAATATGGATTTTTTTAAGATGTGAAACATGTCAAATACAAAACTAATAAAAACAACTTTATCATTGCCTAAATATCCCAAATATAACTTTAGTATACTGATTAGGTCAATTTCAACTGTAGCAAAACATGTTTTATAAGTTGACACAAATCAGACCTGTTTGTGCAATCTAATACCCGAATTTGAAATGCAAACCAAAAAAAGTCCAAATGACCCCATATTTAATATTTGATGTTATTTTACCTAAAAACCTAGAATATCAATTTTAAAGTGATTCCTACAAGGTTAGGTTCAATCTCCTTTATAATAGTATTTTCGAGGCAAAATTGAATCTTCCAAACCCAAAACAAGACACAAAGAAAAAAACAAGAAGAAGATATATGCAGAAACAAATTCTAACATTGAAAACAAAGAGGATATAATCTGATTTTTAAAGCCTAGTTATGATACTAACTTATACGAACCCCAAAGATAGCGATCACAAAACCCACATTGAAGTAGATGAACAATCCAAGAAACCAAAATTCAAGTTTGGATAGAAAGTTTGACTTAAAGATAACCTTATACCTAAGAACCAATGGTATTGGTAAAGAACTTGGACTCATTGTTTATAGAAAAACAAGAACCTAAAGTATACAAAGACACCACAAGGTCAGTTATATCTTGATAGTTGTTGATCTTTGTCCCATCAAATAACATGATTTGCACCAAGCAAAAATATGAATTATCCAATAATAAAAGGCTGCCAAAATTTGACAACCATGAAAAACATATATAATCCTCCTAAATAACCCTAATGGATCTTAAACCCAAGGTCGAAAACAAGTACCAATAAAAACTATAGCCCAAAACACTCAATAAAACCTGAAAAATGACTAATGGGCTTTGACAAACACTTAATTTAGGTTCATGACATCCCATTAAAGTCTTGGCGTTTATAAAAATTTTGGTCCCTAACGTTTGTTTTTTCATTTTTGATTTATGTTCATTGAGGTATTGACGTTTTAGCCCTACACTTTATTTGTTTTGCATTTCAATCCCTATATCTTTTGAGAAAGATAGAGTTGCCCTAAACTTAACAAGAAAGGGGAGAGCGTTATTGATTGTACACATTCTAACAACCAAAAAAACCAATCTCAGTGTCAATATGTTTTATTTGATGAGAGAAGTTTTATTTAAGTGTTTTTAACCACTCATCTTGTAGGAAAAAGTAAATCAAAGCTAGGATTTTTTTTATTAGGGGTTATTTTTAGTTTTTTTACTGATTAAAGGTTTTTTTAGGTTTATGAGGGTATTTCTTAGGTTTTTTTAGGTGAAAAAAGATTGAAAATGAGTTTTTTTAGTCCAAGAGGGTGGAGCCTAATTTTATATATATATATCAAAATGTAAGTATATATAAAAGATCAAAATAAAACAAGCTGGGGGACCAACAAGTTCATATACAAAAATATATAAAAGGGAACAAGCTCCCTGACAAAATAACACCTAAGAAATACTATTATAAACCTAAAAAAACCTTTAATCAGTCAAAAAACTAAAAATAAACCCTAATAAAAAAATCCTAACTCTAATTTACTTTTTCCTATAAAAAGGTGGAGCCTAATTTTCCAGCCACGTGAGGTGGTCAAAATAAAACCAATGGATGACACATCATCTACTCTCTTTCATAAAAATAAAAATGGTGTACAATGCATAATCCGCTCATTTTAAGAAAAAATAGTATGGTCAGGTGCATGTAGTTGGCCTTATAGGCCCATGCACACAACTTTCTTTTTAACGAGCCAAACACACTGGCTTGCCTATGCCTAAATGCCTCACCTTTTTATGACTTTTATATATGATGCGAACTTGAGGTGTAATAATCTTAGAACCCACAACTAAGATTGAACACAACCCAAAAAAGCTAAACTTAAGTTGAGAAGAACCCAACTCGGTGATTATCTAAACTAAAGAACCGTAGTTATTGGATGAAAAACCTTAACCCATTGATTATAACGAACCAATGAATCAAATGTATAAGGATGAATGTCATAAAGAAGAAATCTTTGATAAGTTCTGAAAGTTCTATGAAGAACCAAGTCTAAGAACAAACTCTTACACACAAGTTTCATTTATGAAAAATCAATCAATCTAAAAAAAACTTAATACAAGCTAAGCTTATAACCCTATTTATATTTGGTAAAATATACTAAATAAGGCTGGAAAAATAACAAAAGAGTTCTACATAAAATATAAAAAATAATCCTAAACTAATTGGAAATATAATGCAATTCTTGCAAAGCAGATTCTGGGTTTTATCACAAAGCCTTCCTGATGTTCGATTGCTATAAAATTTTAACCCTATAGAAAACAAGGCTTTTATAATATTTTGAAAAACTTTCATCCTAACCTAATGGTCAGATCAAAACTTATTCTTGTTAGCATAAACTATACATTAGGAAAAATAAGCTCAAAACCGACTCTCTTTGCCCAATCCATAAGCTTTTAAGATGCCTTGCCTGGTCCGTAAGTTGCTAAGCTTTCCAAAATCCTTCTCTTATATGAACTATATTAATTAAAACCTAATCATCTCTTGAACTCATCTCAATGCTTGGCTTGGCCCAAATATTTTGAATTAGCCCATTAAAAACCTATTTGATCTTCTTGGCTCTTAACCTTGTAAAAGTCTTTATTAGAACCTGTAATTGATCATTTGGTGATTCTTGTTAATTATCATCATTCCCTCTCTCCTCAAAAGTATATGATCTTGAATTGTCACTTACACCAAACAAACAAAGATTAGAAATATTAAAAGTAACTATAACACTATACTCATCAAGAAAATCCATTTTATATGCATCATTGTTAATTTGCTTAAGAACTTGGAATGGATTCGTTTAAGAACTTGCAATGGATTCACTTAAGAACTTGGAATGGACCATCTTCTTAAGGTTGCAACTTAGATTTTCTATGGGCTATAAATCTTTCCATTTTCATATGCACCAAAACCAAATCACTTGGTTCAAAGTTAACACTCCTATAACCTTTGTTAGCTTTAGAAATATATTGTTCATTTTTTTCTCAATATATTGCCGAAAACTCTCATGGAGAGCCTTTATAACCCATGTTTGTCTCAAAAGACTAATCCTTTCATTAAGAAGCAAATAAATCAAATTCCAAAGGGTTAGTAGATTAAAACCATAAACAATTCTAAACAATGAATAATCAATAATAGAATGCATATTTTTATTATATGCAAATTTAATGAACAACAAACAATCCTCTTAATTTTTTAGATTCTTTTGAATGACAATATACTATATTGTAGTTAAAGTTTTATTTACTACTTCTATTTGATCATCCATTTATGGATGACAAGTAGTAAAAAACTATAACTTTGTTCACAATTTCCCCACAAAACCTTCCGAAAGTAGCTAAGAAGTTTATCATAATGATAAAAAAAAAAAAACTATGCTCCTAGGAACACCATGAAATCATACTATCTCACTAAAAGATAAATCAATATTAGTGGTTGTATCATCAATTTTATGACATAATATGAAATATGTCATCTTAAAAAACTTATCTACAACCATAAAAATTAAATCCCTATCCTTTTTTACCTAGGCAAACCTAAGTTAAAGTCTATAGAGATATCCCAAGGTTCCTTAAGTATGGGTAAAGAAGTATATAACCCATAAGGTAAAATCTTAGATTTGGCTTGCTTACACGTGATACATGTATTTTATACCTTTTGTACATCACGTTGCATTTTATACCAATAAAAGTGTTAATGTAAAATTTCTAAAGGCTTCCTAACACTAAATTGTCCAGTTAAACTGATACACTCATATTATTCTACTTTTTAGTTCCTTACTCTTAGTATTTTATGCATGTTTTATGTCTTACGATAACTTGTTTTACTTGTTTTATACTTAACAATGCTATGGAGACACAAAATATAAAAAGAGCTAAATTAAATATTTTTCAACTCAATTTCAAGCAAAGAACTATAAAGAGCATATTAGGATGAGTCATTAGAGCTAATAAGTGCAAATACTAATTGCATTAGGAATCCAACTTGAACAAAAAAAATTTAATAGGATTAGAATTGGTTAGAGAAAACTTGATAGATTGGACCTCTATTTTTTATTTCTCATTACCGTACTAATTACTCGTGATAATTTTCTCATTCTTAAAATATATTTATTTTAAATTTTCATTATTCTTTCTTTATCAAGACTCGTTACCGGTTTCATCTATGTTATGAATTTTGAACCGAAAATTCATAATTCTAATATGAATCCCATTAACACCTTTAAACTTACTCATGGAAATCATCATCTCCATCTCACATCATATTATTCATATCATTTATTCATTTCTCTTCATCTTGAGTTTCCATTACTCGACGTGGTCTTACTATCTTTGGTCTAATGTTTACAATGAAAGTCTTTTATGGTTTGTTTAACAAGATGAGTGACAACAATAACTTTAAGTTTCATATGAGATGTCAAAAGAATAAGATTTATCACCTTTTTTTTTTCAATGACTAGATGATCTTCATGAAATGGGAAGTCAAGTATGTTTGTATGGTTCACAATGTGCTTATGGAATTTTATGACCTTTCTGGACTATCTTTAAACCCAGACAAGAGTGACATTTACCTTAATGGAATATTAGATGGTATTAGAAAGTAGATTGTTCAAATTCTAGGCTTCAAGCAGGGGGAGTTGCAAGTTAAGTATTTGGGGTCCCTCTTATCTCCTATACACTACAGGTTATTCATAGTAAAATATTTGATAACCGAATCATTGCTAAAATTCAACATTGGACATGTAAATCATTCTCATATGAAGGACGAGTGCAACTAATAAACTCAATTTTGTTCTCTATTTAGGTTTATTGGGCTTTTTTTTTTACTGGGAAAATGGTTAGAAAAGTTAACTAAATTTTAAGATCCTTTCTGTGGTCTGGCACGAACATGAAAACTAGCGAGACTAAAGTGACATGAGAGATACGTGTCTTCCAAAGAAGAAGGGGGTCTAAGGATCAAAAGGATAACATAATGGAACAATATTGCATTGTTGAAGCACATTTAGCATATGTGCACTAATTCAAATCACTTCAATAGGTCCACTTGGAATAGATCCAACTTATTAAGAGGAAAGATTTTTTAGCAACTCAAAGTGCGGGGAAAATGCTTATGCGTATGGAGAAAGATTTTTAAGCTAAGATATTTTGTAATATCCCTAATATTTACATCCAATCGCTACATGATTTCTTCATGGTAATTTCATTTATTAGGTATTTTTTTGTTTTGTGTGTGCATTCAATTGAGAAATCTACAATGGAGAAATCTACCGAAATCTCGATAGATTCTCCTTTATACTGGAAGATCCTAAGTATTGACTAAAACCTTTATCATTTCAATACTCAAACAATTTCACATTTCAGTCATTGTCCAATCATCTTGGACTCATCATGTCACCGAACTAGAGAACCTCTAATCTTAATTTTTCAATATCTCATTCATCGCATTCCATTGTATTTCACCAAATGTATAAATGCACAAATAATCAATTTATATAGAATTAACATAACACAATCACATGAATTCATAATTTTAATACAACAAAAAGAAACTAATAAAGTATCAAAAATTTACATAAACGATCTAAGTAAGTAACATAATCTTCTATATGATTAATGTTAGTTACATACCTAATTTACAATATAAAAGGATTTATATTATATGTTAATTCAAAATTAACAAAAGTCATCCTAAATATCTATCAATCGACTCGTGGTTGCGAGATATCTGTAATTAATTTGTCACAAATAAAAAGTAATGTTACTCATGAAAACTAACAAATAAGGACAACTATAATAATGCATTTCAATTTGTAATCTTGTTAATATCAACAATCTCTTTTTATTAATCAATGGAATTCATTTATCACATTCTAATTTTTGGTCATCTTTGACTTAATGTTACTAATTCATTTCCAAAAATAGCCCCTTACCGAGTATTTAAGCTTCCAAGCTCATTTTTCAGGCACTAGTCTCATCATCGAAAAACTTGTTCATCTGCCCATTTCTGAGTATTAGTCTCATTACCATAAAACTAATTTATTCTCCTATTATTGGGCATTAGTCCCATTACTGGAAAGCTAATTCTTTCATCCATTACCTGACATTAGTCCCATTACCGGGAAACTAACTCCTTTGCCCATTACCAAACATTAGTCCCATTATAGGGAAAACTAATTCTTTCTATCTTAAATTACAAATGTAATCATGACATATCCTCTCATTTACAAATAATTAATACAATAAACTGGATAAAGAAAGAAATGAAAAGGTGCATGACACCTACATGTTGTAGAAGCTTTAATGGTACCTCCATGTTGTTGCACAACTCTTATGGCTTCTCCTGTATCAACAAGTATCTCACATTACTTTTCATCACATGCATATTCCACATTAATATATTCTAAATTAACTTCTTTCAACTTAACCTTTATTTAATATATTATAAATTAACTTCTTTCAACTTAACCTTGATTTGTAATTCAATCCTTATTGAATTTTTTTTTCTACAATTAGACAAGCAACTAAGCATATTTATTTTCTTCCAATAAGACATAAGGAATTCATTCATTACTTAACACATTCATCAAATCAAATTACACAAACATATAAAATTTTACTAACTTCTAACCATTTTAAATCCAAGAATCCCTAAATTCATCTTTCTCTCATTTTGCAGAAATATGCAAAACAAGAGAAGATATGAATTATTGCTTCAAATTTTTCCATAGGGAACATATTGTCTACTCATTTTCCATGCACATACAAGAAATCTTAACAAAACTCAATAATAATTTCATCAACACTTTTAATTTCTTACTTACATAATCATATTCACATATGCATTATATTGCACAAACATCATCACAATTGCATCAACTTTTAATTTATTATTTCTTTGGTCGGCACCATAACTTCTTATACCATGATTTATTCAAAATTATTTTCATTAACTCTTCCCTTACATAAGAAATCAAACACATTCACAATAACCTTTATCCTAACGTTCAATAACCTCCCTCAAATTCCAATTCACAACAACATAAACATTTTAATCAATCGATGTAACGTAACTAAACTCCTTTAAAATCATTTTCTTTACAAAATTTTGCATTAATCTATCACAATTTCATTTAAATAAACACAATTTTCTTACATGCATATTGGTTCCCTTTCAACCAACCCTATATGCTTTTAAGGACACCATGTTTTTCTTCACTATATCTTCCAAATTTAACACCCATCACAAGCTATTCTAACCCAATTAGTTTAATTCACAACCAGTTTGTATTTCCCCTAAATTTCTACTATAAACCCTAACATAAAATTCATAAATTTAAAATCAATTGCCCTCCTTTTCATCTAAGCTTGCTAAGTTAGGTTTAAAACCCCTTACCAGGTAATAATCTAAGCTTTGAATACCAACCAGTCAGAAATTTTTCGAGTCCCTCCCTTTTCTCCCTGCTACCGTGAACAATATCCCTTGATCCCTCTCTTTTTCCATCACATCTTTCTCTTATTTAGGTGTTTTGGGTGTGGTGATTAACAATTCGCACAATCTCCCTTCAATTTCTTGATTTTCATATGGTTTTTTTTTCTAAGAAGTTTTGGTGGAAGATGAAGTTTTTCTCTTCTTCTTTCTCTTCTTTGTTATCAGTTCCACGAGAGAGAGAATGAGTGGTTTTTATATCAACTTTCTTGGTCATTTACATTTTAACCCCACTTTCTCATATAATCTCAAATTTTCCCCACAATTTCTAATTGATTTTTCTCTTTTCTTATTTATAGTCACAACACTTTTTATTTCATTTCAATTTCACCCTTGATTTAATTTTAATTTTTTTAAATATTAATTTAATCCATTTTATTTCCAAGTTAAAATCTTTAACTTTAAAAAAAAAATAGCCAGAAGTTTACATATTTAGCCTAGTACAATATAAAGTTGTTAATAGGAGATGGAGAGAGACCACTTTATGACTTGATAATTGAGACACTCATAATCCTTTAGTAGATTCTTTTAAAGAGATTTATTGATGACTTGGATATGGGAAAAAGTGCAATGGTAAACTTGTCGGCCAATAAGAGTCTGTTTAGGAGTGTGGTTGTGGTTTCTTTTCCAAAATACTTTTCATTTATAAATATATTAAAATAATATTTTTTTTATTTTAAAAAAATTATTTTTTATATCAATGTATTAAAATGATCTGAAAACACCAAAAAAAATATTAATTTAAAGTAAAGAAAAAAAATATAAAAATCAAGTTGTTCCAAAAATATTTTTCAAACACAAAAATAAACAGGGCCTTAATTGAGTGGTTGATATCCTATTATACATGCAATCCAATCTAATAATAGACCAAATAAAGGTAAGCGAGTTAGATTATTCAGATGAACTCTCCCAACAAGAAGTTTTTAATCGAAATGGTTTGGGGGCAACTCAAAACCAGGAACATTTCTCCTTGAGTGGAGTGGCATGATATTGTTTGTTTAAAGAATGATTTTCCAAGGCAATCATTTCTCCTTTGGTTAGCAATTAAGCAAATACTTACTACATAGGAAAAATTACAATGATTTGTAAACTAAATCTTGCGACCTCAGTTTACTACATATAGTAGTAGTAAGAAAGGAATGTAATGATCTTTGCTAGTAAATAGAAAGCTCGAATCTTGTTTTTAATCAAGTTAAATGGTTTATTTAGGACAAACTTGATTTGGTAAGGAATGTTCCTTGAACCCTAGCATGTTGATTTATAAAAACAAGTGTGGTAGGTATTGTTTTTTTTATAGTATTTTTTATTTAAAAATATATAAAAAATATTTTATTTTTTAAAAATATTTTTAATATGTAAAGTTTTAAAACAAAAAAAAAATCACCTATTTCTTTGTTTTTATGATTTTTTGAGCTTTTTGTAAATGTCAGGCTTCAGAGAAAAAAAGAAAAGAAAGAAAAGCCAAAAACCAAGTGAGCATCATCTTCCAAGTTCCCCCCTCTCACCACTCCCTCCTCGACCCACCCCCTCTATCTCAAAATGGCTTCCTCGCATCTCCTCCAATGTCCCAACTTCTCCACCAACCTCAAGCTCCCTTCCAAGCCCACCACCCTCAAAACCACCCCATCTTTCCTCCTCATCAAAGCCGCGTCCTCCTCAAACAACAACACCTCCACCGCCACAAGCAATAACATTCGCGACGAAGCCCGCCACCAGAACCTCACTAACCCGCCACAAAGCCATAACTTTTCCGCCAAGTACGTCCCTTTTGGCGCCGACCCAGCCACCAGCACCGAATCCTACTCACTCGACGATATCGTCTACCGCTCCCAATCCGGCGGCCTCCTTGATGTCCATCACGACTTCTCCGCCCTCAAAGCCTTCCCTGGCTCCTACTGGCGTGCCCTCTTCGACTCTCGCGTTGGCAAGACGACTTGGCCATATGGATCCGGTGTCTGGTCCAAGAAAGAATGGGTCTTGCCTGAAATTTCGAGTGATGATATTGTCAGTGCTTTTGAAGGCAACTCTAATCTCTTCTGGGCTGAAAGGTTTGGCAAGCAATTTCTTGAAATGAATGATTTGTGGGTTAAACATTGTGGGATTAGTCATACAGGGAGTTTTAAGGATCTGGGCATGACTGTTCTTGTTAGTCAGGTTAATAGGTTGAGAAAAATGAACAAACCTCTTTTTGGTGTTGGCTGTGCTTCAACAGGCGATACTTCCGCTGCCTTGTCTGCTTATTGTGCTTCTGCTGGTATTCCTTCTATTGTCTTTTTGCCTGCTAATAAGATATCTATCGCGCAGCTTGTGCAGCCCATTGCCAATGGGGCTTTTGTTTTGAGTATTGATACTGATTTTGATGGTTGTATGCAGTTGATAAGAGAGGTTACTTCCGAGTTGCCTATTTATTTAGCCAATTCGCTTAATAGTTTGAGGTTAGAAGGGCAGAAAACTGCTGCTATTGAGATTTTGCAGCAGTTTGATTGGGAAGTGCCCGAGTGGGTTATTGTTCCTGGTGGGAATTTGGGGAATATTTATGCTTTTTATAAAGGGTTTCATATGTGCAAAGAGTTGGGGCTTGTGGATAAGATTCCAAGGCTTGTTTGTGCACAGGCTGCGAATGCCAATCCTCTTTACTTGTATTATAAGTCGGCATGGAAAGAATTTAAAGCTGTGAAAGCTAATAGTACATTTGCGTCTGCTATTCAGATTGGTGATCCTGTTTCAATTGATAGAGCTGTTTATGCACTGAAAAAATCAAATGGGATTGTTGAGGAGGCTACTGAGGAGGAGTTAATGGATGCAATGGCACAGGCAGATTCAACAGGGATGTTTATTTGTCCACATACAGGAGTGGCATTGACGGCTTTGATGAAGCTTAGGAAGAGTGGTGTTATCCGTTCAAGTGATCGGACGGTGGTGGTTAGTACTGCCCATGGGCTGAAGTTTACTCAAAGTAAGATTGATTATCACTCGAATAATATTAAGGAAATGGCTTGTAGGTATGCGAATCCGCCTGTTAGTGTTGCGGCTGATTTTGGTTCTGTTATGGATGTTTTGAAGAAATATTTGAGTAAAACACCTAAGTATTAGGGAGATTATGAACATTTTAAGTTTTGCTTATGTAACTATAGCATATTGTTGTCTCGGCTTAGGGGTTGATATTGCTGCTTTTATAATTTTTGTCATTGGATGTTTGATGTTAGGATTTTGGATTTTCCAATTTTGTAGCCTTTCATAGAGATAAATCATATGTAAGGCTGCATTGCCCTTTTTGGATAAAGACATTATCATTCAAATTGGTGCAAGTTTTATTGGTCATTTTGGTTTCAGGTGTTTACTTTCTGTATATTTGCTTCTGGCTTCCTTGTTCTTCACAATGTTGTTAGTAGGAAACTTTGTTCGGTGCAAACATTTAGAAGGACAGTTGATTTTCAGTTTGTATTGTTAAATTGCTGCATATCAAAGCAGCCTTGAGGCATGACTTCAATATTCTGCTATCTTCTGTTCAGATTTTCTGTCTGCTCTGGAATCAAGTGAGTGACCTTATCTGCCATGTCTTTGGCGTTATTATTATTCTGAGTTGCAGCTGCATTTACCACATATCTCCTGAGAGCATTGCCAGGAAATTGCTTTCCGTGCGTTGTTTTATGAGGAAGATTGCCAACTAGTTATCTAAGTAGCTTAATAAAGCCGTTATAATGTTTTTTGGCCATAGGTTTATTTTACTTGAAGGTGGTGCCTAGGTCTTGAAGAACCCACATGTCTAGCGACTAGTGAGCCATCTAAAGTAGGAAGGTCTGAAACTTTCTATATCAAGGGATAGACTTTCAGGGTATTAGGGTATTAACCTCTCGGTCATAAACTGTATGGCAGAGATGCAAACCAGATATACGCAGTTGCTTACAGGTTGCTTCAGTTACAGAAAAGCAACTACTGAAGACTGCAGCTTTATTGTGTAAGTTTTTAACGCAAGTTCTTAACATTCTTATTGTAGTAAACAGAAAGGGTGAACGCAAAAATGTTTGTAAATAGGGCTTACGTTCCAGCTGCAGAGGCTTCTTGCTTCAAGCACAGGGATGAACCTCTACAAAAGTAATGTAATGTTGATTATTTTGGTCATCTGGTTTGTTATGTCATGATTTTCGGCATTTGAGACCTGTAATCTATACAAAAGTAGACCACGTTGCAATTACTTGGCTAAATCAGGGCAGGCTACATAAAAATTTCCAGGCCTGTTCTACTTCACTGTCAATAATTATATGCTCAGTTTTTTATGCATTGATCATCAATCATAAACCTGAAAGGCAAGAAGCAAAGTAGAAAAAAAAAAAAAAAAAGCTAACCAAGATTATTTTTGAGGATTTGGCTATCAAGTTATCTTTAAATGGATATGGAGGGTAACATTCCGAAATTTTGTACAATTTTCATCTTTCTAATTACCTTGAACGTGAAAATTTAAGGGTAAATTTTTTTTAATACAATCATAAGAACTATTTTAAACTCAATATCTAATAATTTCATTATAAATATATTGAAACACAATCTTTATTTATACTTTTTATATAAATACATCGCTTCCTAATTTATTCACATGAAATTTATTTACAAGTACTAATTGGATAATCCTAGAACATATTCAATATATATAAAAAAAAAAAAAACTAAATAGCTCAATAACACTTCATGAGTTGTGGTCTCTTAAAGAAAATATTTGTAAAATATACAAAATCACGAAACTCATAATAAAGATTTGCATCATGGGTTACTAATTATTATCAATTATACAAGCAAACCAATTTCACTAATGTTTTTGTAATTACATCAATTCATGTCATATTTCAATTTAATACATTTTCATTAGCCTTTTATGAACTCTTATTTCATTATTATACTCATTTAACTATCACAGTACATCATAGCAACTCTTATTCACAACATATTTAATTCATGATTCATTTTCTTAAACACATTTGATTCATACAATTGCATATATCTCACAACTATATCTTGTACACACCATTGTTTCAATTCACAATACATTTTAGTTATGTCACTTTTTGTTTCACAAACATGTTTATTTCCTTTCAGCTTTGCAAATATTCAATATATTCTAACCAGAGTCTCATATTATTCTAAATCATTATGTACCATTCTGGCTTTCTACTATTATTTATTTCAGATACACATTCATGTTTTCTCAACATATATTTTGTCATTTTAGCTTCTTGTGTGATTATTT
>Ga0325403_1002096_pt1 | contig 17364 bp, 17 predicted proteins | sample PopdelMetagenome_19_FD_205665 | JGI IMG/M metagenome (GOLD analysis project Ga0325403, IMG submission 205665) | Populus deltoides microbial communities from Bellville, Georgia, United States - Xylem-PdKOR-R4 | ecosystem: Host-associated > Plants > Phyllosphere > Stem > Wood/Secondary xylem...
TTAGAGTGGATTTGTACGTCCTGCTATATACTGAGTGAATTCGTATTTACTATTTTTTTAACAAATAATTAAAAATAAATAAAAATGCACCGCTAATTGCCTAAGGAGAGCTAAAGCTGAAAGTTGCCTCAAAACCCAGCACTTCAACTTCAAATAAGTGTCAACATCAACTGCGAATGCAGAAGGTACCATCAATGAAATCTAATAATGGTTTCATTCTGGTTTCGAGATACTTCTAGTCGTGGAGGCAAGAGGTTCAGAAAGCTCCCTCGAGAAGTCTCTTCACCAGGGGCTGTAACTGATGATTCTATTGCCTCCGAATCGTCTTCTGAAAGAGTAGAGCCAAAAAGGTTGAAGAAACAGCATTACAATACACAAAATTATATGACAGTCAGGCACATGAGAAGGGAAAATAAAGGATGATCATGATGCATGTTTCCAAGAAATAGATTGGGAATAGTTATCAGCCTACCAAAAAGCGACTTGATAGATGGTCTCTTCAGCTTGGTGTCTTTCTTCTTTAAGTCAGCTATAGATGAGAACAAATTGAAATCAGTAGCCACTGGAAACAATAGAAGAACTGGAAAAGCAATCAAGCAAGATTGCTAAACTACATTCCAGGCATCTTTTGTAGGAAAATTCCAGACACTCGGTGCCCTTGCTGTCTCTAAATGATATAATGTGAAATATAAGAGGCGCATCTTCAAGGCCAACCTATTTGCCGTGCCCTTACATCTAGAGCTGCAAAAATTATGCACTGTGTGTGTCTGCGATTTGCTAAGCACTTTAAGATTAACTCAAGTATAGAGAGACGCGCAGAGTCCTTGCAAAGTTTCTGGCAAACTTTTATTAAGAATAGAATAATCTAAAAAAATATTTAAGAAATACTTTCTGAAATTTAAATCCCTTAATGAAGTTTGTGTTGCCAAATCACTAATTCTCTTAGTTGTCCTTGGATGCTCACTGATCCAGTGAGATCCCACACTTGAAATGAATCAGTTTACCAAGAAAGTCGGTTCTGCATGCTTAAGAAATTGTGTTGCTGGTACTTTATAAGTGCCTCGACATTAATGACTTAGCAAAGCTTAAAAAGATCCAGTTCAAGGCCAAGCAACAGTTGCATAATTTTTAATGTGCAGATCATGAAATGGATATAGGTACAAAATGAATGTATACGTACCATTAACTAATCTAAGTTTAAAATCCCGTTTAAATGAAAATTCCGTTCTAACTTAATATTTCTCACCACATTTATGTACAGAACATATTTGCTGCTACCATGAACATGGCACCATTCCCTGAAAAGTTTAGTGCTTTTTTCATCCTGTTAAGGCAGTATTTGATATTGTGATAGCGGTTGTTTTTCAAAGTATTTTTTGCTTGAAAATACATCAAAATATTAATATTTTATTATTATTTTTTAAAATTTATTTATGATATTAATATATTAAAATAATCTAAAAATACAAAAAAATAAATTTAAAATAATTTTTTTTTAAAAGCGCTATGTGCCACTTAAACAAACAAGATCTAAATAAGGTGTTCGGTTTTCAAGCACATGATTCAGTAGATACCCAAATCAAAACCATAACCAAGTGTTGCAATGCAGTTGAAAATGTTAGAGAATTACCCATCCCCGGAACTTGATAGTCATTCACAATTTCAAAGTTCTTGTATGTATAGCCCACAAAATTGACGTCCTTAGATGAGAGCATCTGCAATATAGATGTCAAAAAGTGAGGGATATATAGGTCATTTCTGGTTGGGTAATTCATGATGGTTTAAATTAAATATCACTGGTTGAGAAATGAGAAGCACATGTGGTGCCAAATATAGGTCATTTCTCTTGCACCTGTTGCTGCTTTAAATTAAAAGATTAGATCATGATGGTTTTAGCTGTCCTTCTCGATCTGCATTGCTGCCATAAACATCAACATCTCACTGCTTCTCTATGTATTTTTATACGACGGGTCCGATGTTGTATAGTTTTTGCGGTTCCCACTTTAAGTACCTACTATTGTGTGTACGTAATATGCATTCCACTCTCAGGGAGAAAGAAAAAAAGAAGGAAACAATATGAATGAAAAAAAAAACAAAAAAACCACCATCTCTTATATTTCTTCTGATTCCTCTTGGTGTGATGAACATATATAGTAGGAAATATTCTAGGCTTGGGAGTTGCGAGTGGTTTTTTATGAAAAATAATTTCTCTAAAGTTTTGTAGTTGTATAGTAATTAATTACGAGATAGAGATATAAATACGATCTTTGAATTATCTGCCCTTATCGTGCATGCTTGGTTTAGCATTAATTACTTGACACTGTCCAAAATGATTGAGAGTTAAGAATTTAATGTCGTTTACACTCATTAAAAGTTATTCGTCCAAAATTCACAAATCCTATCCATTGATTCCATTCTTATATTTTAGACTCCAAACTTTGAATTTCTAGAAAAGCAACTTCAGTAACAGCTCCTAACTATGAAAAATAGTTCCCTTGCCCTACTATTAGCTTGGCACTCAAAGGAAAAAGCTTGTGCATGCTGTCCTTTACCAATAACAGAAAGTCACAAAAGACTCAAGGAAAGACTAGGGAGCATTGCATTTTGATCCCCATCAAATCTTGCCTTCAATTTCTTGACAATCAGAAGGGCCTTCTTAAACAAATAAAAAGCCCAATGCAAAGATGGTAAAAATTAAAACGCAACTAACTATGACAGATCTCCAAAACCATACCAGCAACTTAACTTGTCCTTGCCCCACATTCAGATTCCAATGGGGAAAAGGAGAGAAAAAAACAGAGGAACCCTAGACACAATCACATGGACTACATGTGGCTAGAATTCTTCACCATAGCAACCGCTAAGTTACCGAGAACAAAACTCATATGACACTTGGGGCAGAGAAAAATACAATGCCTTTGATTTTCTCTGCGTGTAAAAATGAAATTTTCTAGTTTGCTGAAGAGGAAAACTTTTTCATATTCAAGAATCAACCACTTCACAGCTTGAACCAACAAAGAACAATATACTGAGAGATAATGGCACTAATAATCCCATATGTAACTCTCGAAGACTTAAACTGACCTTTCTCCATGGACCAGTTTTTGATGTAGTTTGAGGTTGGTTCTCAGACTGCAAAGCCAAAAGCACGCAGAAAAAAAAAGTATACTGAGCAACAAGCACAGATAGTTCACAAAACCTGATAAGAAATTAAGAGACGTCAATACCTCTTCAAATTTTACAAAATTTTGGGTGTCCAAATCATCCTTGACCTCAGGAATAAATGCAGCTTCCATCTGATAAAGCTTATCCCATTCCACGCCATTAAACCATGGATGAGCCTGTAAAAGGAAGAGGCAGGAATGTAATTCTTTTTATTTGCAACTAGCTTACTTAACATATTCAAGTATTCAGAAAAGGACACACCATACAACACCTTTATTTCTTCTGCGCCATTTGTTCCCAATCTCTGGTCGACATTACATAAGAGTTTGCTAGTAAGATCTTTTGCCGCTGGAGATAATTTTGCTTCTTCTGGAAATTTCAAATGTGTTCTCCAGTTTACTATCTGAGTAAAAGGGAAACTTCACAGCATTAACTTATTAGCGAATTGATATTTACTTACTATTCTTAAAACCCATAATATTAAGTATATATCAGTAGCGCCCAATTAGGATATTGATCCAATCAGGAAAGCACCCACAACCTATGTAGCCTTAAAAAAACTGCATTCATATTAACCAGATTTAAAAACAGCAAAATCATTGGCTACTTTAAATATGCAAATTAAACTATTCAAAAGGAAAAGAATGATTAATGCTCGAATATGTCTATGCCCCAAACATAGATCAACTGTAACATGCAACCTAAAAGATTTACCCGAGTAAAGCTATGGATCTTTATGATACAAATGAGATCCCAATGATATACAAGTTGGGTCAGAAACAATAAAGTACAGCTATGGTTCAGTTTAAAATTAACCAAAACTAACAGCAGAAATTCCTAATCTATTGCTGTGTGAAATTTATCTTCGAAGAAATAGTACAGGCAAGAGACTTAGTAAGCATGATCTAGAAAGACATGCAAGAAAGAAGTGTACAATCAAAGACATGTGGATGCAAGGTTGAAAACAAAAAACACCAATCACCAATATGTCTCACTTTACCTTCTTACATGTTGACCATGGTTCATCTGAATAAAAAGGTGGATAACCCACAAGCATTTCGTACATAATAGCACCAAGTGACCACCTGCAAATAATAACTGTGAGTCTCGTTTGTAGCCTAAACTACCTTGGAGAAAACTAGTGTATCTCCAGATATGCAGCAAGCGTTGGTAACAGTTGAAGGCTTAAGTTATTTCCCACCATGGAGTCATCAAAACGCTTTAGAACTAATTTATTTCCATGCCCATCAGAATGTACAGAGCTACTAACCAATCACATTCCATCCCATAACCTTTCTTCAATAGCACTTCTGGAGCGATATAGTCAGGTGTACCGACAGTAGAAAAGGCCTGCAGGACCCAACAACAAAATTTAGACAAGGAAAAACAAAGCCATATCCTTTGATCTTCAAAAAACATGCTTAAAGCTCACACACCACTTTAAAAAAGCCAAAATAAAGAAGCAAATTCTCTTCTAGAATTTTATTCCATAATCCACATAGGATTCATATCTTAATTGAGCACAACTAACATTCTTTCATTTTTTAAAACATGTTCTTCAAATCACCAAGGAAGAGAGAAGGCAAATCAGAGAGACTAAAGGATCCATTTACGATTTTAAATTGATATGCCAAGTTGAATAGTCAGACACACATGCATAGATGGAGATTTCAGACATGCGATAGCAGAAAACTTACAAGCATCCTCCTATTCTTTTGCCAATGTTCCAATTGCTCTTGCTGTGTGCGCCTTGGAGCTGCTGGGCGTTCTTCATTCTGTGTAGTCGCCTTACTATTGTTGTTTACAACTGAAAAGTCTCCTTCTTGGATGGTACTGCAGTCCAATGGTTTACACAGTCCAAAATCAGATAGCCTCAAGTGCCCATATCTATCAAGTAGCAGGTTGTCGGGCTTAATATCCCTATAACATGTGATGCAAAAACAAAAATAAAGTTAATCCACATTTAACTGGCCAATACATTCTCATTGGCCTAAAACACCCCAAGATAAAATTATTATTATTATTTGACATTTAATTACAAACCTATGGATGTAATTATGCTTATGGATAGATTCAATAGCCAAAACTGTTTCTCCAACATAAAATCTAGCTTCATCTTCTGTCAAGGTATCTTTTCTCATAAGTAAAGTCATCATATCTCCACCAGGTAAATATTCCATGATAAGGTAGAGAAACCCATCATCTTGAAAAGAACAGTACAGTTTGACAATGCAATTGCTGTCAACCTCAGTGAGCAGATTCCTTTCAGCTTTAACATGCTCAACCTAGAAAAGATTGTGATGCCAACTTGTAACAAACAAGGGTAATAAACCTTAGTCATATATATCATCAAGCAGGCCAGATAAATGTTTACCTGGCCCCTGCGCAACATCTCTGATTTCTTAAGCTTTTTCATAGCATACACTTGGCCTGTTGTTTTTTCTCTACAGGTTCTGACCTGCCCAGGAAGCAAACTTTATATCAACCATAAGCTTATAGCAGAAAAGCAACTGGCACTTTTAGTAGTTCCTATAAAAACATGAGCAAATGGACGTAATGGTTAATAGAATCACTCATTCTCAAAGCTTGGACACAAAAGAGAAAAGGAATTACACAGAATATATGACTTTCTATGTTCTTCTCGACTAACAAATCACATTTCCAAAACACAAGCATAACACGAAATCACAGCTAGGAAAGAAAAAAAGTAGCTATGGAAAGTCAAGTAATTTCCACATCTTCGTCTAATTCATGAAAATGCCTAGTGTACATAACGGGACAATGTGATTATTCACAGAGCAGATTATATAAAATACAAAAATAACACAAAAAATGTTCATTTTCACAGAAAATCATACCGGCTAGAGCTTTTGAAGCTACACAAAGAGGTGTCTCAGATATCATCACTATCCTAACATGCCAATGGCAAACACATAAAAATTCTAAATCTAACACTAAAAAAATTCAGTACAAATAGTGTGAAGACCCATTAGCAAACCCCTTGAGAAATTACACGTATATAAAAAGAATGGCAATATGCATACCTCCCCAAACGCACCCTTGCCAATCATTGTCAACAATTCAAAATCATCAACACCCATTTTATGCCTCTGGAGGCGCATGTATTCAGTTTCCTTCTTCTCCAGGAATTTAAGTAAGTTGCTCTGATCTTCCTCAGACACATCAGCATCCGCCAACTTCTTTTCCAATGCCGTCCGTCTATTAAAACAAAAACACATTCAGAAATTAATCAACTCCATCATCGCATCAAATGTAAATCTTCAGTCAATCCATCCATCGCATCATACCGTTCCTTCCTCTCTTGTAGATTCTTCATCTGCTCTTTGTAATGATTCTCAATATACCGCTTAGCCGCAGCAACTTTCTGCTTGGTGACATTGGAATGAGCTTCCTCATCCATTTCCGATATCGTATCTTCATTATCCTCATCTCCTCCCTCCTTCCTCCTCGAAGGAGACCTGAACTTTTCTCTCGGTTGAAGTTTTTGAAACCAACTCCTTGCTGAATCCATTTCACTTCTCACTGCTACCAGTCATCCCGCAATTAAATTTAAAAAACATCTGCATCACAAATTTAAATTACAATCATTTCAGAGAGTTAACAATTGGATTTAAAGAGAAAATAAAAGAAAAAAAAATCAACGCCGAGATTTATAGACCTTGAAGAAGAGGAATCGATCGATGGAAGAGAAAATGAAAACGATTTCTAGCAATTGTTCTGCAGAATTCTAGAAAGTACAGGGGAAAAAAAGAAGAGGGAAGAAACAGAGAAATCGGATTACAGCCACATTTGAGAGATGTGAGTGATCCACCAAGGAGAAGAGCGGCATTTACGGTGTAGTAAAACTCTATTTATCGATCAATACATTTATTTGATCCTCTTGCTTTGCTTTGTATAGATAAATATTTTTCATAAATCTTGATTGCAATATTTTCTCTAGCTACTGTGAGCAATTTCATTGCATTTGCAGCAGACCAGGCATCATCAGACCTTCCATTTTATATACCTTTCCATGTAATATGTTTATTTGTTTTTTTAGACGGTTTGGTGACTTTGGTCAGTGCGTGTTGATGGGTTAGTGTTTTTTTAATTAAAATTATGTTTTTTATAATTATTTGTTTATTTTTAATTATAGTAAATTCAAATTACCAAAAGAATTCTGAAAAATAAAAATTAAAAAATACTTTAAAAAACATAAACTATGATAAAAAGAATATAAAAAATAAAAACAAACGAATAAAACATAAAATAATAGAGACGTTTTAGAATAAGCTTTTTCTATATCAATATTACATTAATTACTTTAATTAGATCAAATATAGGCTTTAATCAATGATGATGTCCAGCTATTATACTCATAATTTCCCAATTAATGCCTAACTTTCCTCCCTTTAACTTCATGAAATGCTCATTATTATACTCATAATTGCGTAGTCTTCCTAACACGCACTCTCCACATGAGATGATGCGAAGTGAGTCGTCAACTAATACACTAAGCGGAAATAACAGGCGGTTTCCCCCCCTTCTTTCAGCGGGTACAACGCTGTATTTAAAGGACATACGATACGATGGAGTGATTATTTTTTATTTAAAAATATATTAAAATAATCTAAAAAATAAAAAATAATAATTTGAAAAAAAAAAAATATTTTCAATTTTTTTAAATAGTTTTGAAATAAAAAAATAAAAAGCTTACTAAACTAATAACAATTATCTTATCAATATATTTTGCACTTAACATATCAATTATTATAAATCATATTTTTTAGTCTGATTTAAAATTTAGTTTAGAAAAAGGTTTGGAATATTCAATAACCAGGTTAATTAGGTTTAAATATTTTTATTAAAATAACATCATTTAAAAAAATTAATTAATATGGGTGTCCGGGTCAGCTTACGCGCATCTCAACTAATCTTACTAGCTCTGAAGTTAACGACCATATAAACCTCAAGTGGCCCCGAAGTTTGTGAGACTCGAACCAGTGATTATTAAATAGCAAATCCGAAATCTGACTAGTTAAGCTACACCCTCCAAAATTAAAAATAATTTTTTTAATGTTGACTTGGTTGGATTTTATTGCCGTGCAACTGAATCACTAAAAACCAGATTAATCAAGAACTTGTAATGGATTAAGTTCATCATCCTAGAATTTTTGAGCCAACCCATTAGATTGACTGAAATTAACAACTAAGTTAGGAAAGGATGAATACTGCAAGAAATAGAGAATATTCCAAACCAAGCTTAGTTTTGGAAAGTGTTGCTGTAGATGGGGTGGTTGGGTGGGGAGTTGGAGAAATAGGGACATCAAAAGTGACCGCGACCAATAATATGGCAGGAAAAAGGATAGCTCTCTCCTTTCCCGCCCCAACTTTTTTTCTGCGGGCATGCTTGCCAGAGCTTCAATCTTGATTCCTCGGCCCGCCCTTGCTGCTCTCGCTCTCATTTTGTCTTCTACTCCACAGCCTAGAAACAGGGATCCCACTTCAAGCTTGAAGTTTCACCTAAAGCACAACAACTACTACTACCAAACTCAAGACAACTAAACAATTGCAATGGCTGTCTGCATCAAATTGAATCGACTCCTACTCTTATTAAGATCTAATTTCCAGATATTCCATTGTTAATTTTAGGCAGTTCAAGACACCAATGCATTTATCTGGATCAAAGAAGTTCGTGAAACTGAAGGTGTGGAAAGGTCTCAAGCCGTTTAATTGATAAGATGGCAACAGATTACAAACAACATTTTAGCCCGCATATTATGAGGCCTTTACGGTGCAGAGGGGGGGCAAACCAACAGCATGCCCTTCCTTTATCATCGTTAATACAGGGAGCTACAAGAAAGGGAAAATTTATATTTCATGTTATCAATCAAGCAGTATACAAGCATGTACCAAAAATAACCAGCTTAAATAGCTTTCACCACTTTCCTTGCGAGCTCATGGGCATCTCTAGCCTTTTCATTTATTTTCTTCTATATCCAGCTTTGAATTTGAAAAAAACGACGGAAACAATTAATCTGGGAAGGATCAACGGTAGTATGCCATATGTCTAGATGACATGAAAGGAGAACTACCAAGAGGAGAGGTCTTTTGATTTTGGGCAGGAGGGTTGGTGAGTTTCTTTTTCTCACTCTTGGTTTCACAACGGAGCCAAGACTCAACAACAGAAAGCAGATTAGCTGAGCTTTTCAACTCATGAACCTCTGTTAGCTTCTCAGCCCTCCTCAGCTCACCGTCTTGTATGTAAGCTAGATGAGTTGCCCAAGTCTCTAACCCATCAAAAATATGAGTAGCATATACAATTGTAGCTCCTCTCTGCACAAAAGAAAAAAGAAAAAAGAAAAAGTCTCGTTATAACATGATGAACTTCCCTCGGGGACTCTAACCATATTGATGCGCATTTCAAGAGAATCATAAACGTTGACCCTTACACTTTCTAAGCACTCCATAACTTCAAAAACAGACAACAGAGGTGATTCCATGCAAAATGATTTTCACTCAAGAAATCAGAAAAAATAGCCACAGTGATGCACAAGGATCCAAAATCTAATAATCAAAATTCACATGGTGGTGATGATTCTCTTTCAGATAATACAAGCAGGGACCACTTGTTCTGTGCCCTGGCTACATTATGCAAATCCACTGTTTCTAATTTTTTAGACCATCATTCGATCAGATCTGTTAGTGTGCATGTGAATTCAATTAAAAAAGGGAGTCATACCTGATCACACTCTTCCTTGAAGAACTCAAGCAAATCCATCCTGGCAACAACATCTAGATCGACTGTAACTTCATCAAGTAAAAGAACCTGCAATTAAAAATTTTGGATCCTACTCAATAAGGAAGTTTTGAGATAATATGGTCTTTCAGCAACATCATCGTAAACAACCGAAATGCAAAATGATAGCCATATTGCCACCTCCCAATCCCTAAATCCTCACCCCTCCCAGGGATTGAACCAAGATCTTCAAACAAAAATCCCAAGTTCCAACTGATGGGGTGTGCCCGTGAAGCAAATTGATAGCCCGTTAAAGAAGGAAAATGGGCAACTTTGCCAGGTTTGGGTTATTTTTAGTAGATTGGATGCCCACGATGAATCGATCTCACAAGTAGGTGGCCCAAGACTTGCATGTTGAACCCTTTGGCTTAGATTTCTAGCCAGACCAGTAAGAAAATACAAATAGTATTTCATAGATGCAAGCATCTCTTTAACAAAGAACAATTTTGCACAATATAAAAGAAAAGCTACAGAATAAAATGTTCCAATGAGGAATGCGTGTTCTCCTAGATGACTTTGCTTTGCTGAATTTATAAAAACTGACTCTGATACATTCCAACACGCCCATTCTTATAGGTGGTCACTGACCAAGGCTTCATAGCTTCATCATACCTTAAATGGATGGAGAAGACCCATGCAAATCTGGACTCTTCGCCGCTGCCCATCAGATACCTTGTGCATTCGCCATTGCAGATCAATGTCAAGCAGGTCAATCAACTTTTCTCTTCTAACGGGATCAGTCCCTTCAACTGCCAGTAATACAAAGAACAGAGTGCAATCTCAATTCTATTAAATCTTAACAAGAAATCATTGACAACGAAAGAGCACACAACACCTTCACACAAAATAAAAGAAAAAGAAACAACTCTTAAGAGGTCATTAGTTACCTCCAAATATCATATGTTCCGCAGAGAAGTCTCCCTGTAGTGGAATCTCTCCCTGAAAAACCACAAGGCAATATTCATCCAGAGTGAATTTATTTAACAGTACGTAAAAATGCATTGGACGGGAACAAAAAAAGAGCAAACCCTAATATCATTTGAAAATTCAATCCAAAAAAATTTACAGGGTACTCAAGCTGAAACTACCACTACTCACAAGAAAGAGACAGAGACATGAGAAATTTTTTTTTTAAAACATTTTTGAGAGATCGGATGGGATTTCTCTCCCCTTCCTGTGTCTATTTTTCTTTTAATGCTGTAAATATTGGTAATTATAACTTGAGCACCATAAAATTTAACAAGCATGAGTCAACCCAATGTATAGTAATTTATTCGATAATTAAGCTAATTAATCACTTCTAATCACTTGAATTTGAGCACAAACCCTAGACAATCAAATGTAACTACGCAATGCTATGACAAAAAACGCAAATATAATAACATACCATACAAATATAGCTTTAACAAGAAACAAAACTCACAGCAGATCCAACAGTTTTACTCCAAGAACCTCCTAAATAAGCCAAGTCACCGCTACAAACCAATTGCGTATCATGAAAAGCCGAACCATTTATCACCCGCACCACATCTTTCCCTCCTACCATATGCTTCCCTGCCATTATTTTCAGCAAAGTAGTCTTCCCTGTACTACAAAAAGGTAATGAGCTTACTATATATATTATCACTAGTAATGCTTCAAAATCAACGAAAGTTTTGATTTACCAGATCCGTTAGCGCCGACGAGAAGGCAACGAGATCCGGGAGAGATGTTGAGATTGAAATCGTAGAAGAGTGGATGCTGTCCAGCGTATGCGAATTGCATTCCGCATATACTGATACTGTTTGCCTTCTCATTTTCTCCTCCTCCTTTTTCTATTGATCGAGAAGCTTTCTCTGCCATTTTTACTGTTCTTGCTCTGCAAATTGAGGTGGTTGTACGGAGATATTGTGTTGTCGTCGGTGATTCTATTATACACGCCTCTCTTGTTGGTTTGGTTTGTTTCGCGGCCACGAGCTAGTCAGCGGGTTTGATGGCCGTCACGTTGGATGCACCAGCTTTTTACACGTGGTGATTGTTTGGTGCACCACGTCTCCGTTAAAAGAGCCCGTTTAGTATTGGTTTACAACCACAAAAACAAGCTAGGAAAACAATCTTCCTCGTTAACCACGTCGGTTTTAGATTATTTTATTTTTCATTTTTTCCACTGGAAAATCAGTTTATTCTTGTTAAAGAAGGCATTTTTAGCTGGGTAATTGATATGGAAAAAGACATGTGCTATTAAATCAAATAATTATTAGTTATCGATTATCAAGCTAGTTTAGGTAAATATTTTTTTATTAAATAAGACCCTTTTATTTTTTTTAAAAAAAATATTGGTGTTAATCCAATTAATTTGTACTGGGCACTAAAATTTGATATAATTAATTAAATTTTAATAAAAAATAATATTTTGATTCAATTTATAACTCAATCCACAAGTATGATTTCAAAAGTTTGATTTATACAGCATCAAGTGGCATTAAAGGGACGGGAATCATCAGCCACCTCTTGTAGAAATATCTACTCTTTAGACAAGACTCCCTCTCGAATTAGAGAATGAGTCACGGAGTTGTCTCTCTTCAGGGAATTATCCCCCCCCGCCCCCTTTTCTTTTGAGAATGAAATCTCTCTTCAGATTTGGGGCCTCTTTCCCTCCGTTACATTGGAGATCATAATCCTGGCTGCGCTTGGCATGAAAGTGCAGCTGAAAGCCATCGTGCAGACCAGCAGGGGATTTTAATACGAACACAGCCCGTCTAGTGGTCCTGGATTTCAGGTCTAGTTCTGCAAAAGGGCAATTAAGCTTTCTCTAGCTGTGAATTGGAACATTGGAAATCCAGAATTGTCCCCCAAGCGCAAACAACGAATCTTTTATGCGGTGCCATGTAGCTGCGTGGGAGGTAAAAAGCGTCTATAAATTGACTTCTAAGGGAGTAGAAGGTGGTTGAAGATTGAAGTGTTAAGTCTGGTAAGTTTTCTCCCTTAGAAAGTGGTTAAAGATTGAGGTGTTCAGTTTTTATGATGTTTGGTAAATGATGTTCGAGTTTGAGAAGTCTGTAATGGTGAAATAAAAAAGTAATTAAAAACTAACTGAGATAAAAATTAAACACTTTCTTTCTTTTTATCCCCAGCATGTTTGGTAAATAGTTCTGAAAATGCATAAATAAGTGAAGTTAACTAAAAAAAAAAGAAGAAAATTTAACGACAAATTTATTGATAAAAAAAATATAATTAAAAGATTTTATTACGGTGAACTTAATACTTTGCATGTGTGAAATGAATTTATGGCTACTCTTTTCTATCTTGGATCATAAGAAAATGCCAAACCCTATTGTATTTAAAACGCAAACTCAACTAGATTCTCTAAATACTACACCCCCTAAAACAGGCCCTACACCAGCAATTCCCTGTTGATATCAACATTTACTTTTAAGTTTTCGACTTGTTAAACCTAGCTGCCGAAAGCTACTTTGAGAAACAGGTGTCAGCCTGCACCTGTTGCGGATTATGAGCTTTTTTTTCGTCGTTCTCATGGGTTAGGGGCAGGAGCATGACAGAAGAACCATATTTGGTAAAGGGTACACATCAGGAAACCAGAACAATAAAGACACCATTCTTTTTCTCTATCATGTAGAAATAGGAACTCAGTTCACGTAAGAAGAAAAAAAGCATTTGATACATTCATATAACATTATTTTTCACACATGGTCGTATTTGATAGCTCATGGTTGCTTACATTTCTCGATTTCGTCCACTTTTTTCATCTTTTCCAAAGAACAAGTAAAACAAATGCCTTAATCATGCTCAATAAATCCCCAACACAGTTAGAATGCAGCCCATCCCGATGCAGCTGTCTTGGTTGATCCTGCTGTTGTTGAAGGAAGATTTCTCTGCAGATGCAGGACAGCAAGGGAACTAAATAACACACAGTCACATATGCATCTACTAACTAAGGCAACATACATTTAGTTGAAGTGAGAAGCACGGGATGTGTTGTAGTATTTGAGTGCGTAACACAACGGGGAAAGGACAAATATAGTGCAGAAAAATCCCCTCGTTCCCCTTAAGAATACACCAGGATCTCCGAAAGGAAATTGTAATCAGTTTATCCCCATTATGACATTACTATCCTAGCATACAGTCAAGTGCACTCTATTCACGCATCACATTACCAACAATCAACGAGGGAACATAACAAGTCCATGGCCTTATCAAAACACAAATCTTCAGGGCATAATGTGCGGTGTTTTCACATTTCTAAAGAACACATCGATTGAACTAAGCTAGCATAACATTTCAAACACACAATACCATCATCAAGAGCACAAACAGGATATACAGAAACCAGACATACCTCAAGTGGAGACAGGTCCGATAAAGAATCAGTAGATAGCGGTGTACATTCCCTGGGTGGTGCTTTTAGACCAATGCCAACATTATTCACAGCCGTCTTTCGAGCAGCAGCCGGATCATTGGGAGGCGGTGGAAGTGGGGACCTTGGTTTCCCCGCCCCAGTTGGAGGTGGGGCAATGACTAAAGTTTTAGGCTTTCCGGTTGCCGAACTAGACAGCCCTGCAGCTGATAGCATTCCAGCTCCACTCGTTGGCTTAGGCTTCACATTAATTCTTATAGTTTCCCCTTCCTATAATTCAAAATTATGGATCTTTAATCTCATAAAAATTCAATGATCACACCTAACTAACTTAACTAAACACCATCAATCAACCAAAATAAAGCGATCAACTTTTAAGCTAACTACCTTTAATCTGTGATTAACAGCAGGATGAATATCAATGTGAGCGTCACTCTCACTCGTCTCGCCACTCTCTTTCTCATTTTCTCGTCTGACATACTTCTCGTGATCCGATAACGCCACATTAAAATCAAACGCTTCATTTCTCTCAGTAAACCCTAGACCAACAAACGCGTGTTTGCCTCCCCCGTCCTCTATTTTAAGTACGAAATACCGGGACGAGTCGAGGACTGTCTCGACGGAGTTCTCGCGCTGTCCAGGGTTAAAGAAACAAGCAGCAAATAGCTCACCAGAGTTCGGATCTTCTAATCGGATCTCGCACCGTTCTTTGCAGGACACGACTCGAAGCCGTCCAGACCAGATCTTGTCGGATTGTAACCATTCTCCGCATTTGTAGCCGCCGGAAGTGGAGCGAGGAGGGATTTTGTAGACCGAGACTTCGCGAACCACCAAAAGTGTGTGCTCGAACGACTCGTCGTCTTCCTCGAATGACATTTTAGTTGGCGTCCTTTAGGCAATGATGTAGGTTTCTAGAGAGTCTGTAAGCCCAATGCGGAGAGATTTTAAGCTTTGAAAGATAAAAGAGAAGGTATCAGAGAGAGAGAGAGAGAGAGGAGAAAGCTGCAGAGACGTGGATTCGAAGAGTGATTGATTGGTCAACTGTAATGAGAGAGAAAGAATGATGACCTAATTACTGATTTGCCCTTTGTCTCCTTGTCAATGGCTTTACGCGTTTTCCAAAAGTCTTGCCGGCCTGATTGGATGAGCCCAATGGTTCCATCCAATGTGGGCCTGGTCCGTAACTTTATTAAAAAATGGGTCATAAACCCTAGTCGCTCTCGTTCAACAATTATCTCTTTTGAAGCGAAGCGAGCGCTGTCTCCACTTTCTAGTCCCTTGCAAGAAGAGCCGAGAGAGGTATGGCCATCACTAGGGTTTCTTTATTTTTTACTCTTCTGTGGTCTTTTTCATGCTTTTTTGGCTTTTAATTATGTTATGTGGATTTTTGCAAAGATGGGCTCCTTGTGATTTTGACTTTGCTGTTTGTAGGAAGGTTAATAAGGAGCTGGAACAATGTATCTTCAGTTTTACATAAACGATAATGGTGACAAAGTCTACACTACCAAGGTATGTTATTTTGAGACTGGCTTCTATATCTTATTGATTACTTGGTGTTCTAGGTTTTGTGTTTTAGCTGTCTTTCTAGGTTTTGCATATCCTTGTTTCAGATGCCATCTTTTCTTTGGGAATGACTTTTTTAGAGGTTTAGATGGTGAGATAAGCAGGGTCAGGCTTCTCCAAGTATATGTCCTAAGAAATTTTATGTATCTTCAAGATTTACTTTTGTTGTATTTGAAAGTAATTGAAACTGTCGTTGTTGTTTGAAGATTTTGCTAGGCATGCTTCTTGAGATGAGATTTTGAGAAACCTACCGTTTTTTCAATACTTCTGAATATCTTTATTTTCTGCTTCTGTTGTTTATTATATTTTTGTTGAGTTGCCTTTTCTTTTTTGCAGAAAGAATCACCATTGGGCTTGCCCACTCAATCTGCTCACCCAGGTATATTTTCATTATCATGCTGCAATATTTTTTTTATTTTGATTATGAAATTCACAACTGGAAATTTGTTAGGTTGCCGTAATCATTGGCTTTCATCCAAACAATAAATTCTCATGATCAATGATCCTTCTCCTCTGTCATTGTCTTTCTTCCTCTGTTTTATTACATTTCAGTAATACCAGAAGTAACATTTAATATCACTGGACTAAGCTATCAGGGTTAATTGTTTTATGCCATCCAAAATCATATTTTCAGATGTGCTGTTTTGAAAACCTTTTCCCACATTCACTTGTACTGTTGTTTTTGTGAGTTGAATAATTTTTACAATGTCACAAGTGGTTGGACTCTTGATAAAATTTCTTTAAAGGTTTATGTTTGCATGTATCAAATGATTTTGGATTTGACCTTTGCTTTTGGTTGATTTGTGATTAGATAAATTGGTTTAAACATGCATTTGGTGATCCAGCCATTTGACTTCATTCAAATTCTTCATTGCCTCACAAATCTGAACTGTTATGGCATGTTTGCATGAGCTAAATATGATTTCTCTTGGGATTTTCCAGACAAAAAGACTACACACATATTGAGCTTCGCCATCACTCCTGAGTGTCCTTCTCTGATCAATGTTTAGTGCTTCAGATACAAATTTCTTATTGATTTTTTCCCATTTTCAAATTGCAGCCCGCTTCTCCCCCGATGACAAATATTCAAGGCAAAGAGTTCTCTTAAAGAAGCGGTTTGGATTGTTGCCAACCCAACAGTCACCTCTGAAGTACTGAGATCATTATGGCTGTCTAGTTTTTCATCGTCAAGTGTCTGAATGGGGAGCTTTCCTTCGTGCATGTTGAAAAGTGTTTGTGTCTTCTCGTCTTTGGTTGCTGAATGTAGTGCATCAGCACCCCCGTTGTAGCCCAGATAGTTGTAGACTATTTCCTTGATATAAAAAAAAAAAAAAATCCTACAAATGGATCTTTTATGAAAACTATGAAGTATTCATCGATGCAAAGCTTGTTGGCAAACTTAACACCATTGTGTCTTCTAAGTTTTCATAGTTAATGTCAAAGAACTATTTTAAGTAAGATTTTAAGATATAATTTCTATTAT
>Ga0325403_1002097_pt1 | contig 17363 bp, 13 predicted proteins | sample PopdelMetagenome_19_FD_205665 | JGI IMG/M metagenome (GOLD analysis project Ga0325403, IMG submission 205665) | Populus deltoides microbial communities from Bellville, Georgia, United States - Xylem-PdKOR-R4 | ecosystem: Host-associated > Plants > Phyllosphere > Stem > Wood/Secondary xylem...
GGCATTTTTATACTCGGTAGGTGGGGACCAGGCACGGGTGTCAAGGAATGCCATGTCATGAGGAGTAATTATTTCGTTTAGTAGGGGTGCTTTGTCTTTGGTATATTGCTTATGAATTGATGGGGGAAGAGGACATGGAAAAGGACTTGTGCTGGTTTTTTGTCCTTGGTGATTAATTTTATCATATGTAATGTATGCTTTCCAATTGAATTTTTGGTGAAATCTGTATGGTACCTTGGCTTAACGTTAAAAACATGCTTGGTGGAGACACATGTAAATGCTTTTATTTATTGAGACACCTAATTCTGACATTTAGAAGGTATTTCATAGTGTTTTTCAAAGTATTTTTTTTTATAAAAATATATAAATAATATTTTTTTTATTTTTAAAAATTTATTTTTGATATCAGAACATCATAACGATCCAAAAATACTAAAAAATAATTTGAAGTAAAAATAAAATCAAATTTTAACAAAAAAACAGGTTAAAACTCACTCTTAAACACCCATTTACTTCACACACTTTATCAACAATAATAATTTTTAAAGATGGTAAATAGAAAAATATAGTTTAATCTAAAATCTTTTGATTATTTTATCTCATTAAACATATTTTGCTCAAGTTCCCGAATGGAACATCAAATATCAACAAAAGTGTGGTGGAGCATTCAAATATGTGCATGGATATAAGGAAGCAGCTAGAAACTCAAACATAATTTGATATTAATAGAATTATTATGTTTCTAAAAGAAATATATATTTATTTTAGAAACAATTAATACAAAAATATATATTTCTTTTAGAAACATAATACTTCTATTTATATCAAATTAATACAAAATAAACTTGTATATTTACATCACTTGAAAAATAAAACTTGTTTCAAGAAAATAGATATAATAGATATGACTAAATCATTTACAATATTCGTGAAACATGATGTTTCTTAACCAAGATTTCTAAAAAATGAATTTTTTTTCAAATTATATAAACATATAAGTCTTTTGTTAGCATACATAGATCAATAAGGAACAACGAATCACAACATCATGTTATATTGATAAAAGATCTTAACCAATCAATATTGTTAATTAATATCAATCACTTCCAAACAGCAAAATATAAGCTTCAATGATTATTTAAAAGATCTAATCTCTTAAATTCAGATATACAAAACTCATGTATAAAGAGAAGCAATAATGCTTACAAATCATATCTAAAAACTTTGGACCTTCACCATAGGACATAAATAAAAAATAATAAAAATATCACCCATATAAAATAAAACAATAAAAAAAAGGTTTTCTATTCGGTAACATCTCGGTCTAGGTTGAAATGAAGGTTTTATTAAGAGAAAAAAAAAGTAGAAAAGGGGACAAAAAGAGTTCTTTAACAATAAAGAAAAATATTATTGTAGTAGGTATAAATATACAAAATTGCATAATATTTTATTTAAATAAAAAATTTGAATTAGAAAAATCACAAGATAATCCATTTAAGTTATGATTTATAAAAATAATTTCAAAAAAAATCATTTAATAAAAGATATATTATGGACATAACAAGTTTCAAGAGCTATAAATTCATTTTAATTTTTTTTTCTTGAAATCCTTGAAGCTGAATCATGACTTCTTGAATTAGTTAGTTTTTTTTAGATCTTTAATATAAACTCCATTGCTTTTATTTTGTCTTTTTTTCATCATTATATTTTGTATAACTTTACATTTTTATTTGTAAATTTATTCCCAAGTTTTGATTCAATTAGTGTTGTATATTTATTGATTCTTGAGTCTTTATTATTACAAAATCATTATGTTATTTTGATTGATTATTTGAGAAGTTGCTAAGTTACCTTTAAAAACCTAAATAAAGGAATAGTGAGGTAAATGACATATTGAGATTATTAAAGTGAAACCCCCGATTAAATTGTGTGAAACACAAGGGGAGTGATATTAAATCAAGTATATACTCATGAGGGAATGTGTGAGAAACTTTTTATTTGCTACTAAACTTTATTATAGGTATTCATAATGTTATAAAAAAGCGTGACATAATCAAAGACGAAGGATCTTATATAAAGACAATATAGGTCGGAGGTAATGATAGAGGCTTTAATATGAAAGATGGATAAGTTGAGTGTCATGATGATCAGTAGACATGATGTTCCTAGTCGTAAGGGAAAAGAGGTTAAAAGGTATATTAGACGAGCACTTTCTTCTTTAGATGAAAGTGTAATTGAAAACTCTGATGATGATGAGAAGAATGATGTAGTTAATCATGGAAGAAAGTCTCTTACACACCAAAATCCTTTCTATAAGACACGACATATAAGAGAGTTTGGTGGTAGATTTTGGTCAAATGAGACTTTTATCCAATAAAAGAATTTTAATGATCAAGATGGTTTATATCGTAATTCAAGTAGCATAAAACTTAAAATTCTAGTATTTCAGGGAAAGAATGATCCAGTAGCTTATTTAGATTGTGAAAATAAGGTGTAATTTATATTTAATTGTCATCGATATTTAGAGAAAAAGAAGATAAATCTAGTTGTAGTTAAATTCACTGATTATGTTATTATTTGGTGGGATCAACTTGTTATAGGTAAGATGTGTAAAGGAGAAAGACCTATTGACACATAAAAGGAGATGAAAGTAATCATGAGGAAGAGGTTTGTCGCTAATCATTACTATAAAGAAATATATAATATATTGTAATTTTTATCTAAAAAGTCTAAAAGTGTTGATGAGTATTTTAAGGAGACAAAAAATTTATGATTAGAACTAATGTTTTTGAAGATAAGGAAGCCACAGTGACTAGTTTTTTAAATGGATTAAATAAAGATATTGTTAATGTGGTTGAATTGCATCATTATTTAAAAATTAAAGATATGGTGCATATAACTATAAAGGTGGAAAAACAATTGGAAAAAAAAAGATTGTGCAAAACCAGCTAATTATTTGGGATCCTTTCAGGGTTGAAAGTCGAATTTCAAAAAAAAGAGTAATGCATAAACAAAGCCAATAGTAATACCTAAAGTTGTTGGACCTTTATATGTTAAAAAGCAGGTTGTAGCAATAGAGGAAAAATAAAGAAATAATATTCAGCAAAAGCATAAATAAGAGATTAAGTGTTTTAGGTGTCAAGAATTATACATCAGAGTGTCTAAATAAAATGATTATGGTTTTGAGAGATGATGGAGAAGTAAAGTCAGTTAATGCCAAGTCTAAATGTAAAAGCATGCCAACACTTGAAAATGCTAGTGATGTTAAATATGTTGTTAATGATGAATCATTGATTATAAAAAAATCTTTGAATGTTTATGTTAATGAAGAATATGTTGAGCAACAAAGAGACAATATCTTTCATACTAGATTCCATATAAAAATAAAGTATGTGGTATGATTATTGATAGTGGTAATTGTACTAATTTTACTAGCACAACTTTGTTTAGAAAGTTCAACTTGACTACTATTAAGTATGTTACACCGTAAAAGCTTTAATAGTTGAATAAATACAGAGAAGTTAGGGTAATTAAACAAATTTTAATCTTATTCTCAATGAGGAGATATAAGGATGATATTTTGTGTGATATTATTCCTATACATGTTGCACACTTATTGTTAAGGAGACCTTGGCAATTTGATAGAAAATCCAAGCATGATAGTTTTGAAAATAGATATATGCTAGAAAAGAATGGGAAAACATACATGTTTATGCCATTGTCACCTATACAAGTGTATAAAGTTCAGTTGAAGCTGAAGAAAGTAAAAGAAGTTAAACATGTCTTGTTATAAAATAATGATGAGGATATGAGGCTGAGTAAAACTAAGATGAGCCATGAGTGTGAAACACTAAAGGTTAAAGTTTTAGCTATTAAAGACAATTTTAAAGGTGTTTGCCAAAAAATTTTAAAAAAAAGTCGAGTGTGGAGAGAAAAGAAAGAAATAGCGATAAAAGAAGAATATATAGAAAAAGTAGGGAAACACCTTAATATTTATGCAAAACAAAGTGATCTTACATAAGCTTATTTTTTTGATATGTCTATGATTTTACTTGTATATAAGGAGACATATTTTAACACTAACGAACTTGATTCATGTTTTTATAGTGTTTTTATTTCTTTATTATAGGAACTTGAAGATTTATTTCCCAATGAAATTCCAAGTAGATTGTCACATATAAGAGGAATAGAATATTATATTGACCTGGTACTAAGTTTGGTTATTCCTAATAGACCAGCCTATAAAAGTAATATCAGAGAAGCAAAAGAGCTTCCAAAGCAAATAGAAGAGTTAATAAAAGAGGCACATTCGAGAGAGCATAAGTTCATGTGTTGTTCTTGTACTTTTAATACTTAAAAAAAATGGAACTTGAAGAATATGTGTTGATTGTATAGCAATCAATAACATAATAGTAAAGTATAGAAGTCATATCCTTAAATTAGATAATATGCTTAATGAAATGCATGGATATTGTTTGTTTTCCAAAATTGATTGTAAAAGTGGATATCATCATATTAGAATGAAAGAAGGTGATGGATGAAAAACTTCTTTTAAAACTAAATATAGTTTGTATTAGTGGTTAGTTATGTCTTTTGGACTTAATAATACGCTTGATACTGTTATGAGATTGATTAACCATATACTGCATGCATTTATTGGTAGGTTTGTAGTTAATCATTTTTATGATATATTGATTTATTTGTTTTTGCTAATAAGTTTTCTATCTTCTGCTTATGGTTAGGTCATTTTAGGATTTACTATAATATATTTGTAAGTTTTAAGTATTGTTTATTTTGTTGTTAATGAATTGTTAGAGAGGTATGGTTTGTTTATTGTGATTGTTTGGGATGGTCTAGATTATAGAATAAAAAAATAGCCGAGTTTATTTTGATGAGGTGTATAGTGAGAGATGATTTGACTCAATTGGTGGGCTTGTGGTTTTTTGGTGAAATTGAAGATTCATATTCATTTTTAATGCTTTTTATCAGGTTGAAGTTTATGTTGTTTTTTATCATGTTACCATGGATGTTAATGAATTAGGTCATATGGTTTATATTTTTTTATGGATGCTTAGGTTATTGTTATGGATACAAAGAAGACTAGAAGAGAAATTCTGAATAAAGGCTATTATTTTGAATTCATTATGTTTCATAATTTTTCTGAATGGAATGTGGTTGTTTCAAATCTATAAAGCATGGGGTTGAGGTTTTGTGTTTAACTTGTTAGATAAATGGATTGAGTTTAAAAAATCATAGAAGTTAAGTTCTTTCTTAAATATTCTTTGGTTATGTGTTAAAAATTGTTTCCTTTAGTTGTTAAACAAGATCATTTAGATTATAGAAAAACCTTATGAATAGTTTTTTTATGGGTATGAGATACCATTTTCAAAAATGTTAGTCTTTAGGTTTTTTTAATCTATTTCATGAATGGAATCCATGTTATTTTGATGTCATGTTCAACTTATCAATGAATATGTTGCGATTCAAATTCATGGTTTTAAGGTCAAGTGAAATCTAACATGAATTGGTTTTTTATATTTTGGAGATGCTAAGAAAACCTTCAAAATCAAACAGTAGTGTCAGTAAGCCAACTGTACATTTAGGTATCGATCATGAAAAGACATTTATCGACCAAGGCTCATTCAATAAGGTTCACAGAGCTTGAATCTTGTCTTTCAAAGATGATTATTTTGACAATATTATTGTAGAGCAGAAGGCCGACCACATCATATAAGTAATTTATTTCTCATTATTGATGTTATTTCTTTGTATTAAATTATTGTAAGTTTTTCATTAATGAAAATGAAAATGACTTCAATGAAATGATCTTCAAGTTTACAAATATTAAAGTTGTTTGTACGATAACATCAATGATGAAATCATCATTTAAAGAACTGTTCAATGGAGTTAGCTTCAAGGTCATCATGAATGAATGAGTATGGTTAAGGCTTATTGAGGAAAGTTTAAGGTTAGATAAATATGTCCTACTTTAAGTTAATATATAGTTTTCAAAATTTAGAAAACTAATTAGTTTATAAAATTGACAATAAGAAAAACTTTTGGTAGGATGAGGCAAAGAGAGGGTGGTTAGGAAAGTATGGGAAAATCACAGTGTAAATGGTAAGTTTCAAGCTAAAATTGTTATATTATTGTGCACAATCATTTTTTTCATTACCTTATAGTTGTTTAATAACTTCCTGAATTAGATTGCGTGATTTATAGTATTACACCCATAAATATGCAAAAGGTAGAGCCAAGTTTGATGACATCATGTTATGAAAACATTTTAGATAAAGTCATGTCATAGAGAATAACTATGAAAAAATTCAAGAATTTATAAGGTAGCTAGGATCCAAGTTGTGGAACAGAAAAAAAATTCATGGTTTCATGAGCAAGTACACCAAAAGATTGCTTCCTTTTTGTGAACCATGCAAAGCGCTCAGTAAGACCTCATTTTATGTCTATAATTATTATTTTTTTCAAATGTTAATTTAGTGTTTATTTGTGAGACTTTTTTTAAATGATTTATTTTACAGGCTTCATAGTTTGGGCACAAACCAACTTCGATGAAGTTATTAATGAAAACACATAAGAAAGGAGGATAGACAAAAAAAATGTTCAATAGTTTGTCAATAACATAGTTGAAACGTTGATTGTAAGTTTTGTTGGATAGTTATAATAGGCTTACTAATGTTTTTAGTTAGATATAAATTTTGGAATTTGACTTTTTTTTGTCAGAAATATATAACGTCGACATAGTTATGAAATACGAAAAAGACACTTCAACTCATCTCCTCGTGATTCTCAGTTGTAGTTGGAGGTTAGAGAAGCTAATGGACCTGATATGAATCAATTTTATGGTATGCCTATGACTACGACTCGAGATATAAGCGCAGGTTGTAGTGTTTCGACTATAGCCAAACTACAATCCAACCCAAGACAACCATTATTGATCATTGAAGAGATGGTCCAAGAACAAGTTATGAAATGATTATATGATCTGAAGGCCGATATGGAAGAACAAAATAGGAAGAATTAGAAGCAAATACATGCATATATGATGACATATTATCCTTCCCATCTTGGACCTCCTGGTTTAGGAGTTTTTCCTCCCCCTCCACCTACAGCTCCATCTTGTTAGGAGTTTTTGAAATGTAATAAAAATATTTTTATGGAACACTGAAATTAACTTTTAATATAATATTATAAAATTTTATTATTCAATTTTGGACTCGCCAACAAAATAAGTAATGACAACCTATGTAGGGAATTTTATTGGTGATGTCGCCGGCAATATTTGCAACCTAGTTGACAAATTAGCGATGAAAACGTCTGTTGGTAATTATTATATCGATAGACTTGCTGACAAACACAAGTCGATAATTGTTTTTTGGCATGAATATTTCATCAACATTTTAGTTTGCTGACGATATTATCAACAAACATCAAATCTCGAATGATAAGCTAACCTACGACATGAATCCATGGGCAATGCCATCGATAATTAAAAAGCCAACCAGCAACAAACATAAATGCCAATGAATTATTCCTTTAGCGCTTAACCACTTTCTTGTAGTTTAGAAAAGTTCTTTTTCCTATAATTTTCCGTACTAGAGGAGGCTACTAAATGAAGTTTTTACAAACCATTATTTTAATTATTTCCCTACCTTTTTTCCCCTCTTGTTCTTATTTTTTTTAATGCAAAAAACATGTACCCATTGTTAACATGTTTTTCTAACTAGAAGAAAAATTCTAGTTATGAATTCAAATCTAAAGCATATGCTCGCTAAAAATGAACAAGGTTTCTATGTGTCAATAAATGTCAATATTATTATAATGCTATTTGTTTTAACCATATGTTAAGTTATAAATTTGAGAGACATATCAGATTTAGATCATAACACTTGATTATGTTATGCTAATACCCATCAGAGTTTTTTATTATATATATATATATATATACATATATTATTATTATTGATCTCGTTTAGATTTTTATACAATTATTGTCCTAAATAATTAGGACTTTAAAATATATTTTACATCAATGGATGTTGTGTGTACTTGGTTAGGCCATATGGTGGCATCAAAATGCAGCATAATTGTCTTGAAAACCATCCTTTGTAAAATGACTGGATATATAATATAAAATATAAAAATCTAGCATAATTGTCTTTTGCTATTTCACCTCTGCCATGTCATCATCATGTTGGTGTGCTTATAAATTGTATCTTAATGTGAGTTCTTTGCTTAATGGTATTGGCACCACGATCGACATTTAGACTTAGAACGGATCAAAAGGTGCTGAATACTTTTTTAGTGCTTTCAATACTTTATTAACGACGATTTTAGTGCCACGTTACAAGGCTTTAATCTATGTTTAACTACACCGATCATGCCAACGACCTTTTGATTTAATGGTATGATGTTTCTGTTTGTTTTTATATTTTAAAATTTTTATTTTTTAATTATTTTTTTCTTTTAAATTAATAAAAAATTTTAATCTTTTCATATCATTTTAATACACTGATATCAAAAATAATTTTTTAAAAAATATTATTTTAATACATTTCTGAACAAAAAATACTTTGAAAAATAACTGCAATTATGCATAACTTGTTTGGCAGTGTGGTTGCAGTTGCTTTTCAAATAACTTTTCGTGCCGAAATGCATGCCAGTGATTTTTTTTATTTTTTAAAAATTATTTTTGACATTAGCACATCAAAACGATCCAAAACATATAAAATATATTAAATTTTAATTAAAAAAATTAATTTTTTTAAAAACGCGGTTTGCACCATGTTTCCAAACGGTGTCTTAAACACCCCAAAAGTATTGTAGGTAACATAGAAAAAAAAAAAACAAATTCAGTAGAATTTGAGACATGGGTTAATTGAATCTATTTAAAATGATTTTTTTTAATTTTTTAAAAAAATCAAAATGTCTTAGTTCTAGTTTTAGAATTTATTCAAAAAATTAAATCCAAGTCTCATTTAAATTTTAACCAACTCACCGATTGATCGATTGACCTATTAAATTAATTAAGTCAATTTTTAATTCAATTTAATATAAAACCCCCTCCACCCCTCTTTATATATATATACATATATAAAATGACTTCTTCCGTCTTCGCGGATTGCACATGCTTCCATGGCAATTTTAAAACCGTTGATTTTTTCCAATTGTCTGTGAAGCATAGTAAATTCAACGGCAGTACCTACCATCTGTTAACCCTTATAATAAAATCAGGGAAACTTCAAAAATACCCTCTTGCTATTAAATAATTTTTATTATCAATTTTACTTGCAAACTCTCCAAAATTATGGACTTCCATCCATTTTCAAGGCATTCTATCCAGATTTCCTTCCGAATTGTATTTAAAGAAAAATTATTCTGTAGAGAATTTAAATAATTCTAATAAAAACCATAATTGAAAAATCAAAATAATTCTGCATAAAATTAATATAATAAATAGCTTGAATTTGAAATTAATATTGTCCTCATAGTTTAAGTATATATTTAATATTTTCCTAAAATCATCATCGTACATCTTACACGCAATATATTTTTTAATATTTCATAAACAATGTGTGCGAGGGTGTTTTGTAATAATATAATAATTATACGTTACTGGACAACTGTTCTACTCTTCATTTGACATGTATTGGACAGGACATGCTATAAAGATAATATCTTATGTATATTAATATAAAAAATAATATTTCAATTCTTTTTTTAATTGTTTCAATTCATAAAAAAAACTCGTTTAAAATATTAATACGAATTAATAAGTAAAATTCATTGATTAAAGTTAAAAAATAATTATTTTATGTTAAGTTTTTTAGTTCTCTTGTGTTTCTTATGTTTACTGAGTTGTTTGATAAAAATAACTGAATTCTTATTTTTAAATATTTATTTTATTTATTACAACATTTGATTGCATTCATAGATAAAAATATTATTTTATTTTTTTAAATAATCGATGCAGGATATTTTTTATTATTTTAAAAAATATATTTTTTTATTTTATTTAAAAATAATTAAATAGAGACTGATAGAAAGAAAACAGTTTTCCAAATATAAGAAACAAGATAAAGGAATGCTCAACTATCCGTTATCTTTCAAAAAAAAAAAAAACTATCCGTTATCTTTACGTGAGAGAGCTTTTTGCTAAGAACTTGGGAATTGTCATCGAACTTCACTGTTTATATGTTATACGAAGCTTCCCTTTAGTCTTTTTTCTTCTTCTTCTTCTTCTTGTTCAAGGGTTCTTTATTTTAATTTTGTTCCCTTTTTTTAAAAAAAGTATATTCTCAAACTTTTTTTTAATAAATATGTATTTTTTTAAAACTAATCAAGTCAACTACATTATATTAAAATAACTTTCATACGTTTTTATTTTAAACTCGAGTTAAGTAAAAAATCATATTAATTTAGATGTTTTTTTCTTATTAATTTTTTTTTAATTTTATTCTTGTATTTTTTTAATAGTAAAGTAAATTGTTTAAAATCAACTCGACCACATTAAAACAGCTATCACATAATAATAGATTAAATTAGAGGGTTTTAAAATTAATATAATAAGTTGGGATTAATAAAAATATCAAATAATTTTTTATAATCTGTATAGTTTTTGTTATGTTTGAAAAAATATCTGATTTAACCCGATACATGGCATGAAATATTATAAGTATAGCAGCTTTGCATTCCAACAAAGCTGCCTCATCCTCGACTATGAAATTATATAAACTTGAAGCCTCCTCGACATGGTCAAGTCACAGCAGCGACTCTCATGTAAAAAACCAACACGTAATTATAATTCAAACAATCTCATAAGGAAGTTTAAAATCCAAAATGGCAGCTATGTGATTAAACCCAATAATAATAAAAAAAAAGGGAATGAGTTTTGAACTTGGCCATGGAGTATTTTGTTTTTAATTTCTGATCAAATTGCCGTGGAGTTCATGAAAACTTTTGAAACGCCTGGTGCCTTGTTTATTTTATTATTATTATTATTTTAATTATGGATGTTCGAACCAGTTTACGCGTATTATAACTAATTCCTGGATTCACTGAACATCCTGTAAGTCTAATAAACAAATAAAATATCACAAGAATGATAAACATGCATACTAAGACTCGAATCCAAAAAGTGAAGGCAAGCAAACCTTGTCAAGACCGCTGGGTCACAAGTCTCGGTGCATCTTATGTTATCATATAATATAACGCACTTGTAAATATTTTGTAGGCACCCTTTGACAATCCAACACGTAAACCTAAAAACTGTGGAGTCATAGTAATGAAGAGGAGGGATCACCGGCAAATGGCGCGCAGACGACGACACGGTTTCGGCACACAGATCAACCAAACAAGCTAACTTCAAACCTTTGCAAGTCATTTTTATATTCGACCCTTTACTTACGTCGTCTCCTTCTTCTCTCTTTTTTTTATTAAAAAAAATAATGTTCCTAACCATCTCTCCAACCCGTCAATTAAGTTGGTGTTCATATATTATTTTAAAAAAATATATATTAAAATAATTTTTTATTTTAATATTATTATATTAAAATTATTAAAAAAACAACTCAAAAACAAAAACAGAAATACATCTAAACATATCTGATAAACATATCTGAAAAGTAGTTAAATTTAGTAGAAATGATAATTTTACTATGGATACGGATTTGAACCAATTTAAATGTTTAAATTTTTAAAAAAATTCAATCATGTTTGTGTTAAAATTTAAAGGAAAAAAATGAGTTTTGGATTGGATATAAATACTACCCGAATTAGACTTAAATCTAATCTAAAATAAATAAATAATTTTAATTTTTTTAAATTACATATATATTAAGTTAATTATTTATTAAATAATTAAAAATTAATAACAACATTTGAATTAGATTTTAAATTTAAATATAAAAAACCATGTCAGCGGTCAAGTTTAAATAATTATTTTGAGTTAGAGTTTCGGAATAGATAGTATAAATGGGTCGCCTTCATTCGTTGACAAAGGTACTTTTCCTTGTGTATTTATTTTTTTCAACGTAATTAGTGTATATGTATTGATTAAGGCTATACATTTGTTTTGGTGTTTTTAAAATATTTTTAAAGAAATTTAATATTTAATATTTTTTTCTTTGTTTTAAATTAAAAAAATTAGTATTTTTAGATTATTTTGATGTGCTGATATCAAAAATAATTTTTTAAAATAAAAAAATATATTATTTTGATATATTTCTAAATAAAAAGTATTTTAAAAAATAATCACAACCACATTCCCAAACAGACTCTAAAAGTTTTGTTATTATCACTCGTTTTCTTATTATCACTCTACTTATTAGAAGAAGGCTACATTATCTACTGTTTTTGGTAAAATTATGGAGAACCTTTTTCTTAAATAATAAATTTTATTGAAATATTTTTTTTAATTATTAAAACTCATAACTAATTTAAAGAAAAAACATGCAAATATATAAAAACTTAATCTATTAGAATTTTAATTAATCTGTTAATTTTTTAAAATATATATTTTATTGGTGGATAATATCAGAAGGAAAAACAGTAGTGGAGTGGGAATAATAAACAATAGTATATTAGAGATATTTACATGATAATCCACCAATAAAATATATATTTTATTGGTGGATTATCATGTAAATATAGAACTAACATTTAATATCATCTTAATTTCATGAAAAATATAATTAGAGATATTTTGATCTATCAAAGTAATAAATATAGATTATATATGGAGTGGGAATTAATATATAATCTATATTTATCAAATCTAGATATTCATTTTTTCTGATATATAGCCTAATGATCAGATTAATATCTAAAAATCTAAGTCAAAATGGATTTTCTTTCAGTCACCAAATAAATCTCTCAAGATCTTTTATTTTAATAATATATAGTTTAATTAGGACACTTTCATAGTTATAATTGTACCATAATTTATTTTTTAATTTCTTTTCCATGTTACGGCATGTGCCCCAAACTGGTGGAGAAAGAACATCCTTTTTTTTTTCTTTTTTCTTTTTGTACAAATAATAAGTATTAAAATGATACTAATAAAAAACAGAACCAAAGCTATTAATTATTAAGACGAGACGACCTGATCAGACGAGTTTTCAACGACATATATAGCTTGCATGCGTTACGAGGGGGCATGGAACAATACCGAGTTAGGAAGCCAACTCATTACACTGACAAAGCCACAAGGCATCAATTAATCAACAAAGAATAAGAAAAAGGCAGCAGCCAGCATTAGATCCGACCATTGGCAGCAACCAAATCACCAGTTGTTATCAATAGCGACGGTAGGTATTGATTAGGCAGCGAAAGCAAGCAATCTATACAGAACGGCTGCAAGAACGAGAAACAACAAGATTAAAGAATCTCAAAATAATTAAGCATCTACAGCGCATTGAAAGACTCAACGGTAGAACATTCAAGTGTTAAAGGCTGATCCAAAGCAATAAGAAAAAATATATATATATATTCCAACACAAAATGAGAAAGCCCTAGCTAGCTAGCTAAGAACCCTAATAATGAAAAAAGAATATATATCAGCCCGAGGAGCTGCTGGTAGATTTCCCAGAACACATTGGTGGCTATAAGAGATCTAGGACCTCCTTTATATAAAATCCAGCAGCAAAATATACTTCATTGATTGATGACAGGTTCGAGCAAATTCATACCAATGAAATTAAAATAGAAAGAAGTAAAATCAATCCTTTGAATCAAACGGTACATCAATTCCAACCATTTATAATTAATTCAAAACAATTTATTATAATCTTATTTTTCAAAGAATCCTTCCACAGACAACTGCTCAAAACATCATGACTCCCCGATTTAAAATGTGAACGCCACAGGTTCTCCTGGAAGAGAAAAGATCGAAAAGAATAACTATGTTGAGTGGCCGATTGTCATCCAGCTCTGCTCTTTTCAATCTGAGAAACTAAAAGAGCAAAAAAATATTGAAAATAATTACTCGTCCTTTTTCTTTCTTTTGAAAACCAGGGAAAATATAGGTCTCCATGCTTGCCCCTTGGTTCAAGCACAAAAGTATATGAGTGGAGCCACATTCTTCGTTTCTTTTTCTACCTCAAAAGACACGAATCATTGCATTTGCGGATTTCAAATTTTATAATTGTTTTTTTCCTCTCGTGATGAATAACGTCCCTTGAATGTGATATCTTTCTTTCTTTTGTTTTTTTTTTTCTTTTTTAACTTGAATATGTGAGCATAATTGGAAAGCATCCATAAGCTTCTTAAAGCGAAATTCTGATTGACATGATGTTATGTTCACGGCTTCTATTGATTAATGGCATAAAGGGGAATTAAAATACAATCAGATCATGATTGTCTGCATATTTTAAGAATCACATATATTTCTCTTTAAAAGGATTGATTTTGTTTCTGAAAAAACACCTGGAGTCTCTGTTCATTTGTTGTTTTTTTAAAAAATATATTAAAAAAATATTTTTTAAAATTTAATTTTGATAACAAAACATTCAAATGATTAAAAACGTTAAAAAAAAAATTCTATACAAAAATAAAAAAAAATTAAAATTTTAAATAAACAGCGTCTACAAAGATTCCCAAAGGAAAAAAGGGTTGCTAGAGACCTGTTTGGTTACGCGTTCTCCTGCCATGCAAATTGCGTTATATATATATATATATATATATATATATATAACATTAAAAAAATAATTATTTATACTTGGCACCGCTGCTTACGCAGCCGTGTATGTGAATGGGGATTTGAATTTATGTAGTGTTTGACACGTAGTTGCAAAGTATTTTTAAAAATTTTGAAAATTTAAAATGTTTTTTTATTTTAAATTAATATATTTTTTTATATTTTTAAATTATTTTAATAGGCTGATGTAAAAAATAATTTTTAAAAAAATAAAAAAATATATTATTTTAATATATTTTAAAATTAATAATACTTTAAAAAATAATTCTTACCCCTTTTAAAAAATTAGCAGTGAAAAGTTTCTAAGTTAGCAGGTCAACTTGAAAGCAACATTGACAACAATTTTATTTTTTTTTAACGTGTCCAGAAAAATAAGTTTGCACTTTTTTTTATTTACGATGCACATTTGAAATTGTTATGTTTTAAATAGTGTTTTATAAAAATTAATTTTTTTATATTTTTAAATTGTTTTAATATGTTAATATAAAAAAATTAAAAATATACTATTGAAATATATTTTTAAAAAAATTAAAAATAATATTACTACACTCTTAAACATCTCAAAATCTATATTTCCTGTATCAAATTAAAATACATAATGCTTTCATGAATGGAGATAAATTGAATTAGTCATCAAGTCACTCGTTAAGAATATTTAAAGAAAAAATAGAATTTAATTAAGTCTAAAATCTAAAAAAATCTTTTAAATTAAATCGTATGAGCTAATCCTTTGAAAATGGATGGTTGATATAATAATTATGCATGACAAACTAATTCTCAATAGAATTAAAAAAATCTTTTAAAATCGTATGAGCTAATCCTTTGAAAATTAATTCATGGTTGATATAATAATTATGCATGTTTATGGAATAAATATTTTTAAAAATTCAAAAATCTTAATAAATAAAAAAAATCTCTAAAATAGTCAGTCATAAAAATCTTAAAGGATAATAAATTTCTTGAGGTATTGCAAATTATAGAAACCATCCAAGAGTTTGATGGTTTAATAATAAAAAAAAAATTCCTCCATGTTTAATAAATTATTACATAAACCTCATTTTGTATCCAAAATGCTCTTAATTGCAATTAAAAAAGATAATTAACAAAAAAACTTACAATTTAAAAAAAAATTGGACTTGATTATTAATTTCACTATTTAATTTTTTGTGTTTATTTTTTAATATTTTTCTCCAATTTTTTAAATGTTGTAATCAAACTATTTTTTTGTGACATTTTTGGGTATAAAGGGCGTTTGCTGCCAAATCTTCAAGCTTTTAGATGATATTAATTTGTAGTTTCATAGAACCTAAGGGGGTTTATTCTAATTTATCCAATTTAAAAAAAAATTATGCTAGATGCAATTTCTTCAAAAATATATATATTCTTTCTATAATTTTTAAGAAATTCAAAATCTAAATTTCTTAAAAGTAAAAAAAAAAAAAGAATTGTGCAAAAATGATGCGCTATTAAAATATCAAGAATGTTCAAGAAATAACACACACACACACACACACACACACACACACACACACACACACGGCTTCTCCCTGTCGTTCTCGTTTTCACTTGCTTGCAAGTTTCACTTTCTCTCTCACCTTTGTTCTTGCATCCTCGCTCTTTGCTTTGCTTTGGTCTTGCCTTTACTTTAGGTTGTTTTTTTTTTTGAGAATCTAGCTAGATTTGCCTTCACCCTCTCCGTGTCAAATAAACCCCTTTCGATTCAGTATACATTTCACAGTTTCGTGAGAGAAACAAGTAAAATTCTGAATATATCTCTGATGCTACAATATTCACAAATTGACAGCCACCTTGAGCAGTCGTTCACGGGGAGCCACGATAGAATTTTATTTTGTTTTTATTTATCCAAAAGTGATAGGATTATCTAAGGAAACAGCGTCGAAGGATCAACCATAAAGGGAGGAAAAGGCCCTGTTGGCCGGCCGGAGGTCGTCATAAAATTGAACACTCCTGTGAAGAATTAGCGGCAGGCTGTTTATTATTATTATTATAATAGCGATTACTTTTTATTATAAGTATATTAAAATAATATTTTTTAAAAAATATATTTTTAATACTAGAATATCAAACTATCTAAAAAAAAAAGACAAGTTGATTTAAATATCGACTCGACACGTCGCTCATTTAACCTGATGTTTCGGACCATTTCAATCACAAAACAAGAGAGAAGACTTTCTGAACATTCAACGCCCCCGTAGAATTTGAACTAAGTTTTCTCTGGAAAAAAAAAAGTAAAAAGCCATTTTTTTTCCATATGAAGAAACAATAAAATATTGAGTTTGTTTAAGAAATCAATTTTCATGAGGAAGGAGGAGTATGGCATAACCAAGCCCAGCCCACAGGGACTGTGGATGTTTGGTTGGCACAGGCCGCTTAGCATTCATAAGAACAAAATGGGCATCATTACTCGTATGTAATTATGGTGCCAGACGATGATGATCACGACAGCTAGGAGAAAGGTTGCTAGCATAGAATTTGACTTGATTTTGCAGCTGAGGAATCCTTTTTCTTTTTCTTTTTCTTTTTTTTGTAGAAATGGTTTTGTTCTCCAGGACCTGCTATTCATTAAAAGCCACCGGTGCTCTGAAACCTGACCTGTTCAGGTGGGTTGATGCAATGACCCATCAACTTGGGC
>Ga0325403_1002099_pt1 | contig 17360 bp, 17 predicted proteins | sample PopdelMetagenome_19_FD_205665 | JGI IMG/M metagenome (GOLD analysis project Ga0325403, IMG submission 205665) | Populus deltoides microbial communities from Bellville, Georgia, United States - Xylem-PdKOR-R4 | ecosystem: Host-associated > Plants > Phyllosphere > Stem > Wood/Secondary xylem...
CACATAAAATACAAATTTATATCTGTTTAAAAAAGGGTAAAGATTAATATATATGTTATTAAGATAATTTTGTAATAAATTTTTTTATTCTTAAAATAAAAATCACAAAAAAACATATACCTTTTATTTCCACTATCTCCGCAACTTTACAGTAACCAAACGCGGCATTCATTTCACAGCAAATTGCACCCATAAAGCTGATTTGCCGCGCAGGTATCCAACTATCCTGCATTAAGTGTACTTCACGCGCTCCAGTTGAGAGTGGCGTTGGATTCTGATTGGCTACACCTGTGAAAAAACTGGAGAATCTAGGAATAAGAAAGGGAAATGGAAATAATGAAGTGAAAAGATGCAGAGAGTGAGAGTGAAACAGCATTGGATCCTGAAAAAGTTTGTTTTCTTTTTCTCTCACTTTCTTGCTTCCCAAACAACACCCTTTCATTCTCTCTCTTCCACTCCCCAAGAAAGTGCTCTGTGTGTGTGTGTGTGTGTGTATAAATATGCAAGAATTAAGAAAGGGAGGCATAGTACTATTGTACTAGACTGAACACTCGTCCTCAAGCTTTAGGCTTTCGTGGCTAGTCCATTGATAAAAAAAAAAGAGAAACACAGAATACTGAAAAAATATGAGTACTAAAAAGTAAAACTTCTCTGTTTTTACTTTTGTTCTTGTCTTGGGTTTTCAAGATTTATTAAAAGAAGAAACAGAAGAAGTGGTATAGATCATAGGAGGAGGCAATGGGAGCTAGGTGCTCCAAATTATCACTCTGTTGGTGGCCTTCCCATCTCAAATCAAATCTCAACTATTCCTCTGATCTTGGTAATCTAACGTACTTTTACTGCCACCAGCAGTACTATTTCATCTTCCTTCATCTTCTCACTGCATTCTCTCTCTCTCTTTTCCCTCAGTGATTAGGGTTTAATCTATTTCTCTTTCTTGTTTTTGGGCTTTAATAAATAATACATAAACTTGTGTGTTTAGAGAATGGGGAGTTATTGCCTGGTGGGTTTAGAGAGTACAGTTTGGAGCAGCTAAGAGCTGCCACGTCAGGGTTCAGTTCGGACAACATAGTATCAGAACACGGAGAGAAAGCTCCGAATGTAGTTTACAGAGGAAAGCTTCAAGAAGATAATTGCTGGATTGCTGTTAAACGCTTTAACAAGTCTGCATGGCCTGATTCTCGCCAATTCCTTGTCTGTAATTTCAATTTTTTTAATCCATTTTTCTTTTAATGTTAATCTTGCTCTCAGTTCTAAGCTTTTTGTGACTTTGCTGTGGTCGGATTTTTATTGTATAGGAGGAGGCTAGAGCAGTGGGGCAGTTAAGGAATGAAAGATTGGCCAATTTGATAGGGTGTTGCTGTGAAGGAGAGGAGAGGTTACTTGTTGCTGAGTTTATGCCTAATGAGACTCTCTCTAAGCATCTTTTTCATTGTAAGGCCAGCTTTACTCTTCATCCTTAATTTTTTTTTTTTGAAAATAGATAAGCATTAGTTGGAATTAATGATAATGTGTAAAAAAATGAATTTGGGTTCAGGGGAGAATCAGCCGATGAAATGGGCTATGAGGTTGAGAGTGGCTCTTTATTTAGCTCAAGCTTTGGAGTACTGTAGTAGTAAAGGAAGGGCCTTGTACCATGACTTTAATGCATATAGAATTTTGTTTGACCAGGTACGTGCTATATTTTATCTCTCTTATAAAAAAGCCAACTTTCTTGATTTCATGATCTGTGATTTCATGATCTGCATCTTAAATTGAGTTAGCACTTGTCAGGATGGTAACCCGAGGCTCTCCTGCTTTGGCCTGATGAAGAACAGTAGAGATGGAAAGAGCTACAGTACAAATTTGGCATTCACCCCCCCCGAGTACTTGAGAACTGGTATTAAGTGAAGCTTGTGTGTTTGCTTGCTCGGATTTGTATGCATTGGGTGCCAATATTGTCAATATACTATTGATTGAGCTTAATGTAGATGTTTATGTATGGCAGGAAGAGTGACACCGGAGAGCGTGGTTTATAGCTTTGGCACCCTATTACTTGATCTTCTCAGTGGAAAACATATCCCTCCAAGCCATGTAATATATGTTCTTTTTGAACTAATAATTTTTTGAGGTTGAATTTCCGTATGGATTTCTCCTAGCATTTCTAAATGATATTTAGTTGCTCGAAAATTAATTTGTGTTTTCAATTTATCTTGAATTGAGGTCAGAATTTTCGTGGTAAACAATTAGCTTTTAATACTTGAAATTTGGATTGTATGGTGCCCGATCATTTCTGCAATTCAGATAAAATTTTGACCTAAATACTGCTTTTTCCCTTCACTTGCTTCTTTGGCAGGCACTCGACCTTATACGCGGAAAAAATTTTCTGATGCTGATAGACTCTTGTTTGGAGGGTCATTTTTCAAACGATGATGGAACTGAACTTGTGCGTTTAGCTTCACGTTGCTTACAGTATGAAGCTCGTGAGAGGCCCAATGCAAAATCTCTTGTCACTGCTCTCACTCCTCTTCTAAAAGATACTCAGGTGTGTCATTTATTCCTATGCCAGGCAATGCACTCATGTATGAGCCATTTCGTTGGTATTTCTATAGTGTTGCTCTTTCAGTTAAAGTTTTCATCATGTAAATTAAAATGGTGCATTTGTTTAATATATTATATCATCTCAGCTACCGGTATTTAGCAGGTTCCATCCTATATTTTGATGGGTATTCCACATGGAACTGAATCCCCAAAGCAAACAATGTCTTTGACACCTCTAGGGGAAGCTTGCTCAAAACTGGATCTTACTGCAATACATGAAATGCTGGAAAAGGTGGGATACAATGATGATGAGGGAATTGCAAATGAGGTTGGTATCTAGTGCATATTTTGTTTGGTTTTTGACAAAAAGCTTTGCCTGAGTTGAACAATGCTGTTAATGTCTCTGGGTTGTCTGATGGTTTGATTTACATATTGATATCCACTGTTTCTTTTATTTCCATCATTTTTCAGTCAGCAGAAATTACCATTTCTCATCCAGTCATACGAGTTTGTTCCAATATTTCATCTCATTCCTTGTTCACAATTGACATGTCAAATATTGTTACTCAGAATTTGGAAGTGCTTTTTATTGATCATTTTAAACTGCTAGAAAACTATGAAAAGTATCAGACTCCTTTGGCAAATAAAAGTCTACTTGGAAATACGAGGGATAACCCTTCCAAAACAGATAATAATCATTTTCTGCTAAAAGTTTTATTTTACAACATGGTAATAAACAGAAAAGTACTTTGATTACCCTTTTCAATTATTAACACGTTAACAAAGTTGACTTTTTATTTTATTTTTGTACCTTTACTTTACGCTGAGTGTAATTGAATTTTTTTTTGCCTTGTAGCTTTCCTTCCAAATGTGGACTGATCAGATACAGGAAACGCTGAATTGTAAGAAACGTGGTGATGCTGCTTTTCGAGCTAAAGATTTTAACACTGCCATTGATTGTTATACTCAAGTAAGTCATATGAATTGACAACTGCAGAGACATTTCTGATATAGGCCGTGACATGGTAAAATGTATGGTTGCTGCACATTTTTACTGTTATGTGATATGGAAGAGATAGGTAAAGGGATAGGATATGCTCTTCTACATTTGGAATAATTTAATGAAATAATTGGTTGTCCTACAACTGTATAACAGAAGAAGCGAGGCCTGTCCTTTACAAGAAAGGAAACACTATTATAAAGATGCTGTTTTTATATTGAAGCAAACTTTGTTTCATAACTCTATCAGCATTTCAAATAGCTTCACCTTGCCATGGATTAAAATATTCCCATTAGTTTAGTTACTGATTTGATGGAAAGTCAGTACTTACAGTTTTACCAAATTGTAGGATATAACTTTCCTTTTCTGGTTGTGTAGTTTATCGATGGCGGGACCATGGTATCTCCAACTGTATTTGCTAGACGCTGTTTGTGCTACTTGATAAGTGAATTGCCACAACAAGCTCTTGGAGATGCTATGCAAGCTCAAGCAGTTTCTCCCGAGTGGCCCACTGCCTTCTATCTTCAAGCTGCTTCCCTCTTTAGCCTTGGGATGGACACTGATGCACAGGAAACTCTAAAAGATGGCTCATCTTTAGAAGCTAAAAATCATGGAAACTGAAAATGTATAGCCTTTCGTATTTATTTTTTTCCCTTTAAACTTACGCACTACATGTATTCATCTCTATTTGTTTCCTTTTGCGCTTGAATTACTGCAGCACCGCAGGGGTTAACTGTATTATTTATATGCTTGGTGCACGTGTCATTATCATTTTGATCAGAACTCCAAGACCTTGACTATATGGCAACTTCCTGTTTGTATTTGGATTAATAATACATCCACCACAAGCGGAAGCAAAATTAGCTTGTGTTTGGTGATGGAATTCCAAGCAACTTTCAGTAGAAAAAACATCAAAATGACAAGCCTTTTATGACTCCTGGAACGTCTTTCTTAAGAAACCAGAGTCGCCATCGAATACCAAATTTTGAGTGAAATGAATTGGAAAGCTGGAATTTAGACAGGTGCCCGTTTTATGGATCACTCGGACAGATCATCCGAACTCAGTTGATTAGTGATCTCCTGGTGCGACTTGACTCTGGAGTAGTTTAACATCAAAGTTGCACGGATAAAATGACTTCACGGTAGCACCAAACGGAAAAGGAATGTCTACATGTGCCTGAGAAACTTGGTTGCACTAATGGCAACCTGGTGGAAGAGAAGAAATCGGTCGCTCCTTCTTATGTTAGGAGTTAGGACTACGAACATTGAAAATGCTATGACATTAGCGCTACCAAAATCAATTACCAATAAAGCGCCAGTAAGTTTTTTAGTTCCTAGGAACAATTTGCCATCTGAACCGTACATGCAAATACTCAATTTTTCTACCAAAAACAGATATAGCCAATAACCTCCAGTTTCACCAAATGCTGTAAGATGTAACATTAAACAGGAGTTGAGTAATGTTCAATTAATATTCATTACACAATTTTAATTCATGCACCAAAAACTGCCAATAATAACTCAGCATTACGCGACAAATTTAACATGTAAATGACACAGATCTTGTACTACAGGAATAAGATGAACTCTCATCAGTAAGAACCCAAGGCCAAAAAATTAATCTTACTTGAAGTAAAAGCTAAACGACAGAGAAAGAACTGCAATTAATTCTTAAGCAAATGAAGATGACATCATAGATTAGAGATGAGAAAAATGACAACAAAGTGATTTTTAGTCCCCTTCCTCAGCGCATGTAACATGTATTCATGTAGAACAAATTTCAAATCCTAGCAGGTCCGAGTTTCACATTGGACGTTGACCAGCACTAAGCATCTGGCCAATGATACCATTCACCTGGAAAAAACATTTGAGCTTTGATTACATACCATCCAAAAAGGAGCTCGAAAACGATGTTATAGCAGAAGTATGAAATGGCTAAAAGCACAGACATTTTCAAAGCAACCACATATGTTTGTTGAGGTACAGAGGGAAAGCAAATATCAGCATTTAATATGTAACCGTATAACAATTCTTCTTGTTTATATATAATTACAATGAATGCTTAAATGTTCCAACAAATGTGGAACCATTTGATAGTATATAGAAGTAGAAGTCACGCATTATGAATATTAGCCATTTTATAATTGGGTGTCTATGGATATGCTTAGAACAATTAAAATGATGATAGTGACAGCCAAAACATTAGAGAAAGTTTAGTCTTTCTGATTAAAACTACAACTACTACTGAAATGCATCCAACAACTGCAACTATACAAAAGATTGAATGTCCACACGTCGAGGTACATGCTAGCAAGATTTTGCAAGCAAGTCTTGAATAGAAATGAGAGGAAAAGTAGCAAATGAAATATTGAGCAGATAAAAGCAAGAAACATGATATCATTACTTGTGCTGTACACCTAAAAAATCTAATACTCGTACAAATGGATACATCTGACAAAATTGTTTCGCACAACTGCATTTAAAAATATCAACATACATGAATTGGTTAAAACAGATATTTGTTTATTAACTAAAGTTCCAAGTATTGCTAAACAATAAAGAGTTTTAAAAGTCGAACAGCTAGTTGAAAAAAGGTAAACAACCTACCGCCCAGTATTTTGAAACACATCTGTCAACACAACTATTTTCACCCATGTTTAGCTCAGCATCCTTGTGCCTGAACATGAAGAAAAAACATCAAAGTTGAAGAACAATCCAAAAAACAATAAAAATGAATGTAAAGTTCAGATACTTTCAGCACTTTCATAAGGATCCCTAACAACTAGAAGAAAAACAAAAAACAAGAAGTACCTTTTGTCAATGCACTTGTTGAAACATGTATTAAGAAGCCTGAATAAACAAAATAAAATGAGGAGCTCAGGAAATTCTGTATAGAAATAGGAACCGTCAAAAGAATAATTCTGGAAGCATATATCACCAAAATGCATGACCATAAGCATATATCAAGATAGCCAGGTGGTCTCTCAAAACAATCCCATCCAAAAACATCAAAGTTAAAAAAACGCTTCGGTAAACAGCAAAATCCTAGCACTTCAATACTCATGGTGAGCTTTTTACATAATCTGAGAATCAAATAAACCATAAAAGAGAACGAGAATAATGAAAATGAAACATGCATAAAAAGCAACCGGGAAAACATTGTAATTGTTTAATAAACAAAAGCCCCCAGTTACCCAAACATATCCAATGCTTATGCTTTTCCCTCTTGCTAGTATAACACAAAAGGATCATCATATTACCTGTTAAACAACTCGACTCTGTATTCCATCTCGGTCGCAGCCATGCCATAGGCCTACATCACCATCATCAAAAACCAATAACTCAAAGCACTGATAGAAATCCACAAAAATAACAGCAATAACATTTCAATCAAAATATATAAATAGAACAACAAAGCAAATACTAGTATTCAAAACCAAGCAATGAATCACCATAAATAAATAAAAGGGTATCTACTTCAGTGCCTAGAAGTCCCATAAGAGAAGAAAAAAATCTGAAATGAAAAGACCCACCTGTTCTTTGGAAACACCAGCTGGTAGACCAACGTTGTTGGCAGCCATTCTATTCCCTGTGCACACAGCACAAGAAAACAGCTATCAACCCATAATACCTTTATTTTCAAAATTAATTTAGAACGAAATCGAATCCAAACTTACAGTGTAAGAAGAGTAGAAGGAGCCGCGAGATGGATGGGAATTAGGGTTTTAGGAGGAGAGGGACCACCGTGTGTGTATTCTATTGCAAAAGAAAAGGTAGTGTGTTGACGATGATGTCACAGCCCAATAAGAAGAAGCCACGCAATCAAAACCCGAATGAAGCTGAGGGAGCAAACTGTAAATCCGAGACAAAAAGGGGACACGTGTACAAATACAAACACTTAAGTAAGACTGAGCCTAGTTTCACAATTTAGGGTTTAGCTGTTTTGGGGTTTTGGATAGAGAAGAAGAAGAGTGGAGAAAGAAAGAAGCACAGAAATCAGAGCGTCCACAATAATAAACAGGTAAGAGACGAAAGAGACTCTATCCAACCTTAAAAATAAAATAAAATAAAATAAAAAGATCTTGTTTTTGGTTAGGAATGGAGCACGGTTCAGTGAGGGATCCAAGCAGCGCAACCTTCTGTTTTGTAGACGAAGATCATACTCTCGCAAACTCTGTCAGATTCGCCTTGAATCAAGAGTCTCTACTCCTCTTTGTCCCTTAATTTTTATTGTTATTTGTTTGTTTTAATGAAATAATTATGGTTGGGGTGGCTTTGCAGTCCAAGGGTATCATTCTGTGGATACAGCATTCCTCATCCTTCTGATGCTAAGGTTAATATTCGAGTACAGACTACAGGTAGGTCGTTAATCATCCCTCCTCTCCTCTCTAATGCTACTACCTATGCATACATTATTGTTAGAATCTCCCCTGATTTTCAAGACTGGATTGATTCTGTTATGATGAGGACAATTGATAATTCTATTTTTATGTATTTTGGATTTTGTGAAGCCTTAGTTTCCCAGTTTCAATTACCGTATGGATTTCAATTTGGTTCATTTACCTTCTCTGGGCATGTGTAGATTAGAGTTGAAGCCAAACTGTTCTGTTGATCCGTCTTATCCCAGTTATTGGTTATCAGGAACTCTTCTCAGTCCAGCTCTAAGAATCTCACTAGCAGCTTGCTGCAAATGTTGGGGTTCCTCTTTGAGATGTGCTTCTTTTCGCTAAACTAAACTAGTTTGTCTTTGATCGAATACCCCACTCCTATTTCCTTCCTGGTAACAGTTTGTGATCAAGGTGCTATGAAGATTTTCAATGCAAATTAACCAATACCTAGCAGTCTTATTACATGAATCATGTATCGTCTCTGTCAATCATTCACAAGACCTTGACCATTTAAATGATCATGCAACTACATCAATTTTCTTCCTGGTTTCCCATTTATGTTTTTTGAGTTTTGATTTCTTGCCTGTACCTTTTGCAGGTGATCCAGCTAGGGAGGTGTTGAAGGATGCATGTCAGAATTTGATGGTGATGTGCCAGCATGTCAGGAGCACTTTGGACAAGGCTGTTGATGATTATAGAAGCAATCCCACAGATATGGATACAAAATAATGGTTGAGATTGATGTAACCGACTGAGATCTTGATATGTAACCTACTTTTTATGAGTGTAGCTGAATATATTTGATCTAATTTAGTTAGTGATTCTTATATGATTTGTGTTGTATCATTTTGAATGGATATTTCTGCTATCGTAGTTAAGCTGAGACGGAGAGCTATTCATGAAGCAGGCAGGATGGGGCATTTTTTTATGTTTTTTCCTGTCTTCTCATACGAAGGTGTGATTTGTCCCCATTTGATATATAGAAAATCACAGAATGGTCCAAGTGATTTATAGAACTGCTGCAAATTGGAATTTAGGTACTAGGTAGTGCATTGCTTGAGTTAGTGAACACCTGGGCGTGATAATAACCAAACAGAGATTCATCTCTGCTCCAGTTACTACAATCATCCAAAATTGGAAACTATGGCTCTTAAACATAGAAAGGACAACAGGCAGTAGTTGCAAGTAAAGAAGCCAACAATTTATGTGTAAGTTACAGAGACGGGTAAGTTACAGATGTGGCACAGGCTAAGAGAAGGAATAGAGCATCAAAAACAGGCACTTGATGGAATGGGGGTCGCACCTCGTCCCTGATGCCAATAAAATGCCACGACTTGCTTCTCAGTTCAAGAGAGGATTTTAAAGTGAAAGAGCCAAGAAATGACAAAGGCCACCACCATGCAGGCAAGCAAGAAATTCATAATGCGGCGACTATGCCAAAATGTTTGGGTCTCCACAAGGATCAGAGGACCTGCTGGTGCTGATAAGACTGCAGCACTAGCATTATGGGGTACATTTGTCTGCTCGCCTGCAACACCAAGTGCAGTGGCACCACATATCTCGCATGTCCTGTGAAAACAGGAACAAATACAATGGAGCACAACGGTATTAAGACAAATTAGAACTTTAATCAAAATTAAATGGCCATAAAACTAAACATGGAGTCTCGAACAAGGTCATGTGTTGAGTTTTTGGCTAAAACGGTATGTTGGCATAATGCAGCAAATGTATACAAAACTCACTGCAGAAAGCTTAAATTAGTGGCACGTCTATACAACCCTTCTTACAGACAACGAAGGCAACATGTTGGAAAAACACACTTCTTTCAGTAAATGAGAAACAACAACACCTCAGACAGTGGGTAAAACCACCATACCATGACAAAAATCCCCAAGAAATGGCTGTTATATACAGAGAAAAGGAGAGGCAATGAGAGCCAAATGAAGATCTGTGTTCTGTATAAGAATATGTAATGAATCACAAATGGAAGACAAAGGGAGAAGTTTGCATGCATAACAAGGACTCCTGATGTTTGGAGAATCTCCCTAAACTGAATTTCATATTACTGCAATCAAAATTCTCCTGCCAATTTCCAAAGCTTGGATCATTTGTACAAACATCAGGAATTAGAAAATGATCAGATAAAGGATGTTGGACCGAAGATTAATTAATCTTGTCGAGGTAAATTATTCATATTGTCATCAAGAAACTTGAAGTGAACCTAGCCCAAAGGAGTACAATAATTGAAGCTTCGTGCTTCAGTAAAGCAAGGACAACTGATCATGGGAAACAGACAATCAAATGTTATGTGCATAGATAGAGACAATAAACCAGAAGAAGACACTTACTTCTAGACATTCATAGAATCAGAATTTCTGCAGATGAATTTTTTGCATATTAGTAGAGAAGCACTTGTCTACTTCTCAAAGTCAATACTTGCACATAGAGACATGTGTACGAGCGTGCATTGGTCCCCACACTTCATGCTTTATAATATGTAACCATTATAAACCTTTTATGCTGTGATTTATTAGGAAACTTAGCTTTGGTTCAAGTCAGGGTGACCACAAGAATCGCTACTTCCACATGATTTCTACTTGACCTTCAATTTTACAGTTCTGTTCCCCCTTATTCGACTAGGTCACAAAGAAGCAAAAGAATAAAGACAGCTAAACCGCAGCATGACAGGAACAAGTGCTAATCGTAGCTGCAGAGTGGTTAGTTGGGTTCACGTCAAGCACAAGGAGGAAACTGAGAAACTTTGTCTAGGTACATTTGGAGATTTGAATGTGCTGATATGTGATTAATTAGATAAATAACCAGAACAGGAATTGTTGAGTTTAACTGGTCATTGATCAAGAAGGATCTAACTCAAGCGTTACAAACTTATGCCTTGGTTACTTTTCACTAGAAACAGTAGAAGACAATACCTCTCTCATTTAATTAGTCCCAACTCTAAGCAACTTCAATTATTCTAAGGAAACCAATTATACAAAAAGATAAAAGAAGAGTAAAGAAAAGGTCTTTAACATATCCCTTGTTGTTCTTACTCCAAAACTGACTCTATGTTGCCTTGTTGTTCTTGCTCCTCAAGGGGAGGTTTCTATTAATGATTAATAAAAACTCAGAAGAAATACTACAGAAATGGGAAAGGTATATTTACAAGTTGACATGACGAATCAAATCAGAGCAATATAATCAAGAAGATCCCAAGATCCTATTGCAAACACTTCAAGTCACCTACATGCTGGATCGAACAAATTGGAACTGAAAATCCCTTATATTCCGAAAACCAACAAAACTCTAACAAGAATTTTTGAACAAGCAGAGCATATTATAGCTTAGAAACACTTTCTCACAACCATAATGTAGAGTTCTTCAAAACCATCACATGGATATTCTGATTTTCTGACAAATAGACTGATTCAACAACGGAAGATAAACTTTTTTAACAAAAAGAAAATGGAAAAGTTAGTCTTTACTCACGTGTTACCCTTGATTTTGAACCAAGTCTCTGCACATTTCTTGTGTGCAGCACCCAAATCACCCTTACAGGAACACCCCAACTCAATAGCTCCTCCACATTCTTGCTCGCTAGTCTCCAAACCCAAGTGACAAATTCTACAATCTCTCTGAGTCTTGTTGTCCAAATGCACCTCCATATCCAATGCTCCACTCTCCAAATCCACCTCTGACAAGCAATCTGACACCGAAGAGTTCCTATGAGCCCCAATCTCACCAGAGAGTGAGATGTCACTGCTGCTGGCACTGAAATGAACTCTATCAAAATGGGGAGTGTGTGTAGCTGGCATTTTGAGAGAACCCAGAAAGGAGAAATTTGATGAAAGTGCCAAAGGCTGGGGGTTAGCCTAAAGGGTCTCTTTAAAGCATTCGCTTCATTAATTCTCAAGAGAAGAGAGGTAGCAGTAAGAGAGAGAGGGAGAGAGAGGGCTAAGTTCAGAGTTTAGGACAGATGAAGGAGCGTTAAAGGGAAGCAAGAGATACAGGTGGTGTTTGTTTCTTTCTCAACTTTCTTTCCTTTTCTGAAAACTCTCTCTCAATATCTGTGTGTCAGTTTATGGCAGTGTTGGTGAAAAGGAAACGCAAGGAAACCTCTTTTGTTATGGTGGTGCAGAGCAGAATTATTATGGAAACTGTGGGGAATAATGAATTGAAACTCTCAAGTTTTATCTTTTCCTCTCTTGGTATTAACCAAATCATCTTCCTTTTTTATTTATTATGTTCTACAGAAGATTGGCTCACAATCAATCATGGTGTCCTTTTTTTTCTTTTCTTTTTTTCTCAGGAAATTAAAAGATTTATTGTCCGTTTTGCAGCTCATCACTTGTCAATGCTGCTTGATAAACACTAGGAATGTTCCTCCTCCTAGCTACTGGCCACCAAACAGAGAAAGAACCAAAGTTATTAAACAAGGCATGTATTCCAGGTTTGACGTTCTTAAACAGCCATGAGTTTATATGTTGTACGGTTTTACTCAATTTTTTAATTATTTTTTTTCGATGGTTTTAATCTTTTTTCAAAAAACTTAATATTTCATCGATTTTAAGACGACCACTTTAAGCTATATTTTAGTTGATTCATGAATTAATAAACCAAGTGAAACTAAATTAATTTTAAATTAAATGTTTTTTTAAACTTAGATAAGAGCTATTTTACCCCTTTTTTTTTAAATCATATTGTTTATAAAACAAAATTTTTAAGTCCCATATATATATATATATATAAAACTTGCTTCCTTGTGGTTTTAAATTTAAATTCTGTAATTATTAATATGATGCCCACTTAAATATTTATATAATTATTAATTTTAAAATTTATAAAATTAATCGAGATATATTCAAACTCATATCTACACTGTTAATAAATATCATCTGTACACTGTTAATAAATACAAATACAATTAATCGAAGACGCAAATGCAAAAGGAAATCTAGGAGGAAAAGAGGGAAGGCCATGGAAAAAATCCAAAACCCCATTACAGAACAATAGCTTCTCTTATTCAAGGAGAGCTGAAGGGACCCTGACCCCCTCAAGAAAAAAGAAGGTACCGTGTCATTTTTTGTCCCCTTGCTATGGAACGAGAAAGTGACCCTTGTGAAACAAAGAGGGTACCACTCGCTGGCCCGCCTGACCTGACGTTCAAGTTTTGGGATGCAAGGCAAAGTGGAAAGCCTTCTTTTCACTGTGGCCCTGCGAGGAGGAGGAATTGGGCATCCAACACCTGTTGGAAATGGCAAAGTGGAAGCCGTAGACCAGTCAAAATAACTTTGTCTTCTCCTTGTCCAGAAAATATATATATATATAGGAATCTCAGGTTTTGCTGCCTTTTTACAGTCGGTAATGGGCTAGAGATCACAAAATTATGCAATACATGGAGTGCAATTGTTTTCTACTGCTATTTTTTCTTCCTTTATCAATTGGGAATTTACAGCAACTATGTATGTGTGATTTATTGGAGTTCGTTTATAGAAACAGACAGCATGCATTGCTATGGAGCATGGACAAAGTGTTGATTCAGATAGATATTACAAGCTTTTTCTTATGCTATAAACCGAAAACAGAGTTGGTGATTGCTGAGGAAAAATATTTTACTGAAATAATTATGTTGGAGATCATTCCAAAACACAAAGATACCTACAGGCGTGCATAGAAAGGACTCCTAATTATAATTAACACAGTGACTGTAGGACAGAACATATATGGAAACAAGCTGTGTATTCTTCTTCTTCTTCTTCTTCAACTAAATATCATACGTGATCCCTAATTGATAAAATTAAAGTAAATTACTCCAGTGACGGGATCAAATGGCTGTCGGAGCCCAAGTGACATCAGCACCACCATATAAGTTGCAGGGGCTGCAATACTGCATCACCATCACTTCTAGTCTGGTACATGGCACGGCGAGGATTGGCACACAGGTTTGGCAAATAACCTCCTGCATCTACGTAGATTATTTTAGCGTACGAAATGTTTGACACGTGAAATGAAAGAATATGTATTTGTAGTAGCAGATAGATAAAGAATGAGTGGACGATGAGATACAAACAGTCAAACAATGCCGGCAAGCTTGATAGCATGACTCTGATCAAAGTTTAGTCAAAAACTGCGGCTGAAGAAGAGAATCCGATGAGATACAAACAGTGTTTCTATCGAGGTCACATGCATTCATCAGATTCAATCAACTCGATCGTTCAGTGTATCTACACAACAACCTCTGATGTCTTGTAATGGTATTTAATTCCATCTTTCGTCGAGTGATTCTCTAGCAAGCATCGCTTCCCAGAAGTTGCCATTGAGTATGAGCAAAGATTAATCGGCAACTGCTCGCATACAAGCTCACCAGCTGGATAAATTAAATTAATACATACCATGTCAAACAACAAACCAAGTCAATCCATAATCGTGGTATAAAAGATCATAAAGTACTTGTTTGGCATCAGATTAAATCTGATTTTCCTGAAAATTTAATTTTTTTAAAAAAATTAATTTTATAAGTGTTTTTGCATAATTTTAATATATATATATATATTAATTTATCACTTCTGGACTGGACTTCTTTAATCATTGCACATAAAAAGTAGTTTCTTTTTGGGTGCATGCGCAAGCACAGTTCTTTTCCACTTCAGACTTTGCTCCAGTATCCTCCTCGATCTGCAAGGGAGGAAAAAGATCGATCGACCACCAGGACCGCAAGATGTTCCATAAAAATTCGGCATGAGAAAACATCTGCAAGCATTCGTGATCTTCTTGGAAATCATGCTCAGTGGGAAGTCACTCGAAGCAATTAACAAGATCATGTCCCTTCTCATCAGCGACATAATGTACTATTTACTTCGAAGACTGTCGTGAACATGGTGGAGAATCCGATACAAGCTGGCTGAAAGATGGAACAAGGCATCAAGCTGACCGCCGGACTTGACTGATTTGTTTGTAAACTACTACGAGATTACAATTGTTGAGAAAAAGTTGGTCCAGTACTTATTTCTTCGTCACTGAAGCATTTTTTTTTTCGATTCGGTTCTTCAAAATTGATTTTATTCAACCCTGATTTGATTGTTTGTTTCGATGAATTTGATGTGTGGTTTTTGCAAAATAAAAAAACATTCGAGAATTTGGTCTCGCTACTGCATTCCGAAGCCTAACTAGCCGGTAAGGGATGAAGATTCAAAAAAGGCGGGGAGGCTTGCAAGGATGAAGAAGTAATAAGTACTCGAATCGGGAAATGAGCTAGCCTAAGCATAATTGAAGGGGCTAAAATTGAATATGAGGGGGAAAAACAGCTCTACAATTGAGACAGCAAATGAAATGAAAGAAAAAACAAAAGAAAGAGAAGAAAAATTGTTTGTCGGAGCTACACCAGAGCTAAGACGACGACACGCATTGTCTTGAAAAAAACCCTTAGTCAAAATAATTCTAAAAATATCTAAAAAAACCATTAATAAATATCGAAAGGAGCTGTATACCCCTTTTAATATTACTAGTTACATCACTCTGCTCGATTTAATTTTTTTATATAAAAAATATTTAAAAAAATTAAGTTTTAAATGTATTAGGTTTTTCTGTAAAGTTGTACTAAGAATTTTAGGTTTGGCTACAACGCCTAATCTAAGAGTAATATTTATAATATTAATAATAACATTAAACTTGTATAACCCAAGTTTAAATGGGTGTGGCTGCAATACTAGATCTAATAGCCTTGGATATGGGTCTGGCTGCAAGGTCGTGTCATAAAAATGTGATAATTAAATAAATTAATTAAAAAGAAAAAAACAAAGAAAAAAAACCAACAAAAAAAACTAATGAAGAAAAATAAAAAATATGAATTAACTGAGTTAACCCTTCAAAGCAGGTTAACCCATCAAACCTTTGATTCGTGTCGTGAAAGTTTGATAACTAAATAGAAAAAAAAAATTTACGGGTTACCCAGAATTAATTGGGCTAACCCGTCAAACCCAGAATCTGTATTATGAAAGTTTGATAACTAAATAGAAAAAAATTGAACATTAACAAACTAAATTAAAAAAAAAAATAATTACAAAGAAAAAAAACCAAAACAAACAAAAAGCATCAGCCTTTTCACTATAGACTGCATTGTGCAGTCCACAGTCAAAGGCATAAAAACAATAAAAAAACAAAAAGAATTTTAATTAGCCAAACCTAAGATAACTAAATAGAAAAAAAGACATCAACCAATAACTAAATAGAAAACAATTTCATATTAATGAACTAAATTAAATAAAAAATTATTAATTCAAAAGAAAAAATAACAGAAAAAAACTTATAAGAAGAAAAAAACTAATGAAAAAAAAGAAAAAAAATCAAAATTAACTGGGTTAACCTGTTAAACCTAAGATCTATGTCATGAAAGTTTGATAACTAAATAGAAAAACATTTAATATCAACAAACTGAAAACAAAATTAATTAAAAAAAAAAAAGCGTCAGTCTTTTCACCGTGGACTGTACTATGCAGTCCACAGTGAAAGGCATAAAAAGAAAAAAAAAGCAAAAAAAAACTAAACGTATCAATCTTTTTACTGTGGACTGCATATAATATTAAAAGATGAAATCGAAAGAAAAAAACTAATGAGAGAAAAGAAAAAAAATCTGAATCAACTGGGTTAACCCGCCAAAGCAGGTTAACTCATCAAACCTTAGATTCGTGTCGTGAAAATTTGATAACTAAATAGAAAAAAAAATTAACGGGTTACCCAGAATTAATTGGGTTAACCCGTTAAATCTGGAATCCATATCATGAAAGTTTGATAACTAAATAGAAAAAAATTAAACATTAACAAACAAAAATAAACAAAAAAATTCATTAAAAGAAAAAAAACAAAAAAAAATTAAAAAAAGCCTTTTAGTATATGTTATAATATAATATAATAATAATAATGATAATAATAATAATAATATAATATATTAATAATGGGAAAAATTTAAAAGACGTGGGAAAGCTACAGTATTTTTCTCATGTCTTTTGGAGTATTGTTAATATTTTTTTATATAAGTTGATGCATATGTTGCACATATAAACTATTTTTTTAATCACTCCCCTTCAAATTAATATTTGATTGTATAACTAAGGAGAAATAAGAAAAGGGAACAGAAAGATACATGTGATCTCCCGGGTTAGCACATTATAGTTGTATCTATGATCCAAATTATAAATTTAATTATTAACTTTAGAATTATTTAATATATTATTGTTTTAATATTTTAAAAAAATACTAATTGTTTAAAAGTTAATAAATATTTTTACCAGCTATCCAAATTGTATTTAAACTCATCAAGTGACCTACAAACTAGATAATCAATGGAAATTTCAAGATTAACCAGTTTTAATAACACCATCTAAAAATTCCCCACTACCAGTCCATTTTTTTAATGCTCAAGGAAACGTTGCTTAGCATTATTTAAAGCGAAAAAAAAA
>Ga0325403_1002100_pt1 | contig 17351 bp, 15 predicted proteins | sample PopdelMetagenome_19_FD_205665 | JGI IMG/M metagenome (GOLD analysis project Ga0325403, IMG submission 205665) | Populus deltoides microbial communities from Bellville, Georgia, United States - Xylem-PdKOR-R4 | ecosystem: Host-associated > Plants > Phyllosphere > Stem > Wood/Secondary xylem...
AAACCGTTAGTATGACCGACCAACAAGAATAAGGAGCAGCTGAAAAGTGAGGATGCACACTGTTAAAGTGTTTCCATGCTTCGCCGTCAGAAGGATGCACCATCACTCCATCAACCGCATGATGTAATTGGTGCCATGTCATGTGCTCAACATTCCTTGGTGACATGAATAATATCTGTAGTCTAGGTGTGATTGAGAAGTATCTAAGTTTTTTATATGCCACGAGAGTCTTTCCCCTGCCAGTTATGGGTTTGTAATGGGAATGCCCACATGTCATGCACTCAGTCAGCTCAACATTTTCAAGGTAGTATAACATGCAGAAGTTAGGGCACATGTCAATTTTCTAGTATCCTAAACCGAGGGGTTTCATCATGGACTTTGCAACATAGAAGTTCTCTTTCAGCATGTTCCCTTCAAGTAAAATGCTTCTCGCCCACTCGATAATTTTGTCATAACTGGCCTCACTCAACCCGTGATCTGACTTGATGGTGAACACTTGTGCTACGACTGATAATTTACTGTGGTTCATGCAGCCATCCCATAATGCTTCGTCAGAATCTTTCAACAGATCAAAAAACCTTGTTGCATCTGCATTAAGTTCTTCTTCTACGATTGGACATTGACTGACATTACCATCATTCATTCTCATTGCATCCATAACCATATTCCTGTAAGGATTACTGTTGTCATTTACAACTTCATGCACGTTGCTAGCACTAGAAGTTGACCCAACCACCCTTTCTACCATGCTCTCATTAGGAACAAATAGTTCTCTGTATGCATAGCAACACAAGTAATCCTCCATGAACTCTTTGGTTAGAAGATGCATCGTTACAACATCTTGATACATAAACTTTTTATTTTTACACTTCCTGCATGGACACCTAATACCGCCATCAGTAAAATTCCCCGGAATAGATGTTGCGAAATTAATAAAACCCTGAACCCCGTTACAATAATCCATCCTCCGCAATCATTGGGGTGAGTCCCGATACATCCATAAATGATCATCCATGACTTCTATCGAACCTCTATAAAATTATGACTACAACATGTATTAATTAACTTTGTTACGTAAATAAATTTGCAAAAATATTGGTTTGCCCCAACATTATCCAACAAACTAAAAAACACTTATGTTAAATGTTCATTATCAATTATCAACGTCCATACAAATTTATACATATATAAATTTATGAAAATCACAACTCCGCAATAGAATTGATAAAAATTAAAACGGACCCGTTAAACAAGCTATTATTAATTTCATCACAACACATCTAATTCGGTGTAATTCAAATAAAATTTAAAAAATTTACAGACAAATACAATTTGACAAAATCTAAAACAAACTATAACAACTATAAAATTATATATTCATACTACAAGTTTCTTTGACAAATAACAATCTAACAAGTACATACGTTAAGAAAATACATATACTAAAAAAAATAATAATAAAATTAACATTTAAATGTTAAAACTAAAAATGATAGATTTACTTACAAAAAATGATAAAATCCACAATAAATTGCTCAGAGAACGGATGTTGTGACCACGTATAAAAGTATAAGAAACTTGAGTGCTTGTGTTGAGAAGAGGGGGAGAGTTGGGATGGGTGGTTACTTGTAGTTTGGGAGGGGAGAGTTGGGATGAGGAAGAAGAAGGAGAAATAGAGGGAGACAGAGTCGGCAGAGTGGGTATGTATTGGCTTTTACCGATGGAATCACTGACAGACATGTCCCGTCGGTAAGTCCGCCAGTGAATGTGCCACGTCATTGTACGGAGATCTCGATTTGAATCCCTCAGTCACACCGTTGCAACTTTTCAAAAATCTATATATTCTATCGGCAATACGGTCGGTATATACCGACCGTATTGCCCCCAGATTCTATTCCGTCGGTAATTATTACCGACAATAAAGGTCTGTCGGTATATACCGATAAAATTAGAGACAGAATTATGTCCGTCAGTAAATATTATCGACAAAAAAATTTCATATGTAATTCCTTTGGTGTTCGCTGATTTTCTGGTAGTGGGTAGTAGGAGAAGCAACAAACTAACTAACAACATGAATAACATATGCAATATCTAGACGAGTAATAGTGAGATATACCAAGCTCCCAATAATAGTACGATATAAAATAGGATCTGACAAAAGTAAATTATCAGAAGAAGAATACATTGCGTTAACCTTAATAGGAGTATCTACAGTCTTATTATCAATAAGTCTAGCCCGCTTAAGAATATCTACAACATCTTTTGTCTGAGAAAGAAGGTAACCTCTAGGTGAGTATGCTATCTCAATACTTAGAAAATATCATAGATAACTCAAATCCTTCATTTTAAACTATCTAGCTAACTCTGTCTTCAAAATTGAAATATCATCAATGTCATCACTAGTAATAATCATGTCATCAACATATAAAGACAGAATGATGCGACCTGCATCAATACACTTAATAAAAAGAGCAGAATAGTGACTACTAGAAACAAATCCAAGAGAAGAGATCATGATAGAAAAATTCTCAAACTAAGTATGAGGTTCTTGTTGGAGACCATACAACACTTTCTTAAGCTTACAAACATACCCAAAGTTATGTGTAAAACTAGGAGAGGGCACCAAATAAACTTCTTGCAGATCTCCATTCAAGAAGACATTTTTAACATCAAGTTAAGAGATATGTCACTAACGAACTGAAGCAACTACAATAAAAGTATAAATAATAGTTATTTTTGCAATAGGGGCAAATGTCTCCTCATAATTCATATCATAATGTTAAGAGTATCCTTTTGCAACCAACCCAGCTTTGTATCACTCAATAGACCCATCAAAATTACTCTTGATCTTATACACCTAACGATAACTAATAACAATCTTACCAAGAGGTAGAGGAATCAAATCCCGAGTATTTATCTTTTGCAAAGTAGAAAGTTCCTTATCTATAGCTTGTTGCCAAAGAGGATCAAGAATTGTTTTTTTATAGGAAGAGGGCTTAGAGAGATAATGAATAGAAGCTAAAAGGAAGTAAATGATAAAGAACAATAAGAATAAGCAAAATTTGGTAACTTTATAGACTTAAAGATGTGTATGGATTGACATAGAGGTGAATCCATAATCTTAGACGGAGCTTGAGGGACCTTAGAGGAAAATGAAGCTTCAAGTGTGCCTGAGAGTAAAATATTAATACCTGTATAATGATCAGTACAAATTGGTTAAATATGAGGAGGGATATTTGAGGTATTAGAAGCCTGAGATGATAAACTATCATAATCCTTAGAAAAATGATCTATATGAATAAGATTAGATCTAGTCAAATTATGAGTAGTCGGTGGAATAGAAAAGAGAGAAATAAGCTCAAGAAAGACAACATGATGAGATACATAAAGTTTATGAGTTATTGGATCACAACAACAATACCCCTTTTTACCTTCACCATAACCAATAAAAACATAAATAGCAAATCAAGAGGACAACTTACTGCATTCTACACGAGGACAACGAATGAAACAAGTACAACCAAAAACACTAAAAGAGGAACAATCAGAGGCATACCTATACAACTTTTTTAAAAGAGAAAAAACTTGAAATATGAGAAGATATAATTGTATTAATCAAACTTACAGTAATAAGAACATCTTCTTCCCAAAACTCACTAGGAACAAAAGTAGACAACAAGAGAGAATAAACAGTTTCAACAATATGCCATGTTTTCTTTCAGCAACTCTATTTTGCATAGGAGTATTTGTAAATGAAATTTGGTGAATAGTTCCATCTAAGGCTAGTAACTCATAAAATTTATTAAAGGCATATTCCCCACCCAAATCACACCTAAAAACATTTGATAAAAGTAGAATGTTGAGTTTTGACAAGAGCTCGAAAGCCTTTATAGATATTAAAGAATTTAAAACAATGTTTCATTAAATAAACTCAATAGTAACAAGTATGATTATCAATAAAAAAAAACATAATATCAAGACCCTCTTTTTATGACAATAAAAGAAGGTCCATATACATTAGAGTGAATCAAATCAAATGGGAAAGAAGAAATAAAAATACTTTGATTAAAAGGTAAAGGGAAAAATTTTGCTAGTTTACATCCACTACAATCAGAAATATCATAAGTTTTTAAATTTCTAAAGCTCTTATGGATGCTAAAAATCTCAAAGGAGAAGACGAAACATGACCTAAACGAGAATGCTATAAATAAAACCTAGAAGAGGAAAGACTCAAACGAAAAGGAGACAAATCAACACTAGTAGTAGCAATAGCAGTAGCAATCATAGCAGCAGCAATCATAGCAGCTGCAACAACTGGAACTTTTAACTTATCCAAAATATATATTCCCTTCTCCATATAGTTTGTCCTAATCAGCTTTTGAGATTGCAGATCTTATACATAACAAAATAAAAAAGAAGAAAATGATTAAATAATTACTAAAATCACATAACTGACCAACAAAAGCAAGATTCAGTTTGAGTTTTGGAATTAAATAAGCATTAGGGAGAGACAAGTGAGGTGTGACAATAGAACCAACACTTGCTAAAGGCATGAGAGTGTCATCGGCAGTCATAACAGAAATAGAGGGCGTAGGGGACATGAAAGTAAAAGATAAAGAACCTAAAGACATATGATGTGATGCACCAGAATTCAAGACTCATTCAGAATGTGACATCCTGAGGAACTATAAGGCAACAGACCTACGAAAGAAGAAGCAGACATTACTTGTGATTGTAAGGAGAGAAACTTTAAAAATTCCTCAGCCAAAGTATTAGGATCAATGATAGAACCTCATGAAACTACTACTGTAGTATTGTGGTGTGGTGGTTTATAACCCTAAGTTGGTCTATGAACATTAGATTGTAACTGGTTGTTAAGCTTCTAAGCTTGATTCTATTATCTTAACTTGGGACACTAAGCCTTCTAATGACCTTTTTGCTTACAAAAATTGCACTTATCGAAGGTAACCCTTGTGTAAGGCTTATTCTGATGATTAGAGAATGACTTAGATGTTACTGCTAGGACAAAGGATTAGAAGCATAAACCATTTCCTTTTTAAAATAAGATTGAAGATGTATTTCTTCAGCCAATAACTCACTGACAACAGAGTGCAGTGGAGAATGATGAAAAATTGAACCTCTAAGTCCTTCAAAATCATTGTGAAGTTTTGTTAAAAACTATACCAATCATTGCTCTCTCCACGAGCAATATAGGCACTATATGCCTTTAATTATGCCGATTTGTAAAAGCCAATTGATCTCAAAGATCTGTCATAGTAGAATAAAACTTATGAATACTCATATTTTTCTAGTGAAGAGCTCGTATGTTATTCTCTAATTGATACTATTTTGTAAAATTTGATTGTATGAATAACATTTGCAGATGATCCCAAACATCCTTTGATATCTCATACTTCGCCAACTACATACCTATGGAATGCTCAACATAATTATTAATTCAAGTAATAATCTTTACATTGTTTGCTTCTCAAACATCTATCAAAGCAGCATAACCCTCATAAGTATTCCTAGTTATCACATAAGTTCTACTAACACTAACATATCCCCACATCTTTTTACCATTAAGGAAATTTCTTATTACATAACTCTTATACGAATAATTATTTCTATCCAACCTCACACTCACAGACTAAAGCAAATAAACTCTTTTAGTAGTTATAATTAACAAACAAAGAAAACTAGAATGCAAGAGAAAAGAAAAAACAAAATACCAAATTGCAAAAACTAAATAAATATCTTCTCGAAGTTATATGATCACTCCAAAAAAAATTGCAGAAACAGAGTGCAAATACCAGATTGCAGAAACTGAACAAATATCACTTCAATACCAGTTGGATCCGTAAAAACTGTGTTTGAGATTAAACCTTATTCCATGAAACCATGCTCTGATACCATGTTAAACAATTCAAATAAACAAAGAGAAATTCAAATATAAGAGACGAGAAGGGTAGGGTTTCATTGATATTGCATGATCACTTTATTCTGAAGAAAATTATGTTAGCCTAAATACAAAGAGATTATATATAGGCTAAAATAAAAATATTATTCTACCCTTAATAAATAAAACAAAATATATTACATTTCTTAACAAAATCAATCATAATTGATGATATTCACAACTAAATTATCATTAATTCAATAAACTCTAAATTCAACCTAAACGATTATTTTATTTCAACTAAACCAAACACAAATTCATAGCAATGTACTATATTTACCTTATTTATAGAATTTGAAAAAAAGGTTCCGACAGTGATAGCAACAATGAATTTTAAAGAGAAAATGTTTAATGATGCTTGGAGACTATAATAAGTTTTTTTTTTTGGGTGTTTTAAGGGCATAAAAACAAGTGTTTTGGTGGGTTTGAAGAGAGATAGGGGTTGGGGATGCTGGTTTGGAGAGAGAGGGTTATTGCATCTGTATGGGTTCTTCGATCCGATAAGGGATTTAAATGTCATGATATGTCACACTTTAAAAGTGTAATATGTTAATTGTCAATGTTCTGAAATGCAATAATTATCTTGTCATTTTTGAAAATAAAAACAATTAAATATATCATGTTTTTGAAGCGCCATAAGGTAAAAAGTATATTGAAGAACTAATTTTAAAAAATCAATATATACATAATAAAGAAATAAGAAGCAACGAGAACGGGAGGAATACGATAAAATGGGAATTAGCAGATTGTTGTACCATGGTTTGTATCCAAATCAGAGTAATGTCTCCCCAGGACACCCAATGACCAAAAACAATCTGTCAGTGCTTGCTAGATCAAGGAAAGAGAAGCAAACTAAAGGCAAGGGCGTGTTCTCGCAATTCCATGCTCGATCACTTGCCGGTTAAAAAGAAGCCACCATTAAATATAATCCCTCCACAGCTAAGGCTTAAAATAACAATAATAATAGAAGTAATTAAAATAAACATAACCCACTTTGCAGTACGGGTTTACAGCCCCCCTAAATTATTGTTTAATTACGATGGGAAAAACTATATAATATGGCATGACCCGCTAATACCACTATAGTATGAGAGGAAAAAGGTTTCAAGGGAGAAGTGGGGAGATGGGAAAAGGAAAAGTGGCCTTTTGTTGAGTATTTCTATGCAGAGAGAGAGAGAGTGACAGGGCATGCGACACGCTCGAGAGAATAGGAAGCAGGGGCACGTGTCATGGTCCAAGCTAGAAAGAGAAGAGTGTAGTGTAATGCATCAATGCAGATGGCTGATTTCTCGGTGACCAGACCACAGCACGTGTCATGGTCTTTGTGAAGGAGGGAGTTAGTACCTAGATCGGCAAAAACCCATCATTTCTCCCTTCTCGTGTCTTGCATGCTATGCTGCTAGCATTCTACTATTACTTTCTACTCTTGCTAGGGTCCCCTTTTTTAATTTAATTTTATGATTATTAAAATAACAGTTAGAAAAAAAAATTAGTGATTTAGATTTTATAGTACAAATAATATTTATTCAGTCAAGATTATATCTTCTTATTTGTACATTTCTTCAGTTATTTAACATAGCCACGATTTTTTTTATCAATGGTATGAGTTTTTCAATCCAAACAATTAAAACAAAAATTCAAATAAACTTATATTATTTAAATTTATGATGTAACAAATTGTTTCAACCAAGAAAAAAAGATAAATATCTTGTTAATTTAATATGATCGTATGAAAATAAAAAATAAAATTAATAATTTGATTTCATATAAAATTATTAAAAAACAATTGTTAATATTTCTAAGAAAACATTTGATTTTAATATGAAAACTATGCAATCATCAAATTATTTTTTAAAATATATTTTTTAATAATCTTATTAAAAGAGTTAAAAAACAAATTAAAAATAAAAAAATAAGTGAAGATACGAGTACATGTTGATCTAAAAAGATAGGCAAGCATAAAGAAAAAAGCCTTGTGTGCGCGTCTAGAAAGCTAGGCTTGCAAGTTTGACTTTTTTTAAAAGGATGGTTGATACATTGAAATGCTTTTTTTTTTTAAATGATGAACTATGTTATCTTTCTAGGCAAACAAACAAAATATATATATATATATATATATATATATAATCCGGGCGCGTTGATATTTTAATCTAAAAAACCCAATATTTTATCCATTTTCATCTAAAAACACGTAAAATATTCTATGAACCATAATAACTCTATTTGCAAAGCCAAAGCGCACAAAAATGGGTCTAAAAACTTGTTATGATCTACTTTTCTAGAAAGATTAAATTTTTAAACCAACTCCATATAACTCTTTTCTTTAAAAGAAATTTATTGACATTAAAATTGATTAAATTTTACTTAGATAGTAACAAGATGGTATATTTTGTATCGGTATCTATTGAAAGTAACTAATGGTTTTTGGCAGGTGAAGATGCATATGTAATATTCACATAACTTAAATTAAAATTCTTAAAAACAATTATATTGAAATAATTTTATTAAATTAACTTTTATGAACAATAATCACAAAAAACATAATCAAGTTTCTTAAAAATATAGAGAAAGTAGAAAGTAGTACATAAGACTATATGTTATTTGAAAAATGAATTCTTAGAAATATAATATTTTGTGTACTATTTGATAAACTAATTAATTAATAATTCGGTTTACATTTATCTACTTAATATTAATATATATATATATATATATATATATTCAATACAATTTAAAAAATTAACTTAATTAAATCCTTACTTGATTTTTCTAGGTTTAGAAATAAAATATCTATATTAATTATATTCTAGTACTTAATTTCTAAAATATATTTCAATCAAGTCATACGTAATTAAATCATCTTAGTTTAATTTCTGACTAATGGTTCTTAAAGTATGTGACCCATTAGGTTCTTAATATGTTGGTCTAAATATAAATTATAATTATAATTAAATAGAATTAAATAATTTAATTTATTATTAATTAAAAAATTAATTTATTTATTCATATGCATTGTCTAGCATCATGTCATGATCCCCCGAATATTAGAAAAGTTATTAGTAGTTTGACTAACCTTTTAGTGACCGGTTGCTCAGTGTAATTAATATCTTTTCATCAATAATATTCTAATTTAACATTAAAGCATGAAGTGTGTCTGTCATGTTAAATCATATTTGCTCTCTATATAATAGTCATTGATCGTTTGAATAAGATTTGAAACTCTTTTCAAATCTCATTCCACCTTGACCAATGATTTCTTAGTCAATACTATTTGAGAATAAATGAAATATTTTCTTTAATTCACCTAGGGTGATGAATCATCTCTTGATCATTCAAGTACCTTTTATATAGTTCATGCTATATCCAATGATTGCTATTTCGTTACCTCAATTAAGATAACATGTAACAGGATCAAAGCTTAACATTTTCTATATAAGATAACTTACTGATTTTAAGTCTAAGGATCACTTACACAACTATCACATGAGTCTTTCCATAAACATATGTGATCTCTCCATATAGAATTCTTATACAGGTCAATTCAGTGTACATATCTTATGACAAACACCTACGTATTAGTTTTAAGTATCTTTTATACCTCAGCTTATAAGAACTGTTGCTCCATTTCATAAAGAAAAGAACATAATATATACTATTTTTTATGGCTATAATGAATGTTTAATATTTAAGAGAGTATCAATGAGGAATATTTTAAGAACAATACTTTGATGCAATAGAAATCTCATAATTATAACAACTTTATAATTTTCTTTGCCAAGCATTTTTTTCTCATAGACTTTATCTTTACTCTAGATTTATTAATTTAATATTATATGAATATTAAAGATAAATTAAGCCTTTATTAATAATAAATATGTATTTACATGAATATAATAATGTCACGTATAACCAACTGATTGGCTACAAGGCATATTAAACAAATAATCTCCCACTTGTATTAAAGTCGACCACTCATGTATCTAATACCGTATTGCTCCATATAACATTAATGTTTCTGCATGGATAGTTGCTTAGTAAGAGGATCTTCTGAATTCTTTTCGGTGGGTACTCACTTTATCTTTACATCTTTCATTTAATTGATTTATCAAATCAAATGGAATTTCTAAAGTACCTGATTGGATCATTGATGAGACTTTGGTTCCTTTGCTTATGCTAGGAACCAACCTAATTCATTGATAAATTTCTTGATCCAAACAACCTCTTTGTTTCCTCAAACGTGAAGGTGTACTCTTATTCAAATGTAGAATTATTTGTGCTCTATTGTTTAGAACTCTTCCAACTCAAAGCATTACCATTTCAGATCACACCCTACATTGGAAGCAAGTGACATTTCAATGATAAATAATTGATGAAAAGCCTTGAGAAAGCCCAAAGATAAAAAAGCCTAATAAACTCAAATGCTAGGGGCATTCTTAAATCTATAATAACAATGATAGTTAAAACAAAATAATGATGCCCCACCAAAATAATAAAAAGGGTAAATCAAAGAAAAACAACAAAATAAAAAAATATTAAAAGACACAACAAGTCAAGAACATGATAGTTATCCTAAGTTTTTAAAACCTTGAAATACTTTTTAAGCTTTATGAATCATTTTCTTTCATATCCAAGAGCCATAGCCTATATTACATGCCTTTAAAAGTTCTTTTTAATCATGCAAGAAAGTAACCTGGACCAATAAACAACGCTTTCAAAATGCAAAATAATTTTTCATAAGATCCGTGACATCGTAAATAAGCTACTCATTATTATTCTTGCTGATAAAATAAATGCTTAAAAAAAGACAAATTTTTCTCAAACAAAACCTCAATCTTTTACTTGAGCCTCTTGCTTTGAAACCCATAAAAGTAGAAGGTCACCCAATCATGTGCCTTCACTAATTTCAATCTTGTCGACACAAGAACAAATCATCCTTTTTTTCAAAATATTCCAAGGGAGTTGCAATATTTTAAAAGCAAATTGTTTAAATTCATATTAAAATAATTTTTGTTTCAAAATGCAAAATGTTAAGGATTTTAAAATTCATTAATGATAAGAATTTCTTCATTAAAACCAAGCCAAAAAAAGAGAGAGAAGGGTTACTCAAAGCCATTATTTGTTCAAGTCATTAACAAAGCACACTTTGGGGAAATGGTCAAAATAAGGGGGTAATGTTATATTTAAAAGGTGATTTGATTCCTTCAAGGTAGCAAAGAAGAGAACGTTTCTGGCAGTAAGACATGGGGCATTATTTTTTACAAGAGGCAGTTTGAATCTTTCAAGATAACAAGTGACACTAGATGTTTTTAGCAATGAGACAAGAAAGTAATAAATGATCCTCTCAAATTGATCAACGAGACAGAGCATTTCCAATAAGTAAATGGATCATTATGGACATCATAAAGGTTGAGTTGTGTAAAATTAAAAATACTCTGGAAAAAGACTTACATGGACCACCTCAAGTTGGCTAAAAGCCAAACAACAAAGATGACTCAAATAAAAAATAACAAGACATCACCAATCAAACAACAAAGATATTGTGAAGAAATGAAGGCCTATATTTCAAATAAGATAAAGATGTATGCATGATATCTAACTTCAAAGCATCATAAAAATTGTTTGCGAAAATTCACAAGAAAATTCCCCAATAGGGTTCATCAAAAGGTAGGCAACCTCTAAAAGGCCAAATTTGAAAATACTTTTGAAAAACTTTTACTTTTGAGAAATCTTTGTATTTTTCAAATGGACGAATAGCCAATGAAAATTAGACCAACTTAAAAAATCTTTGTATTTTTCATCAATGAGCAGGTCGCCTATGAAAATAAGACCAAGGTTGAAATCACTTTCATGTATTTCACAAACAGATATGTCACTTGGAAAATAAGACCTTTGTTGAAATCACTTTTATATATTTCATAAATGGGTAGGTCATCTGAAAAATGAGACCAAGGTTGAAATCACTTTCATGTATTTCACAAATAGGTAGGTCCTTTGAAAAATAAGAACATTGTTGAAATTACTTTCATGTATTTCACAATTGGGTAGGTCACCCATTACAATGAGACCCATGTTGAAAAACTTTCATGTTCTTTTATAAAAGGGTAGGTCACCTGGAAAATAAGACTAATAATGAAATCACTTCCATGTATTTCACAAACAAGTAGGTCACTTGGAAAATGAGAACAAGGTTGAAATCACTTTTACGTATTTCAAAAAACATGTAGGTCACCTTGAAAATTTAACTAGTGTTGAAATCACTTTCATGTATTTCACAAACGGGTAGGTCACATGAAAAATAAGACCAATCTTGAAAGCACTTTCATGTTTTCACTTGGGTAGGTCGTCTGGAAATTGAGGACTAAAGTTTAAATCACTTTCATATATTTTAAAATAGGTAGGTCACTTGAAAAATGAGACCAGTGTTGAAATCACTTTCTTGTATTTCATAAACAGGTAGGTCATATGAAAAATAAGACCAATGTTGAAAACATTTTGATGTTTTTCACCTAGACAAGTCGCCCATGAGAACTAGACCATTTCTAAAAAATCTTTGATTTTCTCACACCAATAGGCAGGTCTCCTGGAATAATTAGACTTAGACTCCTTAAAAAAATTTATATTTATTTTCATGGATGGGCATGTTATCTAGAACAATTAGACCATTTATGAAAATCTTTGAATTTTTCATTGACAAAGTAGGTCGCCTCTTAAATGACTAATTTTTAAATTTCACTATTTCTCAAGGAAGGTCGCCTCTCAAATGGCTGAAGTTTTGCAAGATTTGAAAAAAAAAAAGAGGTTTTCATGCTTATTTTTCTTTACAAACTTACAACACAGCCAAAAGAAAATAAATTTTCCAATTCTTTTGCACCGTAAATATTGTAAAGAGAAGGCAACTGTCATAACCTAATTTTGACCCATTTGCTTTTAATTTAATTTTTAAAAGGGGTTAAGATTTGGAATTAAAAGATCGACGACTCATTTTTTTATCGAGTGTGCAATTTGATAATAAATAGAAGAATTAAGGACTATAATGTTTTTTCCTCCTAATATTCAGTTGAAACAAATCACAAGGATATTCGGTTAATCATCTTCAATTTTGATTTTTAAATTTGAATCAAGTTTAAATTTGAACAAGGATGAATTTGTTTTATTTGGAACTCCTGTATTATAAATACACATCCCAAATCACAGAAAAAAAAGGAGCAGATAAAACAATTTTATGTAGAGAGCAGATCTAAAAACAAAAAAATAAAGCTAAAATTTTCCCTCTTTCTCTTTAGGCATAAAAGAGACACCACGTCAATTGACTATCCCTCACTATGATCAACACAAAAAACCTAGTCCTTTTGTTTTTTTAGCCACTCGTTTATTTTTTTCCTCGGAAACAAAAGCCACCTGCAGTAGCACCGCATATGGTGCCTCTCCCTTTAACTATCAAACTCCCCCACTAGCTCATACCATCTATTTCTTCCACTCGTGACAACCACCATAAGACAACCCTCCTAGAACTCCTTCACCGACAACCATAGCAGTTGTTAAAACCAACACCACCAATTACCCATTAAAAAACCCAAAAAACAGCACCACAACTCTATACCCATATCCACCATCATCAATCATCTACCACAACCTCTCCTCCATTATCCATGATAGACCAGCTTCCACACCAATATTAACCCCCACTAAAATCAGCTTTCATTATTTCCCAAAACCACGAACACTACAAGATTTCACAGTTTTACCGATGGACACAATTCGTTGGTATAAGATTCAGACTTCGTTGGTAAATTTTTTACCAACTAAATCTCTGACAAAAAGTGTTCGTCGGCATGTCTTTCGTTGGTAATACCACATTCCGTCGCTAAGTCTGTCAGGAAAAAAAAATATTACAGATGGTTTTACAAACGGAAATTGCACGTAAAAAAATTCCTGCTAGAAATATACCAACGGATTTATTCCGTCGGTGATAATGGAATTTCCAGTAAAAAAATTTCAACTCTCTGTAAAATAACGATAGACTATATTCGTCTTTGAAAGCATCAGTGATTATGGCATTTTCAGTAAATATTTTTCAACTCTTTACAAAATGCCGACAGATATGTTCTGTCTGTAAATCCATCGGCAGGGTTTGTTAAAGTTTTTTTTTAAAAAAATTAGAATAAATAATATAAAATTATGTAAATTAATAGTAAAAAAACCAATTATGCAAATAAAATTTTATTAAACATAAAAATATAAAAAAAATAAAATTAAATAATATTCATTACAAATTGCATGTGTTTCAAAATAAAAATTAAATTAGAACATTGTCGGAGCTGGATGAGGAGGAGGAGGAGGAGGAGGAGGAGGTGGAGGCTGGTTGTTTCCGGGACCATAGGACCAAAAAGGGGTTGCACATGTATCACCACTCTATGAAGTCATGTTCATGACCATTTGGCGAAGTTGTTCATAATTTGCCTAGAGTTGCTCGTATTTTTCGGTGAGATGAGCCGTTGTTCATAATTCACCGATAGTAGCTCATATTTTTCGGTGAGATGAGCTATGTGTTGCTGCAAGGCCACAAACTCCTTAGATTGGGTGCTCGATACTGATTGGGAGCTCCCAACGGTTGAGACACTACAGGTCGCCAACAAGTTCTCGGCCATAGTGTTGGAGAGCTGCACACCCGATTTTTATCGGGTCCACCGGACGATCCTACCTCCATTTACAAATCCAGATGGGTCGAAGGATCATCCCCATATCTCTCCCTCAACTGGCTATTATAGGTCTCCTGAAAATTAAAAAATAAATCATCATATTCAATTCAAGAAAAATAATAACTTATGAAATAAAATGGTTGAACAAACAGACCACAAAGTGTTGAGTGTAGTTGTCAACGAACTGTTGCACCCCCTTCTGAAAGTCTTCACTCCGCACATGCATCTCAACAAACATCATCATCATCTATTCAAATGTTCAGCACATATATCGAGTTTTAGAAGTCTAAATAAGCTCATTCTTGTTTTGTTGGAAAGCTGAGACAAATGCTTAGAACTTTCATGAAGACTATCTATTCAAATTTGGACGTTAGCAATGATGTTTTGTTCAAACAAGAAGATAATGGTTGTCACTAAGTCAAGAGGTAGCCACCCACTCAATAATTAGTCATCAAATCAATAGTTTTGAATTTTAGCCTATAAAAGGAGGCATTTGCCATATATTTAGACATCTTGGTTTTCAAATCAAGATCATGTTCGTGCTCTCTTTCTTTATATTTTTGTAATGCTTAAGTTTTGCTTTTATTAATCTCTTATTTATACCTTTCATTTCCTTTACTATACTTATATAATCATGTTCTCCTCTTGTTTATTTATGTTTCTCTTCTTCATTATGTTTAACTAAGTTTATTATGTCTAGGTAAAAAGGTTTCACTAATGGTGTTAGGATAAGTATAATATAAACTCAATATGGACTTGAATGATTATATGTTAAACAACTTGCTATTAACATGTCTTATCATTTTATCTTATTAATTCTTAATATCTTGCTTGTTAAATAATTAATCTAAATTTGTGTTGTATAACACTTGGTACAACAAATACTTGGAACTTTCATAGCCAATCGTATGGTATAACCTACACCTGTGCTATGAAAGGAACTTGATTTGTTGTTAACATAAGTTATCATCATGAATTCCTAACAATATTTAAAAGTTTAGTGTTACTTAAATAAGATAAATAATATGATCATGTTAATAATTTATAATGAGCTATTAATGACAAATCATCTGATTGGAACCTTCTTTGTGTGTGGTTTCCAGTTGAGTAAAAAAAAGAGTTTATATTATATTTATTTGAAATACCATTAGTGGATCCTCTAACCTTGACAACTATTTTTATCATTGTTTAATCTTCACATTAATCTTACATCTCAAAGTCCTCTTTAACTCATCATCATCATCAATCTTTTGACCGTGTCAATATTCTCCTAAAATTTGAGGAAATTTTGTTCATTATTTTCCCTATTATTTAGGAGAATTTTTATTAACAAAGAAGGAAGTTTTCTAGTCAACAAAGGATGCTAAGGGGGCTGCATATCTAATTTCCTAAGTTAGGAAAGATTAATTAATGATTCTTCTAGTCTAGGAAGGAAACTAAATTGGCAGGTTTAAAAAAGAGAGATTTTCTTCATTAATTGTACATGTAAAACAAGAAAACCAAGCACAATAAGACAAGAAGACTTCATAATTAATTCTACATTCAGATTAGATTTCCTAGTCCATTTGAGACTTTTTAAGGGTGACAAATCTGATTCTAGCATATCTAGAATATTAATTTTGGATTTTTATTATTTTCTTCTTAGTCTTTGGTTTATTATTACTTATTTGGATCAATTTTATAAGTGAGCTCAAATCAGCCCGTATATGGGGATACATTAAGGTTATTTGACGCATTATATAAGTGTTTTGTATGTTGAAAAGCAGGGAGCCATGAATATATGAAATAAACTTGTGTTTTGCGTCATGCAACATATTATTTTTGCTAGGACAAAGATCAAATCTGACTTATCAAGATATAACTTACCTTGTGGCATCATTCAATTCAATTCGAATAATGTTTGTACCTTGGGACAGGTTTCCATTGTGTCACACTTCTCAAACCTGATTTTTGGCTTTCTTAGGGAAGTATCATCTTTATTGAGGGTTGCTTGACCATGTGATTAAGAGTTTCACATCATCTTCACTTGCTTTGTTCTTGGAATTCTTTCCATTTTACTTATGGATATGTTCTTCGAATAAACCTGTTTAAGCTTATTCTCAACAAGACAATATTAGTTCATTTTCTATTTAATTGTTAGCATTAAAATATATAAGAATTTGAATATATGACCTAAAGGTCAACAATCTCCCATTTTTAACAATGACAATTAATGTATAAATATAGATATCTAAAAAATAAGTATCCCTCTAGATTTTACTATATAATGTTTCGAAGACTTTAGCAATCATAACCATTCTATAGTTTGTATTTCTCCCCCTTTGTTTATATAGTTTTACAATAGTTATATTCTCTTTCCCTTGTTCATATTTGATTTTATATATATATATATATATATATATATATATATATATATATATATATTGTCATCAGTGAAAAACAATCTTCAAAAGTTCTAATATTAATTACACATTTAAAGATAAAATACAAATACATTAAAAATATGAAAAACAAATGTATAACTAGTACAAGATCTAAGGTGGTGGATAGTGAGAGAGTAGATTAGTGATAGGTCCCAATCAAGCTATGACTATGTAATGCAGAATTTATTCTACTTCGGGTGAGAATTAACCTCAAGAATTGTATTTGAATGAAATAAGTTGCCCTTTTCTGATTTCCCAAAGGGTCTTTTT
>Ga0325403_1002101_pt1 | contig 17348 bp, 8 predicted proteins | sample PopdelMetagenome_19_FD_205665 | JGI IMG/M metagenome (GOLD analysis project Ga0325403, IMG submission 205665) | Populus deltoides microbial communities from Bellville, Georgia, United States - Xylem-PdKOR-R4 | ecosystem: Host-associated > Plants > Phyllosphere > Stem > Wood/Secondary xylem...
GATAATGGAGCAGTTATTTCTCTGTCAACGAGTCATGTATTGGAAATCGACGAAGATAAATGGCATATACTTCATGATTTTTCTCAGGATAAATGACTTAAAAATTGTGTTTTATTTATTTATTTATTTATATATTTATTAATTTCTTGATGAAAAACAAAAAAGTTAAATAATGACAAGATCATGGCCAATTCGGATACAAGGTCCACTTGTACTGGAGGTAACTGGAATGTCAGCTCAATTGTAACGAAAGGTGGTGAAAGTGACAACATTTTATGAGTACAAGTGCTCAAACAGTAAAAAGATCAAACAGGTACTCAAATACAAAAAGTTATAAAGTACAGGTACTTAATTATAAATTTAATAAAATTTCAACCTGGATTCCTAGCAGAGAATTAATTGGCTATCATATTATTAATATTCCGGCAACCAAATCAACCACGATACTTGATTGATCAAATCTCATAAGGATTCGTACTGAAATGAAAAAAAAAAAAAATCAATACATGTCATGGGTACATGAACTTTTTTTTTTACGAGAAAAATTATAGACACTAATGACACTTAATGGCATCATAATTAAGCCTTTGAAAAAATAAAAATAGAAGTTTTTATATTTAGCATTTCACGTTGAAGATTTAGAGATAAGTTTTTGTACTGCTCTTATTATTATTATTATTATTATTATTTTTTGACAGAAATGAGTTCAATAATATTTTTTTTTGGCCGGAAAGCTTGTGCTAACATTAAAAATGAGTTGGGAGCTGAAATTACAAAAATAAAAAATAAAACCAGCTCAAGAATATAATATTATCCACCCATAAATCTACGAGGCATTGTTGGAAAAGCTTTGCATATTGCATCATTATTTTATGTGAAATGTTCTAGAATACATCTCATGTTTTGCATGTATTATCAAGTTTCATGAGTTCTTCATAGTTGTTTAAGCTATTGTTTATGAAAACATAATTTTTAAAGAGTTGAGTGTGTAATATTATAGAATAAAGTGGGTATTATTCTACTTGGTGGAGCTTGTGTTCAAGATCTTGTTGATTTATGGATCTCTTCTCATACTTACTTAGGTCCTTTTCTCTAAGAGATGCAGTGAAACTCAAACAAAGATTGATGGCAACTAGTTCTCATTTGGAGTGTTTCATGTGAGAACAATGGTTTTAGCTCATTCTAAATATAGGACCACAATCGTTACTCACTTCCTTGTCATTCTACTCTATCTCTTCATAAAATTAGAGTTTTTATTAAACATTCAGTGGTGTATGTACGAGAGCTCATTGTTGTGCATGAGAATAAGTGCAAAGATGAAGATGCATCATTGCGATAACATCATTGAGTATCTGCATCTAATATGAGAGTTGTTTGAGACCCGAAAGAGTTGGAGTTCCTATAAAAAGAAGATCTATTACTCTTCCTTATTCTAGAGTTTAATCAGTCATAAAAAGAGTTTTTCAGTGAAAATTGAAAGGTGTGAAACAAGAATGAACTAGTTTTTTGTTTAGTTTCAATAAACAACCCTAAATGATAAAGTTGTGAAAAACTTCATATAAAAATTGGGTTTTTCACGGGCTGTGATTCTAAACCAAGATATGTGGGTTTGATTATGGGCTTGATTATTCTAGAAAAAGCAAGTCTTTCATAAAACGATAGATTCTCTGATATTTAAGTTAGTAGGTATATGAGATTAATAATATTGAGATAATTGAGAGAAGATGTATAGTGAAATTGAAATGTTTAATATGATAACATTGTTTGGCTTTTTTGTATATCTAGTAACCTAAATATTTATAAATCTTGTATACCATGAAGAGTTGGATAATAATTAATTGGAAAAATATTGACATCATCATCGAATATAGTATCGAGCTCTCGATAAAATTGGTGATTTTTAGTAATACATTGGCTATAAATAAATAGTGATGGAGAAAAAAAGACAGTGCATGTTTGCACTGTCAACTGGCTAAAAGATGTGCTGCCAACCTTTCATAAAAGTTTGTGCTTGTAAAAAGAAATATATAAAGGCAGTATATCTAGGCTGCTACCCAAACTAACTGCTCCTCTTTCTTTATTTCTTTTTAAATGTGGACCATCAGCATTCATTTTCTATATTATATAATGTAAATAAATAATACAACGTTTTTTTTTTTTTTTTGGAGTTGAAGAGAAATATCTAAACACATGTTTTATTTTTTAAAAATAATCGATATTTGTAACAATTAAATACTATTCTTACTAATATATTTCTTTTTTATCAAATATCATTTCCGAACACTGGACTCTAATATATTTCTTTTTGTTCTTCTTTTTGAAATTTCTATATATAAGCGATCATCTCAAAAGGGGAAAAAAATTGCAATGGGATCATAATCCTGATCCGATCCTCTTGGGCTGTGCAGATAACTTCTGCAGCCTACGCCTAAAGCTATAAGGAAATTTGAACCGACTCAAGGTCTCTCTCTCTCTCTCTATATATATACAGTACAGAGACGCCTAAATTAAATTCTCTAAATTGTGTGCGAAGACGTGGGATTAATATCTCCTCTCACATGAATCCCAGAGAGAGAGAGAGAGGCAGTGGTCGTTGTTCATGCAAACCCTTCTAAGTTCTACCTCTTTCTGTCTCTCTGGGTCTCCTGGTTAGAGGATCACAAAACAATGCATGTGAACCGGGGCCATACAATGAAGAATCCAATCTGGTTAGGTTTTCGCCATCTATTTTGCATTAACCTTTAAGTTTCACGAATCATGGAGTTGTTCTTCAAGAAGTTAACTATATTCATAGCTTTTGTAACCCAGGTGATATGCATTGAAATTGCTCTAAAAAAGAATAAAGATCAATCTTGCACCTTGCCCTCTGATGATTTACTTAACCTTGCTCTAATGATATCTACTTACGATTCTGCTGAGCCTAAATCTATTGATTCTCAAGACCATCCGTCTTTAGCTTTGCTAACATGGTGATTTTGATACTCGATTTCTTTTCTTTTTTGATTATGGAATTGGAGTTTTAATAATACCATGAGTTCTTGTCTTCTTGATGCTAGGTATTTCATACATGGACCCAGAAAAATGGGCTTCGTTTCCATAAACAAATCATAGACTTTAAAGAACATGGGCCTGATCCTCAGACAAAAATTTGGCGAGTTTGGGACAGAACATCGGTATAGACTATAGTTGTCGTGTTAGGTGTGTATGGAGGCATGTTTTGTCTTAGAAAAGTTTTAAATATTTTTTATTTTAAATTAATTATTAATTTTTTTTTTATTTTGAATTTTTTTGATATATAGTCCAAAAATAAATTTTAAAAAATAATTTTTTAATATATTTTCATACAAAAAATATTTTTAAACAAACTTTTACTAGCATTAAACTTTTCTCTCTCTTTTATTTTCTTTCTTGGGTCATCGTCCGTCAATATTAGGCAACCAATAATGATCATTTAGCAAATTTTCATTATTTTTAGACATGTTTTCATTTATTTGGTATATAATTTCATTCCAAAATTATCCAAAAAAAATATCTAATTTTTTTATTTATCTTTTCAACCAAATACATTTATATATTTTTCTATTTTGTGCAGCTTAAAAAACCAAAAGACTTTAGCCACCACGAAACAAGTTGGTTGACTCAAATCAAATTGTAAGAAATTCATACCGGTCACTATAATTTTAGGTTTATTTTATCATGGTATCTATATTATTAATTTTTTTCCATAATATTTTGAGAATATTCAATGTTGCTTGATAGCTGAAATTCATATTTTGGAGACCCCTCCGCTGGTTAATCATAAAATAAAGAAGACAAAGCAGCCATTAAACCAACATTGTTTTTAATCGTTTATTTACTTAATTCAAACAAGAAAATACATTAGTTCACGGGCTTACTTCCTGCTCAGCTCAGGCATCTTGCATGGTTTGGTAGCAAAAGGCCACTGCAGCTTCACAGCAAAGTTATGCCAGACATTGCCAAAAAGATCATAACTCTGACAGTTAAAAACTTAAACTATAAATGTTATATACGTATAATGATATTATTAAAGTATGTATGTATTATAATATTGGATTTAAGAAATCGTAAATGTTCTCCATGTATATATCTTGAATTTAGGTTTTTATATTGTGCTTAACAATATTTATATTCTAATCCATTAATTGGATAAGATAAGTTTAGGTGGAAGCAATTCTTCTTCCTTTCAACTAAATTTGAGTTTTTTAATGTGTTTTTTCAGTTCATTTGGTATTTGTTTTTTAGTTTAAGACTTGTTTTTTACTTGTTTCTTGTGTTCTTTATTAATGTGTACAAATTAAAAATAATTATAAAACCTAATCTCTCTATTTAAATTGAATTTTAAATCATGATGGCATGGAGATGTCAATACTCACAGTTTTAAACCCAGCCTTGTCCAAGGTTCGGGTTCCGGGTTTTAACCGAGTCACTGGATCGTTTGGGTCAATTTCTTTTAAAAAAATCCAAACAGCATCGTTTAGGTAAAAAACAAAAATCAACGGGTTACAACGGGGTCACCATGTCAACCGGGTCAACCAAGTTTTTTATTTTTATTTTTTTAAACCCGATCCAGTTCCAGTCCATGGTCAACCCGCCAAGACAGATCAGATTTCAAAACTATGTAAATAGTTAATACTTCGACCTCCAATAAACAACATCTTAATCATCTTGAATTCTTTTGAGAAATTAGCTCCTAGAATTCGATATTATTATTATTATACAAGAGAGCTTTGAGATTGAATTTTTTAAAAGAAAAAAAATATTAGCTCCAATGAGCTACAAATTCACTAGTAGGATCTATATTTTTCTCAGAAATATTTCTTATTATTTTCTCCTTTGGATTTCTTTTCTGTATCGGACTTTATATGTAGTTGACTTGGATTCTTCTTCCAAGACAGGAAGGAATAATGAGGGAGGAGCTAGGCTCCAAGGAGGAGATAGCTGATAGCCACGTGAGTTGCCCAAACAACTGTGACGCCCAACATGCACTGCAATTCCAGACAAAATGCTTTGCTATGCGAGCTACCGTGGAGGTTCCTTTTCTTGGACATGCTATCCTGTTCAAGGGACACATGCCGAGAGATCAGCCATAATAAGTAGATATATATTATTTTTTTCAAATTAGCACAATAAACACATAAAATTATTAGTATAACATAGTTTGAAAAACATTAGGTGAGGAGCACATGTATTTTAAAAGTACAATTGTCTAATAATCTTGCTTCTAGCCAGCTAGTTAGATTTAGTTATATTAATTAATAAGTCATTTCATATAAAAATTATAGTTAGATTTAGTTATATTAATTAGTCAGTGAATTCATATAAAAATTATAATTTTATAAATGTTATCTTTTCAATATTTTTTATAAGTTAAAATATATATTTTTATTCAACTTATAGATTAAAAAATAGACTCTAATTAAAATCCTTACTCCATTCAAAAAAAGTCTTTTCCATCTAAAAAGTTATTATTCACATGGTAGTTATTCTTTGTTTTTCAACGAGTAAAGACTATATTGCGATAATTTTTTGGTTTTTTTAGACTGATTTTGTTATTATTTTTAGGTTTTGTTAGGAGCGGCTTGGTAATTTTAAGTTTTTAAATATTATTAAAAAAAGAAGCTGATGTGTGCATTTCGAGTGTCATGGCCTTCGTGCTAGAGATTATCATTTTCGGTTTGGTTCGGTTTTCACTATAAAAAATAACAAAACTGAAATTTTGTAAAATACAAAAAATAAAACTGAAACCGAACCGAAACCGGTTCCAACCGACTAGTTTCAGTTCAGTTATTTTATATTAAAACCTGAAAGCCAACCTACCAATTGCAGTTCGATTGGATTTGATTATTTTATATTAAAAACTAAAAATTATATTGTTTTTTGGGTTTTTTTGAACTTTGTAATGGGTTTTATGACATGCTTAGTTTCGGTTCGGTTCAATTTTTTTTGTTTCGATTATTTTATATTTTTAAACTAAACCAGTTTGGTTCGATTAAGGTTTTTTGGTTTTAGACTTATGAAACCGAAATTGAACTGAACCAAATATTTTTTTAAATATTCTAATCAGTTTAATTGAGTTTTTTTCATGATTTGATTTTTTCAGTTTTTTTCTGATTTAAACGATTTTTCAGTTTTTTTCTCACCCATACTCCGCGCAATTCAAGTGGCGCATGAGGGACTGTACGGTGGCCAAAGTCCTAATTCCACCGTGTGCATCGTTCTCTTTCTAGAGGTGTGGGGCATGCTAACGGAGAAGGTTTGGTTAGGCTGCAGTGGATGTTTTTTCTTTTTTTCTCTCATTTCCAAGAAAAATACGCTTGAACTTCCAAAAAAACAATTGTGTCCTCCAATTTGTAATCTTATCAATTATGGTTCTTTTTTTTTTAATTATTGTTTATTTAGCTTTTGATGCGTTTTGAAGTTTGGATTTTTATTACAATTTTATCTTTGGGCATTTTATTCAATTTGATTTTTTTATTCAATTTGGTAAAGTTAACTCGAATTTATTCAAGATTTTTTTTTATATTTTTTCATTAAACTTTATTTTTTTACTAGGTCATCATTTAAAATTTTTTTTATTCTGATCTTATATCATAAACTGTTAGCTCATTAAGTTACTCCAAACTAACTTAGTTATTTTTTTCGGTATTTTTTTTTAACATTAGATTGTTAGGCTTTGAATTTTAGAATTTTTTTTCTTTATGAGGGTTTTTTTATTTTATATCTTAGATTATATTTTAATTAATTGAATCTAAATTATCTTAAATTATGAATATCAATTTTTTTAAGGCGCAACCCGGGTAAACCCACTAAAAAGGGGAAATCGAACGAATAAAACGACAGGCAAGATTCATGGTGTCAATTTTCATCTGAAAAATACCCTCCATAAGCTTGCACGTGTATATCCATGTGGCAGGCTTGTACCCTGAGAACGACAGTTTGGTTGGACTTACCTTCTCTCTCCTGCTTTTATTTTATTTCTTGCTCAAATCTAGTACCAACACTCCTATTTATTTCCTGCCGCTGAAAATTAAGGTTGGACTCACGGTTATGTCCTTTCACTTGGCCATTATCTCTCCTTGCAATTTCCGCCATTTGTATTTCCCATGCCCATCAACATCATAAATGGGAGCCCTCCACCTTCGTCCACATTATCATGGAAAGGATGATCCGTGATCTATCAGCTGTCAACAATGGCCTCTCCTATCGGCTGTATTAGTGCCTTTTCTTTTTTCATCACAGAAGTTTGTACAGCATTGAAAAGGTGGAAGGGTGGCTTGATGCTTTCCAACTTGTTGTTTTACTTATAGGCTGGTAACAATCATCAAGCAAGACTGGCTATATTCAAGATTTTAATTACATGTTTGCTGTAGAAGAATGGTGACCCTTTTCCAAATGGTGCTTTGTGTTCAATTTTTCCCCCATTTTCCCACCACATTTTATTTTCTTGGCTTTTCTTCATCCCATTCTTCCCTCTTTGGTTGTTCAGGTGATTCAAATTTCAATACTTGAGTTCAGGTCAAAAAACAACTGAATCTTTTGATGATTAATAGTATTTTAAAATTAATTTGTGTGCATTGAAATCAACTTTATTTCTCAAAGGGCAAAAGAATGAGATGGGTAGCATACTTACCTATATATTGTTTTCTAAATTCTCTCATGCATGCATGCTCAAGTTCAAGATTTGTCCCCTCTCTTCTCGATGCTTCGGCACAAGTTGATAGTTTTTAAAACCTATCCTTCTCTCCTTTTCTTGGTTCAATGCTTTGAAATACAAGTTGTCTTCTCAATCAAGAAGACAATCAGTCATGGGTTGTGCTTAAAACATGCTGCAACTCGTCTGTTGGCCATGGTCAAAGCTCAACGTGACCCAGAAGCAAACCAGGGAAGGCCAGCGAATTTCCAGCTTTGTGTTGAAAATGGGAGGCAAAATCAAACGGAGTTGAACAGTAATTGATATAGCAATCCAAAAAAGGGAAGAAATTGCCTAAAAATTAACATATTCTTTTGCCTGAATAAATATTGTATATAGTAAATCCAATAGCGTAAAAATCATTTCTTTATTCAATAACAAGGGCGTGTTTGCAAACTAGTATGCAAGGCACTCAATAAGGCACTCACTCTAGGTAAATAACCCCACATGAAAATACCCACCCAGACTCACAAGAGCAAAGTGCAATATATACTATTTTTGCACTTGAGGGTCTAGCTCGGTGGTCAATCGTGTGACTTGTTTCGTTCCCGTCTCGAGTTTGATCCTTTATATGTACGCCTGTCACCCCCGCGGTGTCTTACCTACTCACTAGGCTTGCAGGATATTCAGTGGGTCATAAGGAATAGTCGTGGTGCGCGCAAGCTGCCCGAACACCCCACGATAATTAAAAAAAACGATTTTTTCTTAATAAAAAAATCAACACATTTACCTAAAATAGCATATAGGTGTAGACTTATTTATAAAAATAGCATAGTTACTCGAGACACTAAAATTTTACATGCGTGATTTTAAAATTGCAATAGTTAACGTATTTTTTTTCAGCTTTTTAACTCGTAGTTAAAAATCCAAGGTATACCCCAACTGGCAGCAAAATGACCCTCACTTCTCTTGTCTAGTCCCAATTTATTTATTTATTTATTATGGGAAATTATTATGATTATAACTTATTAAGCAGTACTAGAAATTAAAAAAAAATGTGTGCCTTTTAATTTATAAACAATATAAATGATTAGGTAGTAAAAGCCTACCATATCATCACCTTTCTCAACTCTCAAGGGAAAATTTAAAATAGTAAAGAAATAATTATCAATACTTGCTTTATAAAAATAATAAATATAAAAAGGAGAAAAATAAGAAAAAAAATATTTTTTATTTCAATATATACTTTACCATGAAAGGCTACTCGTTCAATATGTACTCTAAAATTTCTCCATTATCACTTCCCTTACAAGTCCTTTTTTTTTTCCTTTTCCTAATCATCAACCACTGCAGATTCCTTTCCTTTTATTTGTTTATTTTTTCCTTCTTTGAAAATCTTAGACAAAAGGGTCAGGGTGATATTGAGTTCATTGTTGTCATGATGTGGAAGGGTTGTCTTGCTTTTGGTTCTAGGGAATTCAGTTTTTTTCAGATTCCTGTTCATGCATGATCATCATCATCTTGTTATTTTCTTGTTGGCCCTCTTTTGGTATCTGGGGTTTTGAAGAAAATTCTGAATCTTTTTGTTATCTGACACCAACACCAATTTGGATTTAAAAGACTGTATCTTTCCTGGAACCACTCTGTTATTCAGGTTTCAAAGGTGAGACATCATGCAAAATCTGTTCCTATGTGTCTCTTTCTTTCTTGTAGCTTGGCATTGTTATCGTTGTTTTTTTGGATTATCTGTTGTTTGCTTCTATCCAGAACATTGACCGAGTAAAGATATGGGCTTTATTGGTTTCTGATCTTCATAAGAGTGCGCTTTTTTTAATGGAGTCACATGCTTCTTGTTTTTGCTTTGGTTTGAATTTGGCATCTGAGTCTGAATGGCCACTCTTTCTTAAATTGTAATATGGTAATCAGTCATATGTTAATGCTATTTGGATGTGTGGCATTCATGAAATTGACGAATTCTGTGCTATAGTGTTTAAACTGGTTCTAATGATCTTTTCTCTTCTCCTGGTCATGCAGATTTTTTGATGTGTAGTGAAAAGCAAGCTTCTGATCAAATGATTTCCAGAGATGGGGATTAGAAAGCTGTGGTTATTTAAGTTTCAGAGTGATAGATATTTGGGGTATGTGCTTATACAATTGTAACTGAACTGGGCTGGTTGCGATTTTGTCAGCAAGAATGTTGGTTAAAAGAGTGGTTTGATTGTTTGGTGAGGGGAATCTTAGATGGACATGCCCTCTAGTTGCAAGTATACAATGTTCTTCGGCAGAAACTTGAATTCTATAACATGTAAAGGTCTTGCTTTGATTGTGATTGCTCTGTTTCTTAGAGTTGTGCTGCGTCCTTCATTATCTGGCTATGGTGGGATAGATAAAAACAATCTTGATTTGATTCATAGCCGATCTTTGTCCTTGGATTCTGATAATGGAATTCGTAAAGAAAAATTCTTAGAAGTTCCTCAGATAGTATGGGGACTAAACAATCAAAAGATAGCATTTGCGAGAGCTTGTCTAACTGCTAGAATGCTGAACCGGACTCTGCTAATGCCTAATTTAAGTGCTTCCCTGTTCTATAAGGAAATAGATCGCCTCCAGCCTATTTCCTTCGACAAGGTGTTTCAATTTGAGAGGTTTAATGCCCTCTGTAATGGATTTGTGCAGTTGGGCCGTTATTCAGATCTTCGGAATCGGACTGGAGTGTATGAGCTTCAGAAGGGAAGTGGGAGGAAGTGGACAGTTGAGAGGGATTTGGATCAATTGAAAGAGTTTAGCGAGGATTCATTTAATGGATACGAGGTAATAAGAATAGTTGGGAAGAACCCCTTTTTGTGGCATGATCATTGGCCAGTTAAGGACTATGCCAGGGTCTTTGAATGCTTGGTTTTGGTTGATGAGATAGCTAAAGAGGCGGATAAAGTTGTGTCAAAGATTAGAGAAGTAGGAAAAGAGATGAGGAGCAAATCTCAGTCTGCTCAGAGTGGTGTTGATCCTGATAGTTCTTTGTTGCAGCCAGTGCCTTATGTGGCGGTTCACATGAGAATAGAGATAGATTGGATGATTCACTGTAAGAAGTTAGAGCAAAGATTAAATGTTAGTGAAATTTGCAGTAGCAAGCAGGAGATCATGGAGAGAGTAGGGAACATTGTTGGCTTAAAAAGTCCTATTGTTGTTTATCTTGCTGTGGCAGATAGTCTTCTTGAAGATTCTTCTATACTCACCGGGTGGAAGGAAGGTTTGCTTCCTGTTGAGAAGAAGAAGCTCAGTGTTGATGGAATTTACAAGAAATACCCATATCTCCTTCAGTCAGCAATAGATTATGAAGTTTGCTCAAAGGCTGATGTATTTGTCGGGAATAGTTTCTCAACATTTTCAAGCCTCATAGCTCTTGAGAGAACACAGAAGATGATTAGAATGGGTGTCACAAGCTCGTGTGGCGTGGATGTAAGATGGCCTTCATATGCATACAATATATTGGGGAAATCCAATGGTCCTCATAAATGGATGACAAATATGTCTGATTCAAGCCTCAAAGCAATTAGCTATGGTTCTAATATCATCTCCTGTTGAAGATTATGGAATGCATCCTGCTACAGACACTTCAATTCAGAACCGTAATCGAGTTCGCGAGGAAATTGGTTGGTATAGTCTTGAAAGTTTTGTACAGAGAAACAAGGATATAGAATGTCAGGATAGCACTTTAGACTAGATTAAGTATACTTTTCATTTTTTCTGTTATTTAATTTTTTTTATTAATACACTTATGTTCATAGAGATTGAATATTTTCTCATCTTTGGATGCTGCGTGTGCTGCCCTCAAATTCCGAAAGAGTATTACCAGTCCTAACAGAAATCTTTAGTGAAGTCCATGGATTTATATAACTGGATATCACCCATTTCTGCAATGCTTGGTTTTGGTGACTAGTAGAACGGCTAAAAAGAACAGAAATGGAAATTTAAGAGTTGAACGGTGTTATTCAATAGCTTACTGCACTTGCCTGTGTAATTTTGAGGGTTTAATTCATAGAATACTATTTCAATTGTACATAGTCTGATGTTCATGCAGAAAGTAGAGATTCAGAACTCTTTTCAAGCTCTACATTGCAGGAAATCATTATCAAGGTATGTGCTGTTGCCTTACTTGATTAAATCCAACTTCTGATCATGACCTGCCTCACAGAAATCTCAGCAATATCTTGTGAAATTGCATTCGTCCTGTCTTAGATATGGTGTCATGTTACATTAATCCTAGTCTTGAGTGACACATTGTTTTATGCCATGATGATGTTTCTTAATGTATCTTTGTCGATATGGTTGTCTTATGAATTTGTCAAACTCAAGTTTCTCCCATCTCATGCCAGTGCCGTGCCTTTCTTCTTCCTTTTCCTGCTGTGCCTTCCATAATTCCTTTTTGTCCCCGGGATTCAAGGGCGATACAGAAAGGAAAAGGTTAAAGGGGTCACCTTCCTCCATTTCCTCTGAAACAATCAAGGAATAAAATTCTCTTGTGGGTCCAATGATGTCCAGCCAGCAAAGGAATTTTTGTTGGTCCGCTGTCTTGGTTTTTAGATGATTGATGAACTTTCTTTGTTCAAGGGTTTATCATGGACGATAATGTGATAGCAACCTTAATTATTTTTTTGAATGAATATGTTTCTTGCCATTGACTTTATTCTAAAAATTAAAACAATCTCACTCCATCTAGAACATCTAGAATCTCTAGGACAATGAAGATAGAGGGAACCTATTCTTATATCCTTTATAATTTGAAAAAATAAAAATTTATTTTAAAATTGTTACTATTAATCCTATGTGTTTAATGAAAAAAGCCGAGTTTTTTTAACCAAAACAACGTTATTTCAAGCATGTTTTTTCCCTAAATTGTGTCTTGGGCTTTTGACTAGGTTGACTTTTAAGTTGGATCTCGTAACTATTTGACTTTTAACTTGAAGTTAAAAATTTATAGTATTCAAAAGAATATATATTATTCCAAACACTATTTATTTGAATTAAGTTAGCTTAGAGAATTGAAAATAATATATAAAAACAATAATGAAATTCAATATATGATCGTTATATTAATTTAAGTAAATTAATTACAGCAGTGACCAGTTATTTCCTTCTTCAGGTCTCTTTTTTTTCACATGCTTTTTAGCCAGGCGCAAATTAAATACTAATGGACCTTGATCAATATCATTCGTGAGTAATTCATATTAACATTCAGTGAAGCCTTGCAGTGCTGATTTTTACTTTTCTCAACATCATCATGTTTAGGGTTTTTTATATCCGCTTTCTGGAATTGGTATTGGTGGCTGTTATTTTCTCTAGTTATGTGCAACTCCATTTTGATATAGAGATGCCTGCTGTCCCATGTTGAGGGCAATATCCTTCTCATTGAAGTAAATATTGGGATTCTAGTTTCTGTTTATTTCTAAATGTTAACAATCTTAGGTTGTGTTATTGTCCTGTTGACTTGTATTTTATATTTTCATAAATTGCTGCTTCTTTTTCGCTGGATAAATTTCATGCTTCAGCTTGCAATATACTAGATTTCTTGTAAAATCGCTTTTTTTTTTCTTGAAGAAAACCCAGTTGGGATTCCTTGTTGGGTTGGACCTTTCACTCAGGAGGTTGAAGCTTGAGGTTTCGTTGGCTGGTGTCTTGAATCAGAAATAACTTGCTCATGCTACTATCCATTGTGGTGGTCCTCGCCACAGTGCCAGGATTTATTAGAAACTTGAGATGAGGCCAGTGAATCATGTTATAGCAATTCCCACTTCAATATTCAAGATGAAATTGCTATTTTTTTAAGAAAAATCAGTTTTTCTTGCTACAGTTATAACTACTGCAGGAAAACATTTTCATCTGAATAATAAGATGCAGCATAAGATTGGATCTTCCTATCATAGTTAAGATTGAAGTCGCTATGATATATGAATGTTGATTCTAATTCATATTTGAAAAAAAAATCATGACTCCTATCCTGCCTAAAAACCTACATACCATTCCGTGCATGGCATTCACTAATCCCACCTCACACCAAGCTATGATGTTAGGTAAATCTTTGGGATGCTAATGTGGCTACACAAATGCAAAATGACTTGAGAGATCACAAAGAGTTATCACAGAAAGGAAAAAAATGACAGCCTCCCCATCACTTGCCATCTTCCAAGGTCATATCCATGACCACTTTAGAGGCTTAAAGCTTACCTTAAGCAACTTGTTTCTGATCCAAAGAGAATCTACTGTCCTAACCCTACCCAAGATGGGAACAAGAACCTATTGATTTCATATCAAAATTCTCAGGAATAACTGCAAAAGAAGAAAACAGTGTTGATTGATGCAACAAACAGTGGCATATTGCTTTGCATGGTTTAACAAGCTCGATTTAACTAATTGTTTCATTAACTTCCAGCACTAAAAGTGAAAGCTTTCCTTCATTACAACAATTCACAGTAGAGAAAAAAGGAAAACTTGTTTAATTTTCTTTCAATTTACTATGTAATAATGTTTTATCTATTTTCTGTTTCTTTCAAGAAGAATGCTTCTCAAGCATTCATTCTGCTTCCATCTTATGGACCTTAAAGATCACATATAGTCCGGCAGAGATGATGAAAAGGCTATGAAGGAAAGAGAAGTCCCGTTTTCTGCAATTCCCGTGTAGATGCAAATGGAGTAAATAGAGTGAGATGCTCTTTTACCTCCCTTAAGGTTGAGGAGATATGCAACTTTTTTCCTAGTTTATTAGCACTCCTATATTAGCTTTCATTGGATATAGTCTTCGTAGTAGTTGTCGCTTATTACAGAGACAAACCTCTCAAGCCAAGGAAGCTGATGAAGATCCTTCATGGCATCTACATACGAGTCTGTACAGCTGGGTGGAGATTGGTATGGATGGTGGTCACTCAGACTGAAACCCCCAGCAAGGAACCTTTGAATTAGTGCCAGCTGTGACCTCTCTTGTTCTGAGTAAGCATCCATAAGCATGGGTAGTGAGTTATAAGTCTCCCATGCCCATTGTTCTGATTCTTGAGCTGACTGGGTGACCAAATCTTCAGAATTTTCTTCGTCCCAGAAGGCACATTGACAGGTCTGTTGCCCATTCCTATATTCAGCACCACAAGAATAACAGAACTCATGCCCACACCTAGGAAAAGAAAGCAGATTTGGGGTTAAGAACTTCAAAAACCACAGAGTAAAGGAAGCAAATGCAACCTCTTTATTACCAATTTAATATGTAAAATGTAAGCGATTGTTAACCTGCACAAGCAAAGGATTCAGGCAAACCAATCTTACATGATCTAAGGTCAAGAATGCCATATATATGACCAAAGCTTAATAGTAAGTTAGCTTTTATTGATCTCAACTGTAAATGCAGGACTAAACATAAACTGAACTGATAGTATCTCCTCAAAGCAGTCTCCATATGGATGATCATCTAGGCAAGGCATTTGACTTTTCCAAAGCCAGAACAGAAAAAAAGGATTTGAACATTTCCACTTGCTCTGCAGTGTCAATACCAGTCAATATTATGACCTGTTGAAGGTCCTCATCAACTGCCAAATTTCATTCATCCAAAAAGAAAAATTCCCAAGTAACCTGGATCAACTAAATGAATACCTTTTCCCATTACTTAAGTCCTCTCCAGTAGTATTATTTCTGCAAAATGATTTAGTAGAGACAACAGAAAAGGTATGATGGCTTGGATTTTTCATTAGATAGTTAGTACATGAAAAGGCATCAAATTATCAAGATCACAACAAATCCAATTTAATTAATAAATTACCAGCATCCCAGTTCCATTTCTTCCTCAGTTTCCAAGAATGAAACATTGAGTTACCAGATGATTTTGCAACCATGCTATCTACTTCAAGCAAGCACCACACCACACACGATCTAATAAAACAGAAGGTAGAAAGAAACCCAAAAGGTGCCCATGTAACTTACCAGCAGGTCATATGGGAGCAACCTTGAGAGAGCTCAATCATCCTGCGGCACTGTTGACAACGCCTCCATCTTTTATTTTGTGCCAGAAGATGCAAGGTAATGTCTGCAGCATCCCTCTCTTCTAATGGAAGGTTCTGGTACTCTTCACACCTCATGGAAGAATGCCAAGGAACACCACATTCCACACAGATAAACCTTCGACATACAGGGCACTCAATACAGGTATTATCAGACTCACTTGATGAACTTACCCTAGCTGACAAACATTCTCGATGATCAAGCAGGACAGAACAATTAGGATAGGGACAGTAGATTCTATCAGAATGGTGAATATCAGCTTCAGCCAGGGCATTTTCCAGAGATTCATATGAAGTGAGAGGAAGAAATGATCTGCATTCATTGATGGAAATGCAATATTTGCATCCCAACTGTGGGCATATGATTGGCACTTGAGATGACTGTACTTTTCCATCAACATAGGTCTTCATACAATGTGAGCAGAATTTGTGGGAACATTTCATTGTTATCATCATTGGCGACATCTTATCCTCACAACAGATAGAGCAGTTATCACGGGATTCGCTCCCATTGGATGGAAAAGAAACGACCCCAACTGCTACCTGTGCTAAGCGTAATGGCCTCTCAAGATCATAGCAGGGACTGAGTTTCAGAACAAAAGCTTCCAGGTTGCTGGCATGTTCAAGTATCCTTTGCCTCAGTGCTATCAGAAGTGGAACCTCAAGTTTCTCCTCGTTTGTTATCTGTCAAAAATTAACATAAACTAAAGCCACATGGGAAGCATGCACAGGACAAGATATTTGGTATCAAGGTTGCAATAGATGGTGTGAACAAGGTGAATTGGCAGTGAAATCTTTATTACATAGATTAAAGCTAAGAGAGACAACTACTATAATTGGGAAGCACTTATTGTTTGAGAAATAAATCAGTGATGCAAAATCAAAATGATTGAAGACAATTAGCACAACATATAGCATTCAGAATCACCGCCAGTATTTATTTCACTGAACTTGAGTGGCTGCAGTAGCCAAAGAACATCATAGAATAATTAATATAGCTGGTCCAGAACTAAATCTATGATAGAGATTCCAAACTAATAAATTCTTTCCACTGTTCAGAATACTGAAAGTAGAAATTCTTTGAAGCTCCAGATTCATAAAAGGAAAATTAAAACATGTCTTGGTCTTGCATTGTGAATTCTTCAAAATGGATTTGAGAAGATACAATAATAATGATGGCGAGGCCATAAATTATTTCTACAAAGATTGTTTTCTTTCTTTTGATGCAGCAATACACTATCAAAACCACACTGTAATTTCACAAAAAAAAAAAAAAAAAAACCCACTCTGGCAACACTTCTATCACAGAGATGTTTATTCAGGTTTTACACAATCATAGTAAGTTTTGTCTACATTGTAGAAATAAGATGCAAAAATCATGTCTAATGAAAGACTCACCTGATCATATAAAAGTTCAGAGTCAGTGAACGCATACACACGGCGGATATTGTTCTGCATAGCCTCAGCAAGACCATCCATAAGAGCCAAATAGTCAGCAACAGACTCATCCACATAGAAGTCGAGCTTCTTTTGCACCTGAATAACAGGAACATATTCAGTCCTTTCCATGACAACACCAATTCCAGAGAACCCAGAAGCAGAGCCCCCATCCTCAGCAACTGACATCCCCTTGAAAAACATCTTCACTGAAAATTCATCAA
>Ga0325403_1002102_pt1 | contig 17345 bp, 11 predicted proteins | sample PopdelMetagenome_19_FD_205665 | JGI IMG/M metagenome (GOLD analysis project Ga0325403, IMG submission 205665) | Populus deltoides microbial communities from Bellville, Georgia, United States - Xylem-PdKOR-R4 | ecosystem: Host-associated > Plants > Phyllosphere > Stem > Wood/Secondary xylem...
AATGATAAACCCATAAGTTTTCAAGATCAGTAACGGAGCTTTGCCAGATCCATAAAGAACCCATTGTCCAATTTCAGTATTTTTATTTTTTTACCAGGTTTATTTTTTTGTCAGGTCAACTTGGTCGCCAGGTCAACCCGTCAGGCCACGCCGGATTTTTTTTCCCTTATTTTTCTTCAACCTGGCCCGGTTCCAGCCCCCGATCGGCCGAGTCTCGGGTCGATCCGCCAGGCCGGGTTTTAAAATTACGATTCGGACAAGCTTGTGCGTACCTCAACTAATCTCACGGGCCTTGAAGTTAACAACCATGTAAACCTCTAGTGTCAATCATATTAACAATCACAAACTTCAAACCTGAGACAGAAAGCAAATTCTGGTTATTACTTTTTCTTCCTCTAAACATGGCCATCCTCGTTGAAAACTTTATTTTTTTTCTTTTATTTAGAACAATTATCCCTAATATACCATTTATTCTTACAATAAAAACAAATCAAATTCCTATATCATGATTATAATCTCTAACAACTAGAGGTAATTATTTTCAGCTCGGTTCGATTTTAAATCAAAAAAACTAACCAAACTGAAATTTATTTTTTAAAACATTTTAAACCAAACCGACTAACCGATTCAAACCGACCATTTCAGTTCGGTTTGTTCTTTTTTTTTTCAAAATTGACTGGTCGATTGCTGTTAATGAGAAATTCAACATTAAGCTAAGTTATGGAAACCAAAGCAGATTTTTGGAAGTATTTTTTTATCTATTTACAAATAATTCAAGAAATCCATTAAAAAAACATTTAAAATCCAGATTTATTTTCTCAATGAATATGAATAGGGTTTTTCCATCTCTAACCACACAAAACTAAGAAATTAGAGAGAAAAGGGAAGAGAGGGGGGAGGGGGGAGGGGGGAGGGGGGAGGGATGGGAGCATGTGGGAAATGCGAGCAGACGAGGGAGAGGAAGAGTTAGCTGCTGGAAAAAGTAAAAGTAGAAGAATAGGGGAAATATGCGCAGACAAGAAGGGAGGGGAGAGTTGGCTGCGGGAGAAAATAAAAATAGAAGAATAGGTTTCAGTAAAAAAATAAGCTTTTTATACCTAGGTTTGAAGAGGGGTTGAAACTTGAAATTTAATTGGTTGGATTCAGTCCGGTTTAATTAGTTTAAGACTTTTAAAACTTAAACTAAACCAAATCAGATTTGTTTTTTATTTTTTAATCGATCAACTCAATTTTTCTTTTCGGTTTAGTTTTTTCAATTAATTATTTTTTAATTTTTTTAATTTAATCGGTTTTTAATTTTTTTTATCACCCCTGCTAACAACCACTACCTCGTTTCCTTAATCAAACTCTAGTTATAAGTTATCTATATGGTTACTTCTAGAATTGTCACTTGAGTGTCTCTTTATAATAAATTTATAAAATAAGAAAGAAATAAAATCCTTTAAAGTTATGATTTCTCTACTAAATACAAATTTTTTTAAAAAGTTTTGATATAATAGAGATAAAGAATATTACAATAATAGGGTTTGATTCTCATTATCAATTTCAACACCAATAGATTAAAAAAATCCATAATTATTGAATTAAACTTATCAAAATGATATTTTATTTAAAAAAATATAATTTTTAATTTTTAAAAAAATTTATTATTTTTCGATCACAAACAGAGAAAGAACAGTCGAAGGAAAAGGATTAGTTAAGACTTGGTCGTAATCAGGGATCGCGTTGGACAACCACTTTAAAGCTTAACCATTTCCTTTCCCTGTCGTCGAAAGAAGATCAAACCTCCAATCAATTTCCAAACCCAAAAAACTAGAGATCAGTTGACTTGGTTATGGAATCCCTTAACTTTTTCAAAGGCTATGGCAAAGTGAATCCGCTTGAAGATCAAAGCCCTCACCAACAGGAAAGTACTGCATCAAAACGCCGAATCCTCATCATCAGCGTTTCATCCATCCTCTTTTTTACTCTAATCCTCGGTCTAGCCCTTGCAGCATTGATCCATGAGTCAAATACCGAGCCAGACGAATTCCCATATCTCTCTTCATCAAACTCAGCTGAATCAATCAAAACAGTCTGTGACATGACTCTGTATCCATCCTCCTGCTTCACCAGCATATCCTCTCTTAACATTTCAACAAAACCTGACCCAGAAGTCATCTTCAAGCTCTCTCTCAAAGTCTCCATTACAGAGCTCAAATACCTCTCTTCTTTATTCACTAGTTCACATGATGTTAACTCTCAGGCTGCTATGAGAGATTGCGTGAGCCTTTTTGATGATTCCTTGGGTAAGCTCAACGATTCTTTGTTGGCAATGGAGGTTGGACCTGGAGAGAAGATGTTGACTTTGGAAAAAGCGAACGACATCCGGACGTGGATCAGTGCTGCCATGACAGATCAAGATACTTGCATAGACGGTTTGGAGGAGATGGAATCGGTGTTACCTGATGAGATCAAGGCCAAGGTGGAGAGGTCTAAGGATTTCTTGAGCATTAGCTTGGCTATCATTGCTAAGATGGAAGCTCTTCTTAAAAAATTTGATCTCGAAATGCATTGACTTTTTTTTCTGTGTTGTAATTAAATTTCGCGTTGAAATCATGTAATTGGAAGATGATATGCAAATAATAGCTTGGCTATCATTGCTAAGATGGAGCCCTTCTTTAAAAATTTGATCTCAAAATGCTTTGGCTTTTTTTTCCTGTGCGCTAATTAAATCTCGCATTGAAATCATGTAATTGAAAGATGATATGCAAATAATAGTAAAGATGTCAGTAACAATGGCAGCAAGCATCTTTATACACTCATAAAACAATTGATTACCCAAAATCTCCTACAAGAGAACTTCTATATTCAAGCTGCTCCACAATTTTCTTTACGCGGGCATGTGCGCGCGCGCAGCGCGGAGGGAGACCCTCAACACATTGAGGTCATCTTCCATCATTGTGATATCTGCATCAGAAAATGCATTGATGATGGGCAAATGACGTGGCAGGGGTGGGCTGGACCACTTTATTGATGTGTTGATGATCTGCATATCAGGTCAAGGTCTGGGTTATCAGGTGAAGAAGACAAAGCTCATGATAACAAGTGGCGCATGATAGAGCATGTGGCTCACTCCAAATTTTTTTCGCACATCATTTTCATCATTGTGTTCGTCTTGGTCTCTTCTTCACAGTGGTATATTCAAAACATGTTTTGACCACTTTAATTTCTGGGAAAAGATGAAAAACCCCTTCTTAGGCTCTGATACAAGTTGTTTGGACCTGTGACCAATGCCTAGAGTTAAGAACACGCAATTTAACATAATTCGGCAAATTGACTATATTCATATACTGCTGATTTTACTCACAAGAGAGAGAACTAAAAACTAAAAATTACACCAATGGAGGAAGAGGCTCTCTCAACTCAACTCACAAACACCCTGCAACTAAAAATTACACCAATGGAGGAAGAGTCTCTCTCAACTCACAACACACATGCTCTGTAACTTTCACCTCACTTCTTTTTATCATTCAATGTTTTTTGTTGTCTGTCTATTGCTTTTACAAACCCCTCTGTTTATAGTTGAAATGGAGAAGCGCATGCCATGATTCTTTCTCTTTAATTTGGTATACAAACCCTCAAATATCTTCCCTGAAAATTATCCATTCCTTTCCAGCTTGATCTGCACTGGTTATAAGCCTAATTTGTCTCCATTCATAACAACATGTTGATTTACCTTTCTTAGCAACTTAAATGAATGTCCATCTTTCAGGAATGTTATGCATGGCTATTGCTGGATGGAGGTCCTTCTCATGCATTTTCTGATGCTCGGTGTTGTGAATGGACGTGCATTTAATACACTCTTAAGCTGGCTTGCTCAGTCTATCCTCTATTTTGGGATGGATTATCCCCTGTTTGGTGGGATTAGATGGTTTAGTTCATTTTTAACTAGATTTTTCCTCAGTATGTTTGTTCTTCTCTTGTGGATTGTTATAGGTTAGTTTGTTTTAGGCTAGGCTAGCTGCTGGTTTTCTTTTTGTTTTGGTTATAGTTTTTATCCACTTTTAATCCTGTCTAGTTCATACCCGTTCCTGTCAATTTCAGTTTAGGAGAGGCTGCCATGTTTTTTTTCTCATCATAGCAGCTCCACTTGCTGTATCTTTTTCAGTCATACATAATGACCACCCCTCCCAAAATAGTAAAATACCCCTCCAGCCTTCGTCACGGCCTGACACCACTCCAGCAAGCTCAGAAGCAGCTCCGTCTAGCTCTTTAATGCCCCCACCAACCACTCCAATAACTCCGACAGGCATCCCTCCTACTGTTGTCTGCTTTTTAGCATCTGTCTAGGCAACAAGCTCAGATTTTCAGTAGGATCTCGAGGGACCCAGCCTCACTGGAACAAGAAGAAGGCTTCATTCCCAGCCTGAGCTAGCGCAGCACGGGTTCAGGACAATCTTCCCTTAACTCCCTCTGAAATTCTTTTCCAATTTTTTGGACTTTTCCTTGCTTTTTAACATTTTCCTTACCTGACCATTCATGCTCTAATTAAAAAAATATGTGTGTATCTGTAACAGCACATTGTATTTCTTCTCAACCCCGCATACTATTCCCTCTAAATTTCTTGTGCTTATCTTCCTTTTTTTCTAATAACTCAAGGGTTATTCAATTAAGAGAGAAAACTGGAGAAAACCCAACATTATTTTTTATCCTGACCTTTTACTACTTTCATGTGACAAGGTGAACTCAGAGCTGGAAGACATTGCACCTGCATGCCGCAGCACACTTAGATGACGAGCCTAGGTCATCGAGCTATAATGGGTCCCCCGCTCCGGCAAAGAAGATGCGTGCAACTATGTCATCCCCATAATAGGTGACTTTCTTTAACGTCTATATTCACGCTGCAACTACGTAAAATTCCTGCTTGCTTGATTGTTTTTCCTTTACTTTGCTTGAGCTACTTGTGCTAACTGTTTAGGCATTAGCTGACATGCGCTTACATTGCATTTTTTTTTCTCTGTGTTTTTTATTCTGATAAACATGTTTAGGCGGCTACTCAAACAAGATGGCGTGAATTACTTTCTTTTCTGAATAAGAACAAACCTGCATTGCTACAAGGATAACTGCAAAGTTGCCTTGCTTAGATGCTAGCCTTTTATGTGTGATTTCTCCCTTTCCTAACCTACCAATCTTCTTCGCATGCCCAATCTTTGTTGTAGAAGTTTGTCATTTTTTTATATATTTTTTTAATTTCATTTATCGATGGTTAAGGTCATGTTTGTTGTGGCTAAAAAAAAGACCCGAAACGAAACACCAGCTTCGTTTTGTAAAAAAAAAAAAAAAGTAAACTTGTAGAATAGTGCGGTTTAAATAAACTCCAGTGCATAAGCTCGTTAATTAGCATGACAAGACGAGCCAATTCATCAGAGTATTTCCCAGTCGCAGTGGAGGATATAATCGGCGCTAAGAGTATCGAAACCGAGATTGGAGAGTGAATTTAGTAGGACTAGATGGGTTACAGCGCTATTTTAATCAAAATTAATGACGAAGAGAAACTCTAAAATAGCATATCTTCATGTTATACAGATTTTACTTTAGAAATATATTTATTTTATATTTGTATTTTTTTCAACCAAATAATGTTCTATCTCTTAAATAGATCCTTCGTAACAGCTTAGCTTCCAGCTACAATTGGTCTACTCTAAAATTGAGTATGCTTTAGATCAACACATACTATTAGAGCAAACAAACTAAATTTACGGATTATGATTTATGAAAGTATTAATAATAAGTTTTTCTTTTTGTACGAAGACAATATCAAATTCATATTTAAAACAATCTTTTATATATAAAGTAATAGGACCCGTAATCGTTACTAGGAAGACACCATGCAATTAAATCCTTCGAGAGAACTAGTTTTACCAGCATCTCACGTTCTCAGCATCTTTGTTCGACACTTGTTCATTCACGGAAGCTGGCGGCTGCTGAAACCAGGGTACGATTTCTGCCACTTAAAGCTCAAAATCTTGTAGCCCTGATCCCCTGGAGGCACAAATGGGAGGACTAGGTAGACGGGAACGGTGAGGCTAGACAGCCTGCTTGTAATTTGTAAACGTAAAGAAGCAACTAAAATTTGAAAAGAACGAGATTCTAAGCGTAAAATGGATGAATCGCTGCTCTTTTTCATTGGCAGCATGGACATTCATGGTGCTCCATTTTTATTCTCAAGAAAATGCCGAGAAGATTTAGCTTCAGAAAATGCGAATCCCATTTGGATTCGGAATCGGAGTCCTGTATGGGACCAAACTAGGCTTTATGTTCTTTCTTTATTTTTTACCAACTGCCCACGAGTCCACTCCTCTTGCTTTTTTTTCCTCGTTGCAGGTAACATTTAGCGGTGTCTCTTGTTTTGTCTGATCATGTGAATATTTTGCTTGCACCTTCCAGATAAAATAGCGTTACGACCAACCTGGATGTCTCCATTTTTGGAGAAAACACACAAGCAAGCAACAGAGTTCAGAAATATTCTGTTGAATTTATTCACTTCACAAATAACACATCTCGCACATTATGTTATTCAACCAGAACCCCGAAGCATTCTTAATGTTAACCCACACAGAAAATCCTGACAGACCAGAGTGTATGCAATCTGTCATATGTTTCTGCTATCTAGTTAGAGAAAATAAATAGACATAATTAGTATTCAAATGTATTGGGAAGCAACATTATACACATGCACATTCGCAAGCCAAACCAAGAACAGAAATTTGCCCACAGCCAACAGAACACCTACCACAGCAACAATAGCGAGAGCTCGTACTAGTCCAATGGCATGCTTGAGCTAGAACGGCATGACAAAGTCTACAGATTTATAAAGTATTTGCAATCCTTCTACACTTCCTCCCTGTCTTGGCTCGTGCTCTTCAAGATATTGTACTTGCAGAGAGGACAGGTAGCATTAATATATAGCCACTTATCTACACAGGTACAATGAAAATGGTGACCGCATGGAAGTTGCCTTAGCTCAGCCCCATCTTCATAAGCAGAGAGGCAGATGCAACACTCCTACAAGTTAGCATAAGCATCAGTTTAGTTATGCAGATTGACTGCCTTCCCACTCAAAGCCAAGCAAGTTTCCCCAGTCAAGCTTATCCACAACTATGTATTCTTAATTGCGACACAAGGTTATCTTTTACTCAACAGATGATAAATTGACTCGTGACAACCACAAAAGTATTAAGCATTTATAATTATCAAATGTTTCAGAAAGGCTACGCTAGATAAGAAAAGGATAAATTTCATATGCTTAAGACACCGCTTGAATTCAAGTGATCATCAAATATTCTTTTAATAAGGATGAGGAAAGCATCAAATAACAAGGCAAGAGTTGAACTAGGTACCGCATCCTCTCCTGAAAGAACATGTTCCACAGGAGAATCTGTGCCGCATTCAGTCATTATTCCTCCAGAACATCCTTGGTCATCACCAGTGAGCTTGTCAATATCACCATCCCTTCGAAATTTGAATTTTGCGAGTTGGTCAATGTCTTCTTTGGATGCTCCTTCCTGCTTTAACAGGTTGAAAAGATCAAAGGGACACAATAAGAGAGAGCAGTTGAATAGAATTAGTTTACTTCCTGTACATGTATAATACTTTGTACGTTATAATTTATAAAACACTACAACATTTTAAGATGTCAACCCAATAATGTGACTAAAGCCCAAAAAGTAGCCCACCATGCCTTGACAGACTAAGGCTAATTCTCCCATCTCCAACAAAAACCATCCTTCCAAAACTTTATCCAATCCTTTCAAGCCTAAATGATTATATCAAAGAACTAAGAACTCTGACTCCATACTGTAGAGTTTACATGTTCAACCAGTAACTCTTGTATCCAATGCTGAACCCTCAAACTGCATTATGATGAGTCGGGTTGTTAGCCATGGATGCATCAGCCTTCTGATCTGTGGAGGAGTAATATTCCTATTCAAATAACAAAATATCTAACAACGCTAATTCGCACTATAATCACCTTTAATGCTCCGAGATATTCTTCTCAAGCGAATATCTATATGATTTTGAACCACAAACCTCTGAAGCCAAATTCAATTCACTATCAATCATGGAATCATGTAAGATATGACCACTCAGCAACCATAATATGGACAGACTATAGAGGCTCAAAGGGAAGAAAACCCAAACCATTTTCACAAAATTGGCATGATTTTGCTACAAGTCAAACTGCTTCTCATGCCTCGTTAAAACGTGGTGAAACTTTCAAAAGCACATGACTTGCACGATAATGCATTTTGTAAGCTAAACAGAACATGTAAAGCAAGCACACAAAAACAACTCTGGCATCATGCATTATTAAGCTTTTTTGCCCAACAAGCTATGGACATCAACTATACCGTCATCACAGATCATCCAGATCACTAAGTTATATTCCAGGACATCAAGTTGAGCAGAACTTAAACAGAAGGTACAAGATAACACCTTGTCCAATGGGATATAATATTTAAGCAATATGTGGTAAAACTGGATGAAGATAAACTTGTTACTTTGTTAGTTTACTTAACATGATAACTCGTTCGATTAATCAGAAATTGTTGAATAGTGCTCCCTTTAAGCTACAGGAAAAACTTTAGCAAAAACACCAACCGAGCAAATTTACTAAGGTTTCGATGTGCCTGCTTCATCTAACAAGTGAATATCATAGCATCACCATTAGAAATAATTCTCATTTGTGCCATCAAATCAACTCTACCTCAAAATAACCCAGCCTTTCGTTTTCATTTTCTAAATTCAATCAATGGGCCTAGATGAGTTAGCAGTGAAAGACACTACTTCATTAGGTCATTATTCTCTGGTTTCTACTTTCAGCTTACACACGATACACATGAACATAAAAGGGTGAGTGTAATAAACTCCAAAAGAAATGACACTGTTATAGCAATACAAAATCAAAGGATGGACATGACTGTAGATAAGTGGGTCTACCTGGTCAGTAACAGCATATAAGATTGCAATAATACATGGAAGACAGCAGCACACAGCAATGCCGATGACACATGCCAGGGCAACACAAAAAACAACGAAGAACACATCAAAACCGAGAAAAACTATACATAACCTGCAAAACAAAGGCAGGTTGGAGAAGGTAAGAGACTGTTAAAGCAACATTTTCTCAAGCCATATGAAAAAAGGAAGGGGAGAGAAGGAACAAACCAGTATAGCTGGGGAGAGCCTAGTGCCAAAGCTTGGCCACCAGTAGACACCCAGTAGAATCCAATGATCCACCAGATAAAAGAAAACATTGTGTTTGCAGATTCCAGATGCTTCGCAACACTGCTGATAGAGTTAAAATACAAAGAATGAACAAAAGACTCCAATTCCACAGATTTCATTTGCAGCACAAACACAGCATGAAAATCAACAAGTCCCAGTTCCTTAGTGGATTTACAAAATAATAACAAGCGATTCAAAGAAGAAAAAAAAGGTAATAAAGTGAGGTCAGTGCGTAAAAAATGAAGATGAAAAGGTAATAAATTGCATGCCAAATGATGATTAAAAACTCTTACTTTTAAATCAGAAAATGAAAACACATTCTGGTGAACCTATATAAGGCTTAATTAATCCTATCCTAAATCCATAATTAAATTTCATCTTTCATAACTGCATCATCACAACACCACCCTCAACCTCATGACAACCCACGCCAGCCTGCGGCAAATCAAATCAGGAACAATCAAATATGTAATATTTTTGAAAACCCTTCAAATAAAAGGCCAAATAAGTAACGCCAAACAGTTTTAAAATCATAAATTTCACATTACTTCATCAAAGACCCTAAAATCTCAAACATCTAGCAGCGGACACCACAAACATACCTAGTTCCATCATCTTCTAACTGGGCCAAACTGACATACTCCCCATAATCACCTCTCGAACCGGAACTCGAATTCCCATCACTCCCAATCCCACCATCTCCTCCTCCTCCTCCTCCTCCTCCTCCAAACCCAACTCTCCTCCTTCTCCTCCTCCTGTACTCCACACAAACACAAACCATATGCAACACGCATTGTAGCCCGTAACCTAAAATCCACAACCTCAAAGGCACACCCGGATTCTCCTTCCTACTCAAAACCAAAACCCCCGCCGCCACGGCCACGAACGCAAAATTCCAAATGATATCCAAAATCACCACAGGCTTCGAATACGCCCAATCACTCTGCCTCTCCTCCAGCTGCTCCGCCGCCGTCTCACGAACCAACATCGATGGCTCCCTCATCATACGGCGGCTACTTGCACGGCGTAGAAACCTGGCCGCGTCACGGAGGGATTGGCGGCGGATGGATCGGCGGCTTGAATTGGGATTGGGTTCATTTTGTTGACCAGGGGAAAGAAACGGCGTCGTGTCGATTATGTCATCGGATGATCCGGTTCGCGTCGGGGTTGTGGTGGTGGTGGAAATTGGTGTGGTTGTGGAGGACATTTTTGGGCTTTTGGTTGTTTCGGGATCTTGTTTTTCTTTCAAACAGTTGGGGGGGAGGGGTTTTTTCCTTTTCGATAGTTGAGATTGTTACAGGATTTTTGAGGATCGGAAGTTGTTTCGTTCTCTTATTGAGAGATTGTTTTTTGGGTTGTAGTTGGTTCTTTGCGGGGATTAAATAATTTTGGAGAGATTTATGTTCTGTAACAGAAATGGAAAATGGATTCTGTTTTTTCATTTCTTTTCTTTTTTTTACGGTAAAAGTTAAATATACTTGCGTTGTAATAATTACTTACTTCCGCGCCAACTTATGATTGGTTGGAAGAAATGTCAAAACCTCTAATGAACCCCTAACTGTTGACTGGTTATCAACTTCATCCCGAAAATAAAACTGTTATCAGCTGGGTCCCTGATTTTCTTAGCAAATAATTTTGATGTAATATTTAATTTTTAAATATAAAAATATATTTAAAAATAAATAAATGATTCATCATCTTCAAAATTAAAGTGTTTGGAAGTGTAGTTGCGGTTATTTTTTAAAGTGTTTTCACTTGAAAATATATTAAAATAATATTTTTTTATTTTTAAAAAATTATTTTGATATCAACACATTAAAATGATATTAAAATACAAAAAAAAATACTAATGTAACACAAAGAAAAATATTAAAACATTTTAATTTTTTTTAAAAGTACTTTTAAAATGTAAAAACAAATACATAATTTCTCGGTGAAATAAAAAAAATCATGCTAAGCTCAGATAACTCGTGTTGAATTTTTGTCGTCCATATTCATTTTCATTGTAATTAAATTTTTTTATTAGTTGTTCGAGAATGAAGTGTTAAAAGCTAATTACATTGTTAATTTATAATTTATGAAATCAAAAGATTAGCTTAGTAATTTGTGCGCGTGTGTTGTTTAAAACTATTAATCATAATCCACGTGTTGAATTTGTGCGCGTGTGAATGTGAACCTTTAATCTTGAATTGATTATGTTCTTCTATTTTTTTAAAGATTCATTGATTCTGCAAAATTAAATGAATTATGAATAATTAATTCTTATTGAATCTTTTTAGATTCATTGATTTTTCAAATTTAATAAATTATTATAAATTAATTTTACATTCCTAACCTCTTGTGTAAATAGAGGTGAAGGGAGATAGAAGAATAAAAGAAAGAAAAACAAATAGAAAAGCCATGCTATCTTTCTTTGCTTTATTTACTGTTGTACTCCTCTCCCTCCACCTTTAGATTATATCGTCACGGAGAGTGAATAAATTTTCTAGTTAATCCCAATATTGTTTAGTAGTGATTAAATTATATTTTTTAAAAAAGTAATAATTTTTTTAGTTTTAAATTAATATTTTTAAAAGTTTTTATTATTTTGATATATTAATATCAAAAATAAAATTAAAAAAAATATTACTCTAATATATTTCTGAATAAAAATCATAAAAAACAACATCTCCCAAGCCCAAGCAATCTCTAAAAGGCATCTTTTTCAAGTATTATTGTTAAAATATATTTTATACTTATTTTCTATTTAATATATTTTATTCATTTTTTAATTACTATATAAATATATTTAATTGGTTTAACTAAGCAACTTTCCCAATACGCCCCATCGTCAACTTCCCAATGTAATATTAAGAGTTTGTTTGGCAGTGTGGTTGTGGCTGCTTTTTAAATAATTTTTTGTATTAAAATACATGTAAATGATATTTTTTTTATTTTTTAAAAATTATTTTTGACATCAACACATCAAAACGATCCAAAACATATAAATCATATTAAATTTTAATAAAAAAAATTTAAATTTTTTAAAAACACAACCACAACCACGTTTCTAAAGATACTCTAAATAGATGGATGATGTCATCAAAACCGTGGGCCATATATTCGATCCATCGTTTCTCTTCCCACGCCTACGATTGCAAATCTTTCAAGCAAGAGACACAAGCTGCATGATGAGCTTCGTATTGTCGAAAGACAGGTTCTGTGTTCTTAATTTTTACGAATAATTTGAATAATGCTCTTAAATTTGGTGCTGCCGTGCTGTTGTTCTCTGTGGGTTCTGTAGGGGTTGGACTTTATTGGTCATAATGAATGACGGTGATTTACATCTAAATATATAGAACTTGCCTGAAATTTTGACTCTTTAAGCAACAAGTTGCCCTTGAAAGCTGTGGTATTACAGAAATATGGCTGGGAGGCTAGAGGATTGATACGTTTATTTTTTATTTCAAAAATACTTTAAATTTTTTTTCTTTGTTTTAAATATTTTTTTGTTTTGAGATTGTTTTAATTTAATGGTGTTTAAAATAAACTTTAAAAAATAATATATATAACTAAAAAAACATTTTAAAAATATCTACAGGCACGTCCACAGACGAGCTGCTACAGTATTGTTGACGAACCCGCCTTTACGGATCTTCAATGGGTAAGCTCTACAGTCGACACATTTTGCATTAATTGTTGCTTTCTCGGCGTATTTGTTGATTTGATATTTAAAGGTCAAGGTGCTATTTTCCATGTTCTTTTCTTTATTTTTTTTTCTTTTAAGATTAATATTAATTTTTATCGGTTCAACTTGTGCTCATCTCGACTAGTTTTACAGATTTTAAAATTAATAATTATACAAGTCTCTAAGACCCTGAGATTTGTGAGACTCGAATTAATAACCTTTAAAGAACAAACCTAAAACTTAACCAGTTAAACTACACCCCTCAGAATTATGTTTTTTTCTTGATGATAATGAATGAGGTCTTCGGTTCTTTTCCCTTCCTGTATCTGGATATGGTTGGCGAGGATGTTCGTACCTGTAAATGTTTTGTTTATTTTTGTATTTAAAAATAAATAAATATTTTTATTTTATCTTTTAAAAAATAATATTTTTTAGTGTTTTTAAATTATTTTAATATACTGATATTAAAAATAATTTTTAAAAAATATATATATTATTTTAATATATTTTTAAAAAATATTTTTAAAAACAACATAACTACGGTATACAATTATACAGGAACGAAAGTGGTTGTCACTGGAATACAAGTGGCTGCCATGCGCAAACTAAAGTTGGTCATGGATCCAGCCAACGGCTTCAAACAACTGCAACATTAACTTCATGCAAGGTAAACTGTTCATTAAGAGGGAGGGTAGCTAATTATAGAAAACACTAAAAGCTGTATTTTTATTTTTTTACTATACACATGTATTGTTCATCTTCTTGTATTTTACTGTGAATTTACTGTTTATTTTATTTATTTTTTTGATTCTTCACTTCTTTTTTTTTTTGGCATGATTGCATGCCTTTTACGCTAAATTAAAGGACAAATAAATCAGAATTATTGACTAAGGACAAAAAGTGAAAAACAAGGGGCCAAAGTGGACAAGGAGCTATAAATAGATAATGGTTTTAAAGTTTTCAAAAACAATTCATTCTAGTCCTCAAACTTCACTACTATACCCATTCGGTCCCTCATTGTTTTTTCAATTTAATTTTACTATAAAAGTTTATTTTTGTTATTATTAGTCTCTGAATTTAGAGAGAGACATCAAATTCCAATGTTATTAGACAATGCTTGTGCTACGCTGTGAGTATATTTTATTTTTTTATAAGAAAATAATATTTGGGTGTTATAAACGGGGAGAAAACTTTACTACTCAAGTTATAGTTTGATTGGTCAAATAAATTAGCTGTATTTTAATTACATGATAAATAAATAAATAATTATAGCAAATACAAAAGAAAATGATCATAATAACTTGAGAAATAAATATTTTTTTAATAATAAAAAATAATGTAGTTTAATTTTCAACCATTTAAATATAAAAAGCTGAAATTTAAAAAAAAATAACAAAATAAAAATCCAAGTTAACCCAAGTTAGTATAATAGATATATAATTTGAGCAATAAGAGTCGAGTCAGTTCAGATTAATCTGCTAAACCCACATTGCAAGTCATGGGGTCTAGATAACCTGGTAAAAATAAAATAAAAAAAACCACAAAGCTATTTTTTTTTTAAAATAGTAATATTGAATGATAAAATTAAAAAAAAATTAAACCAAAAAATAATATCAACTCCATTAACTTTTTAAATATGTGACTTGAGTTATTAGAATAAAAGCACTATATATTAAAAAAAAACTGTAAAACTCAATTCAAGTTTAAATATAAAAAAAAGAACCTAATTATTGTGTATTAATAGCCTTTTCTGTAAAAAAAATAAATTTTCATTCATAAAAATGACAAAAAAAAATTATAGTAAAAATACTAAAAAGTCCCTAAACACGTGATTTAATATTTTTTGTTTGAAAAGTAAAATTATTATTTTATTGTGTCTGATAGTTTTAAAAATTTTTATTTTAAAGATAATTAAGTTTTTTTATTGTTAAAAAAATTATAAAAAATACATATATCCTGATTATTTTTTTAATGACTAATAATACATGTAAAAAATAAAATTACCCACAACACCCATGCATTTTATTTTTTTTAAGCACAAAATGGTAATTACACTGTGATTAATAATTGCAGTCCATGTAATTTTTCCTTCCTCCTTATTTATTTATTTATTTGAAAATTTGACTCGTTCTGCTTACCCAAAAATATATTAAAAGAAAAAGGAAAAATAAAATCCTCTCCCTCCGCTTCACTCTGGCAATTTCCCTCCAAGTCGAAAGACTGAAAGAGGTTCTATCTAATTCTAGGGATAGCGCAAGCAGCGAGAGAGAGCAGAGGGTTTCTTTCTTGTAACAAAAAAAAAAGAAAATATAAAAATCAAATCAATCAACTCTCTAACCGATGGCTTCATCGAGCAACAGCAGTAACTACGACATTCCATGGGTAGAGAAATACAGGCCCAACAAAGTCGCTGACATCGTGGGCAACCAAGACGCCGTCTCTCGCCTCCAAGTCATTGCTCGCGATGGAAACATGCCTAATCTCATTTTAGCCGTATGTTACGTTCTAATCTTTATTTTGCTTCTGCTTCCCTTCCTTCTTTTATTTATTCTCTGCTGTTGCGACAGTTCTAGATCGAATGTATTTTTTATGTGGTCGCGGGGTATTGATTATCAACATGATAATGTGATATTTATACTAATTTGGATGAATTGTTTACTGGGTTTGAGTGAAAATTTTGGTGATAAAGGAAATATTTAAGCTACAATGTGCATTGCAATGGATTTTGTGAAATATACCCATACCGATGAATTTTGCATATTCCGGGTTTAAGCTGTTCTAATGAGTGGTTTTGCTATTCGTGGGATGAAGTCGAATCTAGAATTGAGATCACCAGGGACTGAGATTTGGGTCCAAAAGCATCTCCTATTGAGCCTCAAATTATCCAGTGGATAGATGCTTGGAAAAATGAAAATTTCAGGGATGGAATGGAGTTTTAAATCCATATTTGAACTATTACGAATATTCAGGCAAAAAATTAAAATTGCAAACACTGCGGTAGACTCTTGGTTATAGCTCACAACCCACTTTGGATTTCTAATTGGGTAAACTTTCATCTGCCAATTTACTTTAAAAAGGTTTAAATAGAAAAATCTTTTGAAAATTAAAAGGGTGGCTTCAATACCATAGTGAAGTTTTACGTGAAGATTTTTAGTTATGTGCTTTTCATTGTTGGTTAGTTGATACTTATATCCCTTCATATTTTCAGGGTCCTCCTGGAACTGGCAAAACTACAAGTATCTTGGCTCTTGCACATGAGCTTCTGGGACCAAATTCAAAGGAGGCTGTCTTGGAGCTAAATGCATCAGATGACAGGTTAGCATAGATGACATGCTTCAGGGTGCTAAAGACTTTCCAGTACTTTTCCTTGCTTGCCTTCTTGTCTCATTATCACCTGCTTATTGCTTTCCAGGGGTATAGATGTTGTGAGGAACAAAATTAAGATGTTTGCACAAAAGAAAGTGACACTGCCTCCTGGACAACACAAAATTGTAATTCTTGATGAAGCTGATAGGTATCCAATGATTATCTCTCATTTGGTTGATGGCCAAACTCTATATTATTGTTTTTTTTATCTTATTCAAGTGCTTTAGAATTTTACTTTCCTATTCCAGATGCATTTTGTTCCATCCAGCAACAAGCAGTTCCAGTTAACAAATTTATTTTTATACATTTTTTTCTGGTATTTATTCACTTTTCATCAACCCCTTTCCAGCATGACATCTGGAGCACAACAAGCCTTGAGACGAACCATGGAAATATATTCAAATTCCACTCGGTTTGCTCTTGCATGCAACACATCTTCTAAAATTATTGAGCCTATTCAAAGTAGATGTGCCATTGTTCGATTTTCAAGGTTATCTGATCAAGAGATACTTGGTCGTCTCATGGTTGTAGTTGGAGCAGAACAGGTGAAGGATTTTTAATTTTGCATGATACTGAACACATCAGTACCATTTAAAGCTTAATACTAGCAGCCGTTATTCTCATCTATGTTCTTTAACTTGACTGTTAAGATTGGTAATTTCAATTTTCATCATCTGCCAGTTTTTTGTTTACTTTATCATGCCTGTTCTAAAAACTCCTCCCAGTTGTTCACTGCATCAGTGCCTTAAACCTAAAGTGATGGAGCCTGTGCTGCTATCAACAAACTTCTTTATCAATTAAACTACCTTTCTGGTGAGGGAACATGTAAATGAGCTCTTACTCCACAGAATGAGCATGCCTTGACTTTTGAAGGTAGTTCTAAGCTGTGAAAGTTGAAACAAGCGAGAATGAGGCGGAAAACTGACATTTACCTCCTTGCAAATTTTAATGGGTCAATCACCATTTAAATATGCAGGATATTTTATCCCTGAAAACATGGTAGATGAACTGGGTATGAAGCAACACTGTCTAATCCTATTTA